>Ga0070661_100001936_pt1 | contig 14327 bp, 11 predicted proteins | sample KBSC43metaG_FD_64663 | JGI IMG/M metagenome (GOLD analysis project Ga0070661, IMG submission 64663) | Corn rhizosphere microbial communities from Kellogg Biological Station, Michigan, USA - KBS C4-3 metaG | ecosystem: Host-associated > Plants > Roots > Rhizosphere > Soil ...
CCGCGGCCTTCGTCGCAGGCTTCCTTCGCGCTGCGCGAGGAAATATCGCGCGGGGCGAGGTTGCCGTAGCTCGGATATTTGCGTTCGAGGAAGTAATCGCGGGCGTCCTCGGGGATGTCGGCGGGATTTTTGCCGCAGTCCTCTTTGCGCTTCGGCGCCCACACGCGGCCGTCATTGCGCAGGGATTCCGACATGAGCGTGAGCTTCGACTGATAGCTGCCGCTGACGGGAATGCAGGTCGGATGAATCTGCGTGTAGCAGGGGTTTGCAAAGAGCGCGCCGCGCTTGTAGGCGCGGAAGGTGGCGGTGACGTTGCAGCCCTTGGCGTTCGTCGAGAGGTAAAAGACGTTGCCGTAGCCGCCGGTGCAGAGCAGCACGGCGTCGCCGGCGTGCGTGGCGATCTCGCCGGTCACGAGGTCGCGCGTGACGATGCCCTTCGCGTGGCCATCGACGAGCACGAGGTCGAGCATTTCGGTGCGCGGAAACATCTTCACCGCGCCGCGTTTGATCTGCGCCTCGAGGGCCTGATACGCGCCGAGCAGGAGCTGCTGGCCGGTCTGGCCGCGCGCGTAGAACGTGCGCGAAACCTGCGCGCCGCCGAAGGAGCGATTCGCGAGCAGGCCACCGTATTCACGGGCGAACGGAACGCCCTGGGCGACGCATTGGTCGATGATCGAGGCGCTCACTTCGGCGAGGCGATGAACGTTCGCCTCGCGCGAGCGGAAGTCGCCGCCCTTGATCGTGTCGTAGAAGAGGCGAAAGACGCTGTCGCCGTCGTTCTGGTAATTTTTTGCGGCGTTAATGCCGCCCTGCGCGGCGATGGAGTGCGCGCGGCGCGGGCTGTCCTGGTAGCAGAAGCACTTCACGTTGAAGCCCTGCTCGGCGAGCGTGGCCGCGGCGGAGGCGCCGGCGAGCCCGCTGCCGACGATGATGAGGTCGAACTTCCGCTTGTTTGCAGGCGCGATGACCTTCGCGTGGTTTTTGAAGTTGGTCCACTTCTGATCGAGCGGACCGGCGGGAATTTTTGAGTCGAGGGTCATGTTATTTGAGCGCCGAGTGGCCAAAGCCGAGCAGGACGGAAACGGGAATGGAGGCGAAACCGGCGAAGAGCGCCCAAGCGATTACGCGGCCGGCGAGGGCGAAGACCGGCTGAAGGCGGCGATTCGAGAGGCCGAGGGTTTGGAAGAGACTCGCGATGCCGTGACTGAGGTGAAAGGCGAGGAGGCCGAGCGAGAGAACGTAGAAGGCGCTGACGAGCGGATTGCTGAAGCCGGCGACGATCATGCGGAAGACGTCGTGACGGCCTGCCGCGTCGTGCCAGTCGCGAAACTCGGGATGCACGATCAGCAGCGTAAAATGGCTAAGGTGAAAGATGACGAAGGCGAGGACGACGAGGCCTGAGAGGCGCATCGTGCGGGCGAAAACGCTGGCGCGAATGGGCTTCTGACGGGCGTATTTGTCGGGACGCGCGGCGAGGTTCTCCTGCCACAGCTTCATCGTGAAGAAAATGTGAAGGCCGACGGTGACGAGCAGGCCGATGCGGGCAAACCAGAGTAGCAGGCCGAGGTCGCGGAGGTGCACCGCGTAGGAGTTGATCCAGTCGGGACCGAAGAAAAACGAGAGGTTGCCGGCGAGATGACCGAAAAGGAAAAGCACCAGCACGATGCCGGTGACGGCGACCACCGTTTTCTTGCCGAGCGAGGAAAACAGCCAGGCAAGCACGGGAGACGGTTTGCGGGCGATGACGGTGGTGGTGGCCATAAAAAAGTCGGCATTAGTTATGCTAATGTTTGATCGGGATCAACGGGAACGTTTGGAAATGGGCTGGAAAGTTCCGTCGGCGCGCCGTTTGGTGACGGATATGACGAGCGGAACCGCGGCAGGATGACGGCGAAACGCGAGCCGGCCGCCGATGCGCTGCGCGGGTTGATCGAGCGCGTGACGTTTCACAACGAGGAGACGGGTTTTGCGGTGTTGCGCGTAAAGGTGCGAGGACGGCGCGAGTTGGTGCCCGTGGTGGGCTCGGTGGCGACCGTCGCGCCGGGGGAATGGATCATGGCCGAGGGGCGGTGGATGAACGACCGCGAGCACGGCCAGCAATTTCGCGCGGATCGGCTGGAGACGCAGCCACCGGACTCGCGCGAGGGGATCGAGAAGTATCTCGCGAGCGGGCTCATTCGCGGGATCGGCCCGGTTTACGCGAAAAAGCTCGTCGAAAAATTCGGCGAGCAGGTGTTCGACATCATCGAGAATCAATCCGCGCGGTTGCAGGAGGTCGGCGGCATCGGCGCGGAACGGCGGCGGGCGATCAAGCAGGCGTGGGCCGACCAGCGGGTCGTGCGCGAGATCATGGTGTTTCTCCACACGCACGGCATCAGCACCAGCCGGGCGGTGCGCATTTTCAAGCTCTACGGTCCCGAGGCCATCGAGCGAATTCGCACCGATCCCTATTGCCTCGCGCGCGACGTGCCCGGCATCGGCTTCGCGTCCGCCGACGTGATTGCGGAACGGCTCGGACTGGCCGGGGATTCGCTGCTGCGGATCCGCGCCGGGCTTGCCCACGTGCTGGATGCTGCGACGGGCGAGGGGCATTGCGCCCTGCCGCGCGGGACGCTCGTCGAATCGGCGGCGAAGTTGCTGGCGGTGGATGACGCGAGGGCGGAGGAAGTGCTGGCCGCGGAGATGGCGCGCGGAACATTGGAAGCGGATGCCATCGACGGCGAGGATCTGATTTTTTCGCCGAATCTGAGGACGGCGGAGATGGTGATCGCGGCGCGCATCGGCCGGCTGGCGGCGCGGGAATCCGCCGGCTATCCGCCGATTGATTTCGCCCGTGCTCTCGCGTGGGTGCAGGAGCGCACGGGGAAGGTGCTGGCCGCCTCGCAGGCGCGGGCGCTCCGGCTCGCGCTGGAGCGCAGTCTCGCGGTGATCACCGGCGGTCCGGGAGTCGGCAAGACGACGCTGCTGAACTCCGTCCTCAAAATTCTGCGGGCGAAAAATGTGCGCTGCGTGCTGTGTGCGCCGACGGGACGCGCGGCGAAGCGGCTGGCGGAATCCACGGGGCTCGAGGCGAAGACGATTCATCGCCTGCTCGAACCGATGCCCGGCGGCGGTTTTCGCCGCGATGAGAACGCGCCACTCGAGGGCGATCTCTTCGTGATGGACGAAGTCTCCATGGTCGATGTGCCGCTGATGGCGCGCTTCCTTCGGGCGGTGCCGCGAGGCGGCAATCTGCTGCTGGTGGGCGATCCCGATCAACTACCCAGCGTGGGACCGGGGCTCGTGCTGCGCGACCTCATCGCGACCGCGCCGTGCGTGAAGCTCGACGTGGTCTTCCGGCAGGAGGGCGGCAGCGCCATCGTGACGAGCGCGCACGCGATCAATGCCGGTCATTTGCCGGAGCTTGCCGCGGACGGGCGCGGCGATTTCTTTTTCATCGACCGCGAAACGCCGGAGGAGGCGCTGGAGACCGTGCTCGAGCTGGTGCGCACGCGGATTCCGGCAAAATTTGGCTTCGATCCGTTGAGCGACGTGCAGGTGCTTGCTCCGATGAACCGCGGCACGCTCGGCGTGCGAAATCTGAACATGCGCCTGCAGGCGGCGCTGAATCCCGCGCGCGTCGACGGCATGGAAGTGGAGCGCTTTGGCGTCACCTATCGGGCCGGCGACAAGGTCATCCAGACGCGCAACAACTACGACAAGGACGTCTTCAATGGCGACATCGGCCGCATCGAGCGCGTGGTGGCGGAGGAGCGTGAGGTGCGGGTGCAATTCGACGACCGCAGCGTGAGCTATGATTTCGGTGAACTCGACGAGCTGAGCCCGGCCTTTGCGATCACGGTGCACAAGAGTCAGGGTTCCGAGTATCCGTGCGTGATCGTTCCACTCGCGATGGAGCAATACGTGCTCCTCCAGCGGAACCTGCTCTACACCGGCGTGACGCGGGGTCGGCGGCTCGTCGTGCTTGTGGGACAAAAACGGGCGCTGGCGGCGGCGGTGCGCAATCACGCCGTGCGGGAGCGGTGTTCGGGTCTGCTGGCGCGGCTGCGCGCGGCGGTGACGGCGGGCGATTAAGGCGTTTGGCCGGTGTCCTTGTGGACATACCAGAGATCGTCCGTGAGGTCCTTTGCCTTGATGAAATGGACCGAGCCGTCGGCGAAGAGATAGTTGGCGCCGCCGTCGAAGACATTCTTCCGCAGCACGCCGCTGTTCTGGTTGCCCTCGGCGGTGTCCATGTAGAAGTTCCCGCTGTTGGACTGGTTCGCGAGCAGGATGGTGTCGCTCGGCTTGTCGAGGCTGTTGACCTTCACCGCGACTTTTTCGTCGGTGTAAGCACCGATATCATTGTAGCCGTTCATGATGTAGCTCGTGTTATTGCGGCCGTTCGAGCGGGGATCGGTTTTCTTGATGAGGAAATTGTCGGGATCGCCGGGATCGGCGAGGACCTTTGGATCGTCGAGGTAGCCGGCGAGAAGCAACGCCGGCCATTTGTCGCCGGTCTCGATGCGGGACGGGAGAAAGAAGTCGTTGTCGCTGACGTAGAGCTGGAAGCCGGCGCCAACCTGCCGCATGTTGTTCAAGGATTTGGCTTCCTTGCCGCGCATGATGGCGCCCGGAGCGAACGTCGCAACGAGCGTGATCAGGATACCCAGGATGGCGACGACCACGAGCAGCTCGATGAGCGTAAAGGCGGCGCGGTTCCGATTCATGGAGGAAATCGTTGAGGGGCCTGTCCGTTTTATGTGCGACAGGCCGTGCGACTTGTCAACCGGTCCGGAGCGAGAATCTCCTTTTCCCCTCGCGGGCGGCGGCTAGGATGCGCCGCGCAATGGATACCACTCTCGTTTTGTTGAAGCCCGACTGCATCGCGGGTCGGAAGGTCGGCGAAGTCCTCAAGCGTTTCGAGGCGGCGGATTTTCAGATTCGCGGCCTCAAGATGTTCGTCGCCGGGGCGGAACTGCTGCGGGAACATTACGCGCACATTGCGGACAAGCCTTTTTTCCCCGAACTCGAGACGTTCATGAGTTCCACGCCGGTGATCGCGGTCGCCCTGGCTGGAGACAATGCCGTGGAGCGCGTGCGGACGATTATTGGGCCGACGGATTCCAAGAAGGCGGCGCCGGGCACCGTGCGCGGCGATTTCGGCGTCGATGTGATGGTGAACATCGTCCATGCGTCGGATTCCAACGAGAACGCCGCCATCGAACTCGAGCGCTTCTTCGCTCCCGATGAGCTGTTCGACTACGCAATGCGCTACGAGACGAAGCCAGCGGCGGTCGCCGGCTAGCCGTTACGGTGTGCCCGTAGTTGAGCGGGTCGGCGGCGTGGGAGGAAAGGGGGCAAAAGGAACAATCTCATTGGCCGCCATAGGCGGAATCGGGATTTCCTTCCGTCAATCTTCGTCTACGGCGAAGGAAAATCCCGTGCCGGGCGGCAGGATGTGGTTTAAAGTCCTAACCGGGTATGCAAAACACGACCAGCCTGTGGGTTCTTCTCTGCAATGAACTCGAGGCGCGGCGGGCGAAGGAGTCCGCCGCGGAGCACTCCGAGGCGGCGCGGAAGTTCGAGGAAGCCGCCAAGGAGGTTTTTCAAAAATGTCCCGCCCGGTTGCGCGACGCGCTGGAGATTGCCGGGGACATTCATCAGGCGACCCGTGCCGATGGCGACGCGCGGCGTTGTTTCGAGGAGGCGCTGGCGGTGAAAGCCTCGACCCCGACCCAGCGGGCGCGACTCGCGACGAAGCTGGCAATGCTGGCGGAAAGTGCGTCGGACGGGGCCAACGCCATGCGCTTCTATCAGATCGCCATTGCCGCGCACGAGGAGGAGCGGGATCGGTCGGAGTTGCCCACGCTGCTCAATAATCTTGGCGGGCTGCAACGCGCCGCCGGCAATTTCAAGGCGGCGGAGGCATCCTATCAGCGCGCCCTCGTCGAGGCGGTGGCGGCGCACGGCGCGGACAATCCCGAGGTCGCGCTCATCGCCAACAACCTCGGCGTGGCCTACACCGACCACGGTGACCTCGTGAAGGCCGAGGACCTGCACCTGCGCGCGCTGCAAATCCGCGAGCGCGCCTTTGGTGCGAACCACCCCGATGTCGGCCAGTCGCTCGCGAACCTCGCGGCGGTCTATCACGCCAAGAAATTGCACGCGAAGGCCGAGCGTTTCTATCGCAGCGCGCTGGAGACGCTGGCAAATTTTCACGATGCGGACGAGCCGCTGATGCATCGCATCCGGGACAATTACGAGCGCCTGCCGCAGGTGCATGCGCGCATGCTTTCGAAGACGATGCGGCTGTAGTTGGGCGTTGGGAGTTGCATTTCCCAAATGACCAATGACCAGCCGCCAATGACTTCCCTTACGTGGCGTCGGGCAGGATTTGCTTTGTGATGCGCTCGATGCCTTCGCGGGCGAAATCGCTGTTCGGATATTCCTGCTGGGCCTTGAGGAACCATGCGAGGCTGGAGCCGGGCTGGCCGCGTTTTTCCAGCTCCTCGGCGCGGCGCAGGGCGCGCACGAAATCCGCGGCCTTCGTCGTAAGATCGGCGCGCAGTTCGTTCAACTTCGGATCGGTCGGGTATTTCGCGAAGGCCTGCTCGGCGCTTTCCCAGGCTCCGGCCGGATCGCCGATTTTTTCGCGTTGCTGGGCGGTGCCGATCGCGGTCTCGATCACGCGCATGTTGTTCATGACCTCGGTGAGCTGCGCCTTGCGCTTCTCGTCGAACGCGACCGCCGCGATGAAGCGCCCCTGGTCGTCGAAAATCTGGCGGTAATTTTTCTGGCCGAGGAGCTGGTCGAAATCGACGAGCGCCTTGTTCTGCACGTTGCCCTGGCTGAAGACCATGCCGGCGACGTCGGCGAGCTGGGGATTGCGCGGCCAGATTTCCGTGGCGGCCTGGAGTTCCGTCTCAAGCGTGGCGTGATCGCCGGCGACCGCGGCGTTCTGGGCCTTCGCGAGGTGCATGGCCGCGATGGTCTTCGAGGTCTGAATGGCGGCCATTGGCTTCGAGCTGTCGAAGTCCTTGGCCAGACCTTCCATCTCGTGGACGAGTTTTTCGGCGAGCGCGTAGTCCTTCACCTCGATGGCGTTGACGAGCTGGTTGCCCTTTTGGGCGTAGGAGAGCGAGACGCGCTTCTTGTCGCGGGAGAGCGTGCGGATGGGCGGGAGGTATTCGCCGATGAGGAAGCTCTCCGAGAGGCGTTTCGTGGCGCTGTCGAGTTCGTTGCGCTCGATGAGATAGTTGTAGGCATCGACGCCCTCGGCGACGTCCCGGATGACCTCGCCGGCCATCGCGTCCACGGTGCTGACAGTCGGCGGCATGCCGGTGCTCTTGTCGAAGAGATCCTTCGCGCTGCCTTTCACTTGCACCTCGTCATCTCCGTCGTTGAAAACATTGCGGTAGAAACCCGTGGCGATGAGGACGTGCTGGAAGCGGCGCTGGAGGAAGAGCTGCACGATGAGGGATTGGAACTCGATCTTGGCCTGGAGTTCCTTGAGCGCGCGCTTGGCCTGGGTGGCCTTCATGAGGGCGTTGACCTCGATGATGCGCAAATCGTAGGGCTGGATCTCCGCGTTCAGGCGCTCGTTGTTCGCGCGGCTGGCGACGCTGTCCTTGTTTTGATCGGCCTTGGACGAGCCGCCGGTGCTGAACGAAGCGCTCTCGAGGGTGACGACCTTGTTGTGGTTGAGGCGATCGCGTTCGGTCGCGAGCGCGTCGGTCGCGGCCGCCATCCGGGCGCGATCCTGTTGGGCCTGCCAGGCGGCATAGACCTGATTGGAAATCGTGTCGCAGAGGCCGGCGTCGCGGCGGTATTCGGAGGCCTTGGGCAGCAGGCTGAACGCTTCGTCGAGGGTCTTCGGATTTACGTTGCGCGGACGAAGGAGATTACGAATCTGATCGAGCAGGGCGTCGTATTCGGCGGCCTTGGCGTCGTCTTCCGCGGGGGCGTTGAGGTATTTCTCGAATCGCGCCTGGAAGACGCGGTTGTTGGTCACGTTCCACGACTTGCCGTCCCAGGTGACGGTCTCGTTGTCAGGATCGAAGAACGGGACGTCCTTGCCGAGGAACGAGGACTGGCTGTTGGCGTTGTTGTTGCCGCCTCCGCCGTTTCCTCCGCCGCTCGATTGGGCCGGGGCGGGCGCGGGCTTGGGAGCCGGTTGGTCCACGACTTGAGCGGAAGCGGAGAGGGCCGCGAGGCCGAGCAGGAGGGCGGGGAGCGTCGTTTTCATGCCTTCGTGAGGTCCTTTGCGCGGAGAATTCCCTGATCGGTCACTTCGAGGAGAAAGATGAATTTCTGGCCTTTTTCGATGTCACGATGGCCGAGTTCGGAAGGAATGAGCACGGGGACAATGTCATTCGTCGCATCGACGCCGACGGAAATCAACCGGCCCTCGGAGGGCGAGTAGCCGAGCACGTTGAGCACCTCGCCCTGCACGCGGTAGGTATTGCCCCGCAGGCTGTTGGAATTTTCGAGGTAGGTCGCGACGACGAGCGGCGCGGCGGTGCGATAGGGATCGCTTGCCTGGTTGAAAAAATAACTGCCCGCGGCAAAGAGTGCGACAAGGGCGATGCCGCCGGCGATCAGCCATTGCGGTTGGAAGGAGGAACGGGAGCGTCGGGCCACGGGATGCGATGTAACGAACGATGGGGAGAGGGGCAAATCAAATGGGGAAATCGCCGGAGGATATTATGTCATCCGACTGGCGCGCGATCCGGTCCACGCAAGAAAGAGCCCAATCACGACATGGATGCAGAGCACCCACGCGCATTTTGCGGCCGGCGAGAGTGCGGTCTGCACGACCATTTGCACAATGTCGTAGTAGCGCTCGCCGCGCAGGGTCTGCAACACGCCGGACCAGCTCCAATACGCGGAAATGAACGGCCGCACGGCCGCGCCGATCCAGTCCGGCAACGCGAGCACCGCACCCGACAGCGGAAGCTGGAAGCCGACGAGGTAGATCGAGACGAGCGACGCCTGCTCGGCGGACGCCATCCACGCCGAGATGCCGAGGCAGATCGAGGTCATCGCCGCATTCACGAGCAGGAGGAAAACCAGTTGCGCCCCGAGATCGCCGGGGAAACCGCAGACGAAATGCACGAAGAGGCCCATCCAGATCGATTGCGCGGCGACGAGCAGGAAGAGGAATACGGCCTTGCTGGCGATGTAGCTCACGCAGCGCAGGCCGCTGAGCTTTTCCTTCTCGAAGATGAGCCGCTCGGCGGCGATTTCGCGGCCGGCGTTGTTCGCGCCCATGAGCGTGAGCAGGATCACCTGGAACATCACGATGCCGGAGACGAGGCTGCCGACCTTGCTGGCCTGCTTGAGAAAGTCCGAGGCCTCGGCGAGCTGTTGCACGACGTTCAGATCGAGGCCGACGCTGAGGTTTTGCACCTGCGGCAGGCCATTCCACGCGAAGATCGCGACGAGCACGGGAAAGCCGAGGATCAAACCGAGCTGGAGCAGAAGCTGGCCGCGGCTGCGGAAGAAAATGCGGAATCGCCGCGCGAGCAGCGTGACAAACTGGCTGCCGGCCCCCGGCAGTTCGACGGAGGGAGCGGCGCGCCTTTGCTTCGCGGGAGCGGATTCGTCTTCGTCGGAGAGCTCCTCGGCGGTAAAGCTCTCGATGACCTCGGCGACGGCGGACTCGTAGATCTCGGCCGTGTAGGCGGCGGAATGCTTGTTCCACGAGGCCGCCCAGTCCGCGGGCTCGCGTTCCTCGAGCCGCGCGTAGAGATCCTCGAGATTCTCGACGCGGAAATAATGAGCGAGCTCGGCGGCCGGGCCGTGATAGGCAAGCACGCCGCGATGGAGCACGGCAACGGAATCGTAGAGGTCGAGGTGGCGCAGGCTGTGCGTGACGGAGAGAACGAGGCGGTCGTGCCCGGCGAGGCCATGAAGCAGCTGGACGACTTCATTCTCGGCCTGGGCGTCGAGGCCGCTGGTCACCTCGTCGCACAGCAAAATGGCTGGCGCGCTGGCGATCTCCATCGCGAGGGCGAGGCGGCGCTTTTGTCCGCCGGAGAGCACGCTCACGAGGCGGTCGGCGAATTCCAGCAGGCCCACTTCGTCGAGCGTGTTTTCGACGAGCGTCTCGAGTTCCTCGCCGCGGGCGCCGCGCCGGCGCAGCTTCACGGCGGCCGCCACGCATTCGCGGGCGGTGAGTTCCTCGTGGGCGATGCTGAATTGCGGCACGTAGCCGATTTCCGACGGCGCAAAATCGTGCTCGATGAGGTCGCGCGTGTCCCAACGGATGCCGCCTTCCTCGCGGCCGGGCGCGATGCCGGCGATGGTCTTGAGCAGCGTGCTCTTGCCGCAACCGGAGGGACCAATGATCGCGGCGAAATGCCGGCGAGGAAATTTCAGGCTGACCCCGGAGAGAATGGCCTCCTCGTCGCCGACGAAAAGGGAGACGTCTTGCAGTTCGAGCACGACCGCAAATTGCGCAAACGCATCGGCGCTGACAACGCAATTATGGTGCGTCCGCGGTCACAGCAGCATTCCCTGGGGCGAGGGCTCGGGCGCGAAGGGAGCGAACTTCGCGTGCAGTTCGTTGAGCTTTGCGACGTAGTATTCGACGTTTTCGTCGCGGGCGTCGGCCCGCCACATTTCGACGAGCCGCGCGGCCTCGTAGGCGACGATTTTCTTCTTTGTGCCGGTCACGTAATAGGTGACGGCGTCGCCGGCCTGGTAATCGCGACCGCTGGCGAGCGCGAGTTCGAAAGCGGCGGATCGGTTGCGCGACGAGGCGGCGATTTTTTTCTGATAGGCGGCAAGGCTGTCCTGCAGCGACTCGGTTTTCGCGAGGCGCGAAATCGGCCACGCGCGTTGACGGATGGCGGCCTCGAAGCGGTCGCGCAAGGCGGTGACGGCAGCTGGTTCGTCGCGAAGAATGTGGCCGACGGCGAGCTGGAGATATTCGCGCAGGAAGGGCTCCATTCCGCGCGACTTGAGCGCCGCGCCCTTGAGCGTGATGCGGCCATCGAGCCCGAGCAGCGCGTAGTTCTTGGCCTTATAGCTGAACATCGCGGCGTAGCGCTCGTCGAATTCCACCTCGATGCCGTCGGGCAACACGGCGCGCAGGCCCGCGTCGAGATCGGCGGCATCCTTTGCGTTCGCGGGTGGCTGGAAATAGATGCCGTCGGTGTCGATCTCGATCACGCGGGCGCCGGCGCCTTCGAGCCATTCCACCATCGCCCGCAGGAGTTCGCGGCCTTTCGCCGTCACCGCCGCCGCGGCCGCGTAATCGGCGAAATGTCCCTGCGCAAAGCCGAGGTAGCCGTAGAAGCTGTTGATGAGAATTTTGAACGTGTTTTGCAACGCCGAGAAATGCCGCCGCTCGATCTCGGTCTCCGCGACGCGCATGCGCCGCTTCGCCTCGACGCGAAATTTTCGCAAATCGCCGAGCAGGCCGCCGAAAACGCCGAGCGTGTCGTTTTCCGGCAGCAGGCCGAAGCGCAGCATCACGGACGGGTAGAGCGAGGCGACGTCGCAATGCCACACGTCCGGCGCGACACCGGTGAAAAAGATGTCCGTGTAGCCGCCCTCGAACGCGCGCGATTCCGGCGTGCCCGGGACGGAATGGCCGCGACGCAGGTATTCGCGAAGGAAGAGCGCGTCGATCTTCGTGGCGTTACCGCGCACGATCACGTCCTGGTAGTTGTAGGGAAAAATCTGCGCCTGCACGAAGTAGCTCGCGCTCAGCGAGGCCGCGAGCGCCCGCACCTCACGCGCCCGGGCGAGGGGATCCGTCCCCGCTTCGGCGAGTCCGAAATGCGCCGCGACCTCGGCCAGCGAAAAGCCCTCCAGCTCGCGCGTGCCCACGTCGTAATACTGCGCGAGCACATACGTATCGACGAAATGCCGACCGCGCACGCCGGCGCGCGGATACTGAATCGTCTTTTCCGCGATTTGCAGGCGCGACGGGCGGGAGGTCACCGGGCTGCCGTCGCGCCCCCAGCGCAGACGTAGCTTGTGGTGGCGCGCGCGGGCGGCGAGGTAGGGGAGGGTGGCCCGGAAAAGATTGTGCCCCTCGATGACGTCGGGATCGCGCTCGGTAATGACCGACCCGAGGCGCTCGAGGGCGACGCGTTCCTCGGCGGGGCTGGTGATGGCGAATTGTTCCTCCCAGCCTGTGGCGTCGGTCAGCGCGATGGCCGCCAAGGGATCGCGTTCCGGGTCCGAATGCGGCGAGTCCGGCGGCCGCGTCGTCTCGATGTGAATTTGCAGCCGGCGCAGGGACTCGAACGTCATCCCCTTGAAAAGCGTCCGTCCGGTGCGCGTGAGGAATTGCTGCACGGGATCGCTGAACGAAAACGCGCCTTCGCCACGCGCGGCGGTGAGCGCCTTCCAGTTCGGAAACTCCCGCAGCCATCCGAGCGGATGACCACCCGCGAGCGGCGTCGCATCCTCCGCGCCTCCCGGTGACCACGCGAACGGCTGGAAGGCATGTTCCTCCCCGCGAGTTGTTCCATCGGGTGCACGAACAAAGACCCGGGCCGTGGCCTCGCCGTCGAAATCCACGGCGACGATTCCCTCCTGCGGGTTCTCCCCGAACAGCGCGATATTCGCAAAATCCATGGCGGGAAACTACGCGGCGACCGGGAATTTGGCGCGCGGATTTTACAATTCCGTCACAAACGGCACGCGGGATGCTTTTCCGCTTGTGCGCCCTTTCGTTGCCCGGTAACGGACCCCGCAAAGGCTCGCGCCCAATCTCCGTTGTAATCGATCCCATGCTCCGCCGTCTGTTCTCCCTCCCGATTGCCTTCCACCGCTCCCTTTGTTTATGAAAATCCGGCCCCGCGCCCTCTTCTCCCTGTTTCTTGGCCTGCTGTTTCTGACGCTCGCTCCCATCTCGCTATCGCACGCCCAGGAGGCCGAGCCGGCGGCGGAGGCGGCCGTCCCTCATGGCGGAAAGAAAACCCTCTGGGCCGTGCTCAAGGATGGCGGCATGATCATGATCCCGATCGGCCTCGTTTCCGTCGGCATGTGCAGCCTGATCGTGCTCGGCTTTCTGACCCTGAACCGCCGCAAGCTCGTGCCGGACGACCAGGTGAGCACGCTGCGCACGCTCTTCACCCAGGGCGACTATCAGAATGCCGTGGAGTATTGCCGCAAGAGCCCCGGCTTCTTCACCGACACCGTCTATACCGGCCTCCTCTGCATCGGTCAGGGCAAGGAAGTCACCGAGCGCGCGATGGAGGACACGCTGGCCAAGGGCATCGCCAGCCTTTCAACCCGCAATTACTACCTGAATCTCATCGGCGTCGTTACCCCGATGCTCGGTCTCACCGGCACCGTGCTCGGCATGATGGGCGCTTTCTCCACGCTGGGAACCAGCGGCATCGGCGATCCCTCGAAGCTCGCGGGCTCCATCGGCGAAGTGCTCGTCGCCACGGCGAGCGGCCTCTTCATCGCGATCCCGGCCTTCACGTTCTACTACGTCTTCCGCAACTGGATCACCGGCGCGACTGCCTACGCGGAGGATCACATCAATACCCTTTTCCGCGGCATGCCCTACCACGACATGGAAGGCATCTATTTCGGAACGGAGCCGATCTTCGCCGCGCGCCCGAACTGGATGGCGCCCCGGGACGCGGGCGATCCTCCCGCGAGCGCCGAGCCGTCGCTTTCATGAGGGCCCGCCGGCACGGGGCCGACGAGGAACTCGAGTTCCAGATCGCGCCGATGATAGACGTGCTCCTCGTGGTGCTCGTCTTCTTCATCATGATCACCTCCGCCAGCGTGCTGCAGGGCGATCCCGACATTCAACTCCCCGTCGCCTCGAACGCCTCGAAGCCGGAAAAATCCCGCGCCGAGGCCGTGCTGAACCTCCACTGGAAACCCGAGGCCAAGGCCGGCTGGGTGGTGATGGACGCCGTCCGCTTCGACAAGCTCGACGCCCTCACCGCGAAGCTCAAGGGCCCCGCCGCCAGCCAGAAAAATTTCCGCGTGCTCATTCGCGCCGACCGCACGCTGCCCGCCGTTTACGTGCAGCGCGTGCTCGAGGCCTGTGCGAACGCCGGCATCAGCGACACCGTCTTCACCGCCCTCAACCGCGACTGACCCGCCATGCGCGTCCGCAACGTCCACGAGGAAAATCTCAACTTCCAGATCGCGCCGATGATCGACGTGATCTTCATCCTCATCCTGTTCTTCATGTGCTCCGCCGGTGCCGTGAAGACCGAGAAACACCTCGCCTCCAGCCTGCCGGGCACGGCCGCCACCGACGCGCCGGTGGATATTCCCGACGAGCAGCTCATCCAGATCACCAGCGCCGGCCAGGTGCTGCTCAACGACCGCGAGTTCGACGCCGGCGGCAAATCCCA
>Ga0070661_100001947_pt1 | contig 14290 bp, 13 predicted proteins | sample KBSC43metaG_FD_64663 | JGI IMG/M metagenome (GOLD analysis project Ga0070661, IMG submission 64663) | Corn rhizosphere microbial communities from Kellogg Biological Station, Michigan, USA - KBS C4-3 metaG | ecosystem: Host-associated > Plants > Roots > Rhizosphere > Soil ...
AGGTGCGCAACCTGCCCTTTCCGCTGCCCGCCGGCGGCCGCGCGCTCTCGATCCTGCCCATCTGGCACAGCTACGAACGCGTCTTCACCATGCTGGCGATGAGCTGGAGTGTCTGCATCTATTACACGAGCCTCCGCCACATCGCCGATGACCTTCGCACGGTGAAGCCGACCGTCATGTGCTCGGCCCCGCGCCTGTGGGAAAATCTCTACCACAAGATTTTTTCCAACGTGGAGAAGTCCACGCCGACGCAGCGCGCTCTTTTTAACGTCGCCTATCGCAGCGCGGTGCGCGTGAAGCGCGCGCGCCAATTTTTCCGCGGTCAGCAACTCGATCTCACCGGCCGCTCGCCGGCGCAGTCCCTCATGCTCGCGGTCCAGCACCTCGCGAGCCTCGCCATCTTCACGATTCCCTATCACGTGCTCGACGGCGCCGTGTTGAAAAAATTGCGCGCCGTGGTCGGCGGGGAATTTTGCGGCACGATCAGCGGCGGCGGTGCGCTGCAGCCGCACGTCGATGAATTCTTCAACTTCATCGGCATTCCCGTGCTCGAAGGCTACGGCCTTACCGAGACCTCGCCGGTGCTCGCCGTTCGTCGCTGGTCGAACCTTGTCATCGGCACCGTCGGCCCGCTCTATCCCGAGACCGAAGTCCGCATCATTTGCCTCAACACCGGTGAAATTCTTTATCCGAATCCCAAACATCCCGGCGAGGGCCGCGGCCTCCGCGGCGAGATTCATGCGAAGGGCCCGCAGATCATGGCCGGTTATTACAAGGATCCCGCCGGCACTGCGCGGATCCTCAAGAATGGCTGGCTGAATACCGGCGACATCGGCCTCGTGACCTTCAACGACTGCCTGAAAATTGTCGGCCGCTCGAAGGACACCATCGTTTTGCTGAGCGGCGAAAATATCGAGCCGCTGCCCATCGAGAACAAGCTCACGCACTCCCCGCTCGTCGACCAATGCATGATCGTCGGGCAGGATCAAAAGGGACTCGGCGCGCTCCTGGTGCCGCATCTCGATGCGTTTCGCGAAGCCGGCATCGCCGTGGATTCCGTCGCTGCACTGGCGGAAAATTCCACCGCGCGTGCGCTCGTCGACGCCGAGATTCGCCGACTCGTGGGCGCGGAGACTGGATTCAAGCCCTTCGAGCGCATCGTCGCCTGGCGCTTCGTGCCGAAGCCCTTCGAGATCGGCGACGAGGTTACCGCGACGTTGAAGATTCGCCGCCACGTCGTGACGGACAAATACGCGCCGGTTATCGCGGAGATGTTCGCTTAGCGAGCTGCGCGTCGATCCAGCCGGCGGCGGCGGCGAGGACTTTATCGGCGTCGAGGTCGAAGAGCAGTTGGTGGTAGCCCTCAGGGTAGTGAAATTGCGTTTTGTCGGCCGCGCCGATTCGCTCAAAAAACTCGTTTTGCTGCGCGGGCGTCACGAAGACGTCGTGCCCGGCGGTGAAAATCGCAACGGGCGTTTTAAGCCGCGGGGCCGCGGGCAGTGCGCTCTCGATGAGGTCGCCCATGCGCGCGAGAAAACCCAGTGTGGTCGGGCCGAGTCGATACGGCGCGGTCTCGACGGCGTGCTGGCGCTCGGGGATGCGCGTGAGTTTCGGCATGGCGGGACTGCCCTGCACGAACCAGCTGGGATCCAGGCGCAGCCGGGGAAAGAGTCCCGCCATTGTCTGCAAAAGCGACTTCAACCACGGAGGGTTTTTCTGCGCGAGGCCGACCACGGGCACGAAAAGCAGCAGCCCTGCGAGCCGTTCCCGCCACGGCTCGCGCGCCGCGGCCTGGATCGCCAGGAGCGCGCCCATGCTGTCCCCGCAGAGGAAAAGCGGAACCGCCGTTGGTTCGCCTGCGAAGGCCTCGAGGTCGGTGAGCATTCCCTCGAGATCGAGCCACGCCCCACGCCGAGCGATTTGCGGATCGAGACCCTGGCCGCGCAAATTCCACGCTTCCACGGCGATTCCGCGACGGCTGAGGCATTCGCCCAGCGGTGCAAAATCCTCGACGCGACAGTTCAGTCCATGCAGGGCGATCACGCGCGCCCGGATGGATCCTTCGGGCAGCCATTGGCGGCAACCCAGGCGGCTGCCGTCCGGTGATGTCCAGATTTCGGGCCGGGTGAGCGTCGTCATGGGTTTTCTGTTGCATGGTTTGGAGCCTTCTGGGAAGCGTTTGCTCATGCGCCCAACCCTTCTTTTCGCCGCTGTCGTTTCCTTTCTCTCGGTCACGCTGGCCGCTCACGCTGGCCGGCTCGACCTGGCAGTGATTCAATACACCGACGCGCGGGATCTCGACGCCATCGCGCAGGCTTTGCAGGGCGTCGATTTGATGAAGATCACGGATTCCGATCGCGTCGAATCGAATCTTCCCGCGCTGCACGCCGGTTGGGTCGTCTTCAACCAGAGCCTCGCGGTCGCGGCGGGCAGCAACTTTGCAAACAGCACCCGGCTGGGGAATCAACGCGCGGATGTCTCCGGCACGGTCAGCGGATCGAACGTCTCCGTCGAAATTACCATCCTCGAAGGAGTGAAAGTCGGCCTTCGGAAATATCGCCAGAGTAATTATGCCGGCTCGGGATCGGTGGCCGGTGGCGTGCCGCGGATCATTGCCATCCGGCAATCGAAGGGGAAAACCCAGACGGCGATCAAGGGCCGGGCCACGATTCAGGAATACAATTACACGACGCTGATCGTTGCGCGCTACGTGCCCTGAGGGTGACGGCCTTCCGGTCGCGAACAACCTGTGAATAACTCGTGAACGCGTGGGCGCAGCTGTGGTTATTCGCGCGGCGTGGAGGGTTTATCAGGATGCGGTCGCACGCGATGAAAAGTCATTCACAGACCATAATCGGCGTGGAACACCCTTGAATCCACCGAGGAACAGGATCCGGGCTAGTTATTCACGGCATTAAGATTAAGAAGTAATCGGCCTTCCAAAATAAATTCTTATTCAAGATGTGAACAAGTGCGCGCCGGGCAGGTGTTTACCTTGGAACGGCTTGCTCAGTAGCGCAGCACGCGGTCGAGGAATTGCCGGACTTCCGGGTGGACCGCGGCTTCGAGGATTTGGTCTGGGCGGCCGATTTCCAGAAGCGTTCCGCCGGAAACGAACGCGACCAGATCGGCGGTGTGCCGGGCGAAGCCCATCGCGTGGGTGACGAGAATCATTGGCCGGCCTTCGGAGCGAAGTTCCGCCAGGAGGTCGAGGACTTCGGCGGTCATTTCGGGATCGAGCGCGGAGGTCGGTTCGTCGAAGAGAAGGAATTTGGGCTGAATCGCGATGGCGCGGGCGATGGCGACACGCTGACGCTGGCCGCCGGAGAGTTCGGAGGGGCGTTTACCGGCGTGCGTAGCGAGGTGGAATCGCTCGAGGACGGCCTGGGCGCGGGCGGCGGCTTCGACGGACGGGACGTGGTGGACCTGCGTGAGGGGTAGAAGAATGTTCTCGAGGGCGGAGAGGTGCGGGAAAAGGTTGAAGGCCTGGAAGACGATGCCGATTTGGGCGCGATACAAGCGAAGGGCGGAGGTGGAATTGGGAATGGCGTGGCCGTCGACGGAGAGGGAGCCGGCGTCCGGGGTGATGAGGCCGGCTAGCAGGCGCAGGAGCGTGGATTTGCCACCGCCGGAGGGGCCGATAAGCGCGAGGGTGTGCGGGAATTCCAGCGTCGCGGTGACGTTCGCGAGGACGGATTGTGCGCCGAAGCGCTTCGAGACGCCGCGGAGTTCAATTTTCATAGTGGAACCGGCGTTCGAGAAGGCGGGAGAGGGCGGAGATCGGCAGGGTGAGCAGGAGATAGCCGATGCCGAGCGGCACGTAGCTTTCGAGCGTGCTGTAGGTGGCGGAATTCACCTGCTGGGCGGCCTGGGTGAATTCGGCGAGGCCGATGACGGAGAGGAGAGACGAATCCTTGATGAGCGAAGCGAACTGGCCCGCGAGGGACGGCAAAATCTGGCGGATCGCCTGCGGAAAGATGACGAAGCGATAAGTTTGCAGCGGGGTAAGGCCGATGGCGCGGGCGGATTCCAACTGCGAGGCGCCGACGCTTTCGATGCCGGAACGAATCATCTCGGCGAGGTAGGCGGAGCTGAAGCCGGAGAGGATGAGGGTGCCGACGAGGAGGCGGTCGTCGATGCGGACGAGACCGACGGCGGTCCAGATGAAGAGAATCTGCACGAGGAGCGGAGAGCCGCGAATGACTTCAATCGTGAGGAGCGCGAGGGAGCGCAGCGGGAGGAAGCTGGCGCGTCGCGCGAGGGCCAGCAGGAGGCCGGCCACGGTGCTCAGCGCCAGCGCGTAGAGCGAAATGCGAATGGTGAGAAGCCAGCCGCGCCAGAACACATCACGGTAATCCCAGATTGCAGACCAGTTCGACGTCGATGCGGCGAGGAGCGCAAAACAAACCGCGGCGAGGAGCGCAGCGAGAATCACGAGGGTGGCGACGCGGGCCCAGCGGGGCGAGGGAGCGCCGGGGCGGTCGAAGAAGAGCGAAGCGATCACACGGAGCGCGGTTACCGGCGCGGGTCGGGCGCGCGAATTTCGAAGAGCTGCGTCGGGAGGGATTCCTCCGCGCGGGGAAAGCGGTGGGTGACGCCGTTGAACGAAAGGGACGGGTTTACAAAGTCGTTGTCGGCGGTAAGAAGCAATCGGAAGACGTGCGGTTCCGTGGAGGGCAGCCGGGCGAGGCCTTCCCATTTTGCGTCAAGGGAACTCCGGCGAAGGCCGAGTTGGCCGACGAGATCGGGAAGGTTGAAGAGGCGGGTTTTGCGGGCGAACGCAACCTTTGCCTGCCGGGAGAGCGGCTTGAATTCAGGCTCGCCGGGGGATTGATCATACGGACGACCCGGCAAGGCGAGCAGGTTCGTGGCGTGGGAGAGATCGGTCAACCACACGGATTTGGAGCGAGCGACGGGAAAGCGAAGAGCGCCGTTGCGGCCTCGGCCGTCGCGTTCGAGGACGAGAAGAGTGTGATCGTTGATGACGGCGAGGTCGTTGACCGAGAGCTCGGCGAAGGCGGTTCCGTGGGGGCGGGAAAAAGCGTAGGGATATTCCGCGAGCGGCTGACCACTGCGCAGGTCGAGCACCAGCACGCGGCTGGTGCCGGCTCCGCGGCCGCCATCCTGCGTGAGGGCGCTTTGCAGGATGAGAACGGCGCTCCTGCCGTCGGGGAGAATGCCCATGGCCTCGCAGCCCTGGTTTTCGGTGCGGCCGGAGCGGAGCCCGGCGCCGGGAGTGTATTCGGGGGTTCTCCTCGCGTTGACGGGTCGATACCAGGCTGGCAGCGGAAGCGTGCGCAGAAGGTGGCCGGTGCGATCGAAGTGCAGCAGGGCGGGCTGGTATTCGTCGCTGACGTAGAGCGAGCCGTCCGGTGCGACGGCGATGGCTTCCGGATCAAGGCAACGACGGTTGCCGTGGACGGGTTGCGAACCCGGATCCGCGAGCAGACCAGTGAAGGGACGACCGTGTTCGTCGCGGAAGAGAATGGTTTCGACGACGCGAGCGTGCAGTTTTTGGCCGTCGCGATCGATGTGCACGCGATAGCAGCGAGGGCGGTAGTCGATCGAACCGTCGCCCGCGCCGCGGTCGGGCATCAGGAAGACATCGCCGGTCTTCGGATCGTAGGTCGCGGCTGAACCCAGGCTGCCGATGGTGTCACCAAGCTGGTCCTTCGCGTCGGGCGCGATCTCGCCGTAGGCGAGCAGTTGAACGCCGGAATGGAGAGGCGCGGCGAAGAGGAGCGCTGCGGATAAAGCGAGGGCGCCGACGGAGCGGCGCCCTCCAAATGGTTGGAGAGAAACGGGTGGCCGTTTCCCGCGTTTCATTTCAAGAATGGATCGCGTGGCCTTCGGCGGCGAGGGCGGCCTCGTGGACGGACTCGCTGAGCGTGGGATGGGCGTGGATCGTGGCGTGGATTTCGTCGAGGGTGAGCTCGCTGTTCATCGCGAGGCCCAGCTCCGCCAGCATCTCGGTTGCGTCGGAGCCGATGATGTGCGCGCCGAGGATTTCGCCATGCTTCTCGCCGGTGATGAGTTTGACAAAGCCGTCGAGTTCGCCGATGGCGCGGGCCTTGCCGCTGGCCATGAACGCGAACTTGCCGACCTTGTATTTGAGGCCCTTTTCCTTCGCGGCGCGCTCGGTGAGGCCCATGCTCGCGACCTGCGGATGGCAATAGGTGCAGCCGGGGAAGAGCGTGACCTTCTTCGGCTTGTGGCCGGGAACGAACATGCCTTCGACGGCCTGCGTGGCCTCGAAGCTGGCAACGTGCGCGAGCCACGGCGGCCCGATGATGTCGCCGGCGGCATAGACGCCTTTGATCGTGGTCTCGTAGCGATCGTTCGTCTGGATGTAGCCGCGGTCGGTGAGTCCAACTTTGAGCGCGCCGCCGGGCAGAACGGGCGCGACGCCAATGGCGACGAGGCAGAGGTCGGCCTCGAGCACCTTCTCGACGCCCTTCGCGTCGGCGACGGTGATTTTGACGCCCTTGTCGGTGACCTCGGTCTTGGTGGTCTTGTGATTCGTGAGCAGGGTGAGCCCTTGCTTCGTGAGGGATTTTTCCAGCGCCTGCGAAACCTCGGTGTCCTCGACGGGCAGGACGTTCGGGAGCATTTCCACGACGGTGACCTTCGTGCCGAAGGCGTTCCAGAAATACGCGAACTCGATGCCGATCGCGCCCGCGCCGATCACGACGACGGACTTCGGCTGCTCGGCCAGCAGGAGCGCCTCCTTGGAGCCGATGACGGTCTTGCCGTTGAACGGGAAGCCGGGCATCGGCCGCGAGACGCAGCCGGTGGCGATGAGAATGTTTTTCGCGGTGTGCGTCTCGGCCTTGCCGTCGGCGAGCGTGACCTTCACTTCGCCGACTTTTTCGAGCGAAGCGGTGCCGCGGATGAAGTCGATCTTGTTTTTCTTGAAGAGGTAGTCGAGGCCGGCGGAACCTTTCTCCGAGACGGTGCGCGAGCGCTTGATGATGGCGGACCAGTCGTAGTCGAGGCCCTCGATCTTGAAGCCGAACTCCGTCGCGCGGTGCTTCATGTCGTGGTAAAGCTCGGCGTTCTTGAGGAGCGCCTTCGTCGGGATGCAACCGTAGTTATTGCACGTGCCGCCGCCGCGTTCGAAGTCGATGACGGCGACTTTTTTACCAAGTTGGGCGGCGCGGATGGCGCCGACGTAACCGGCGGGACCCGCACCAATGACAATGAGATCGTAGTTGGCCATGAGAGAAGGGATGAGAAGGAGTTGCGGTGCGGTCCGGCAGCTAGAACAGCATCAGGGCCGGGTTTTCGATGAGCTTGCGGAGCGCGCCAAGATATTCGGCGCCGACGGCGCCATCGACGACGCGATGGTCGCCGCTCAACGAGACATTCATGCGCTGGCCGACGACGATTTCATCCTTCGCGTTGACGACCGGCTTTTTCACGATGCCGCCGACGGCGAGGATCGCGGACTGCGGCGGATTCACGATCGCGTAGAATTGATCGATGCCGTAGCTGCCGAGGTTCGAGACGGTGATCGTGCCACCGGCGAATTCCTCGGGCTTGAGTTTTTTGGAGCGGGCGCGGGTGGCGAGATCCTTCACTGCGGCGCTGATTTCGCGGAGCGAGAGGGTCTGCGCATTGCGAATTACGGGCGTGACGAGGCCGTCATCGACGGCGACAGCGACGGAAATGTTCACGCTGCCGTATTCCATGACGTGGTCGCCACCCCAGGCGGCGTTGACCTTCGGGCACTGCTGCGCGGCGCGGGCGACGGCGAGGAGAATGAAGTCGTTGACGGTGATCTTGCCGAGGCCGGCGGCTTCGTTGGCGGCGTTCACCTCGGCGCGCAGGCGCATGAGCGGGGCGGCATCGACTTCGACGGAAAGATAGAAGTGCGGAATCTGCGTTTTGCTCGCGAGCAGGCGCTCGGCGATGATCCTGCGCATGCCGGAGAGTTCGATGCGCTTTTCGTCGCCCCCGGTTTTTTCGAGCTTGATCGGGGTGGGTGCGGCCGTGGCGGCCGTGCGGGGAGCGGAGCCGGCCTGGGGCACGTCCTTTTCGACGATGCGACCGCCGGGGCCGGAACCGACGACGCCTTCGAGGCTGACGCCGCGCTCGGCGGCGACCTTCTTCGCGAGGGGCGAGGCTTTCACGCGGTCGGTGGAGGGCGCAGCCGCGGCGGATGCCGGCGCGGAGGCGGGTTTGGGTGCGGGCGCGTCGGATTTGGCTTCCACTTTCGGCGCGGGCTTTTCGACGGGAGCGTCGGCGCTTTCACCCTTGGCGAGGACGAGGGCGATTTTGTCGCCGATGGCGGCTTTCTGGCCTTCCTGGACGAAAACTTCCGTGAGCACGCCGTCGTCGAAGGCCTCCATTTCCATCGTGGCCTTGTCGGTTTCGATTTCGGCAAGGACGTCGCCGGTGGAGACTTTGTCGCCCTTTTTCTTGAGCCAACGGACGAGGGTGCCCTCGGTCATGGTGTCGCTCAATTTGGGCATCGTGATGGCTGGCATGAGGAAATTTTGGAATTTTAAATTTTGGAATGATCGATTCGCGGGCGATGAGCCTTAAAGAATCGAGAGCGCTTTCGCGAGAATGCGTTCGACGGTCGGGAGCTGGAGTTTCTCCACGGGAGGGCTGTAAATGGCGGGCGCGTCGAGGGAGCAGACGCGGCCGACCGGGGCGTCGAGATCGTCGAAGGCCTTTTCCATGATCATGGAACTGACCTGGGCGGAGACGCCGCAGAACGGCTTGTTCTCATCGACCAGGACGACGCGATGCGTCTTGCGGACGGAGTTCAGGATCGCCTCCTCGTCGAGCGGGCGGATGGAGCGGAGGTCAACGACTTCGGCGTTGATGTTGTGCTCGCTGGCGAGAATTTCCGCCGCCTTGAGAGCGGTGAGGATGGCGCGGCCGTGGCCGATGAAGCTGATGTCGGTGCCTTCGCGTTTGATATCCGCCACGCCGAGCGGGATGACGTATTCCTCCTCGGGCACTTCGTATTGCTCGCCGTAGAGAAGGGTATTTTCCATGAACATCACGGGATCGTTGTCCCGGATGGCGGTTTTCATGAGGCCCTTGGCGTCGTAGGCAGTGGCGGCGCTGACGACCTTCAATCCGGGGATGGCGGCGAGCCAGTTTTCCGGAGTGTGGGAATGCGTGGCGCCGACGCTCGTGCCGCCATTGGCGGGACCGCGGATGACGATGGGGCAGTTGATGAGGCCACCGGACATGTAGCGGACCTGGCCGGCGTTGTTGATGATCTGGTCGTAGGCGACGCCGGCGAAGCTCCAGAACATGAGCTCCATGACCGGGCGAAGGCCAAGCATGCTGGCGCCGACGCCCATGCCGATGAAAGCGGCTTCGCTGATCGGCGTATCGACGACGCGCTTGTCGCCGAATTTTTTCCAAAGGCCCTCGGTGACTTTGTAGGCGCCGTCGTATTGGGCGACTTCCTCGCCGATGAGGACGACATTGGGATCGCGCTCGATTTCCTCGGCAAACGCCTGGTTGAGTGCTTCGCGGTAAGTAATGAGTGGCATGGGAATTTTCGCTGCTCGATTTTCGACCGGTCGGCTTAGTCGTTGAAGAAATGCCTGCCGGTGCGGCCGGCCTCGGTCTGGCGATCCACCTCGAAATAGACGTCCTCGAAAATGCTGGCCTCGGTCGGGAAGGGACTCTCGTTGGCGAACTTCACGGCTTCGTTCGTTTCGGTTTTTACCTCGGCGTCGATGGCTTCGTATTGCTCCTCGGAAAGGAGCTTGGCGCCGACGAGCCGCTTTTTGAGGATCTGAATCGGATCGTGGTCGCGCTTGTGCTTTTCCACTTCCTCCGCGGTGCGATAGCCGCCTTTCCAGCGGGAATCAGCGACGCTGTGGCCGTAGTAGCGGTAGGTGTCGAACTCGATGACGGTCGGCTTGCTGGCCTCATGCGCGCGCGTGATGGCTTCCTGAATAACGGCGCGGACTTCGTAGAGATCCTCGCCTTTGGCCTGGACCCAATCGATGCAGAAGGCCTCGGCGCGCTGCGCGAGGCACTTGTCGATGGAGGACGAGCGCTCGAGACTGGTGCCCATCGAGTAGCCGTTGTTCTCGATGATATAGATGACCGGGAGATCGAACAGGGCAGCCATGTTGAGGCTTTCGTAAAAGCAGCCTTGGTTGACGGCCCCATCGCCGAGGAAGCAAAGGGCGGCGCCCTTCAAGCCCTTGTATTTCAGCCCGTAGGCGAGGCCGAGGCCGAGCGGAGTCTGGCCCGCGACAATGCCGTGGCCGCCCCAGTAATTCTTGTCCGGCGCGAAAAAGTGCATCGAGCCGCCCTTGCCCTTCGAGCAGCCCGTCGCCTTGCCGAAGAGCTCGGCCATGCATTCGTTCATGTTCATCCCGACCGCGAGAGCGTGACCGTGATCGCGATAGGCGGTGATGATGTGATCGTTGTCGCCCATGAGGGAAACCGCGCCGACGGCGATGGCTTCCTGTCCGTTGTAAAGATGGAGAAAGCCGCCGATCTTTCCCTGCTGGTAGTGGCTGAGCGCCGTCGTTTCGAAGCGCCGAATGCGGATCATATCCTTGAGCATGCGGACTTGATCTTCCGGAGATAGCGAGGCGTTGATCGGCGCTTTCGCGTAGTCCACCGGGCTGACCTCGGTTTCGGCGGGTGTTTCGGTCATATTTCGATAACGGTTGAAGGTCGAGGGGAGAGGCAAGGCAAGCGCGCCCCTCTCTCCACGCCAAGCCCTGAATATTTCCCGACCGCGCCCGGCTTGGCAACAGGGAAAAATCGGAGGAAGGCTTTTGGCTGGGCTGGCGAAGCGGGCGTCCGCCGCGGTGGGAAGCTAGAAAAGCTCGAGTTGCGCGCCGGGCGGCCGGCGAAAGGCCGTCGTGGAGAGAGACATCCGTCGTTGGTTCAGGCCCGCCCGCCGTGCCGCCACCGCGAAGAGATTCGCGATCTCGTCGGCGAAAAGCCCCGATCCCCGCATGCGCTCGCCGAAGGCGGAGACATTCAATTCGCCGCCGCGCAAACTGCGCAGGCGATTCAGCACCCGATCGACGCGGCCCGGGAAATGACTTTCCAGCCAGGCGCGAAAAACATCCTTCACCGCATGGGGCAGACGCAAAATGGTGTAGCCGGCCGTGCGGGCTCCGGCTTCCGCGGCCGCGGCGAGAATGGCGGGAATTTCATGCTCATTCAGCCCTGGAATGACCGGCGCGACCAGCACGCCGACCGGGATGCCTGCCTCCGCCAGCTCGCGAATGGCGGCGAGCCGATGGGCGGGACGCGACGCGCGTGGCTCGAGGCGTGAGGAAAGGTCCGCGTCCAGCGTCGTGATCGAGAGAAAGACGCCGGCGGCCTCGTGCGCAGCCAGGATTGCAAGATGGTCGCGGTCCCGCGTGACGAGGTGATTCTTCGTGATGATGCTCACGGGATTTCGGAATTCCGCGAGGACTTCCAGGCAGCCGCGGGTGAGTGCCAGCTTTCGCTCCACCGGCTGGTAGCAATCCGTCACGCCGGACATTGCCAGGGGTTGCGGTCGCCATTTGGCGGCGGAGAGTTCGGCGCGCAGGAGGGCCGGAGCTTCGGTTTTCACGAGGATGCGCGATTCGAAGTCCAGTCCGCTCGAGAACCCAAGATACTCGTGATAAGGCCGCGCGTAACAATATGCGCAGCCGTGCTCGCAGCCCCGGTAGGCGTTGATGCTTGCGCCGAAGCCAATGTCCGGACTGTCATTGCGACTGATGATGGTGCGCGCCGCATCGCGGAGAAACTGGGTGCGCGGCCCGCGATCCTCGGCCGCAAACTCGTCGTCGAGCGTGATGCTCAGCCGCTCGAATCGGTTGGGCGGCTGGATCGCGCTGCCGCGACCGCGCGGAGGCAGGGGGACGGGAGTCGGCGCGGACATCGCCCACGATACAAGCCGCGCTATGGCTTGTCCTGCGCTTTGCGAAATTTTTCCAGCTTCGGCTCGATCACCGCGGCGCTGTAGGGATAGCTCGGATTATTTTTGTAGAAGTCCTGGTGATATTTTTCCGCCGGATAAAAGACCTCGAGCGGTTTGATCTCCGTGACGATGGGATCCTTGAAATCCTTTTGCGCGGCGGCCTTCGATTTTTCCGCAGTCGCCCGCTCCTCGTCATTCTGCGTGAGGATGATCGAGCGGTATTGCGTGCCACTGTCCGCGCCCTGTCGGTTCAGAGTCGTCGGATCATGCGCCTGCCAGAACAGATCGATAATCTTCTCGTAGGAAATTTTCGTGGGATCGTAAGTGATCTGCACAACCTCGGCATGTCCGGTGCGACCGGTGCAAACCTCCTCGTAGGTCGGATTTTTCGTGGTGCCGCCGGCGTAGCCCGAGACGACGGACTCGATGCCGGGCACGCCTTCGTAAATGGCTTCGACGCACCAGAAGCAGCCTCCCCCGAGCACGGCGGTTTTCGCGTTTGGAGTCATGGTTTCAGCGTGGAGGACGGGTTGAACGGACGCGAGGGCCGCGGCCAGGAGCCATAGTTTCATCATGGGATGAGGCGCCGGCAGCGCGTTCTATTCCCGCGTCACCATTGCTCGATCAACATCGTCAAATCGCCGACGAGCGCATCGATTTTTTTGAGATCCTTTCGGCGGCCTTTTTCCGGTTTGATGGAAAACTTTCGCAGCAGCGTGAGCATGTCGCGCAGGTCCCGCATCTTGGCGGGCGGAACTTTCTTCGCGCCGGTCAACTTGCCGACGGACTCCTGGACGAGGCCGATCTCCTCCTCGAGGCGTCCGGCGTAGGCCAGCAAGGCGGAGCGAAATTCGTTGCGAAGCGCGTCGAGCTCTTCGACCACCGATTTTGCGGGAGATGCCTCGGGCGAAGGGGAGTCCATAAGAGCGCTATCTATCAGAGACAGCCGAGGCAAGCAAGGGTCGTCAGCCGTCGAATCAGAATGAGCATTAGACCCGAGATGTCCAATGGTGGCGATCCTTGTTTTTAGGAAGGGAATCGGCGACGATCCGTCCCGTGGAAATCGAACGCTGGCTCGACGCGGCGCGCTTGGTGCGAGAGCGCGCCTATGCGCCGTATTCGCAATTCAAAGTGGGTGCTGCGTTGATCGCAGCCGACGGGCGAATTTTTACCGGATGCAATGTCGAGAACATCAGCTTCGGCCTAACGATGTGCGCCGAGCGCGTGGCAATCGGCCACGCCATCGCCGAAGGAGTGACCGACTTCATCGCCATCGCCATCGTGGCCGATACCACGCTTCCCGTTAGTCCTTGCGGTGCCTGTCGGCAGGTTTTGGCCGAATTCAACCCGCAACTGCCTGTGCATCTCGGCACCGTGGAAGGAGCGAGGGAAACTTTTCGCTTGAGTGAGCTGTTGCCTCGGGCCAGCACCGGTATTTTGAATCGCCCTTAATGTTCTACGTGGAACGTTTCAAACCAAAAAAAAGGAAAATTTCTCATTTCCCTGGCCGTCTTGCTAAGGTCTGCGCTCTTCGAAATCGATGTTTCTTTATCCCAAATCCTACGATGTCATTGTGATCGGTGCCGGCCATGCCGGAATCGAGGCGGCCTTGGCAGCGACGAGACTTGGGTGCGAAACGCTACTGCTCACGCAGAACGCGGATACGATTGGGCAGATGTCCTGCAATCCCGCCATCGGAGGGCTTGCGAAAGGACACATCGTTCGTGAGATTGATGCGCTGGGAGGGGCCATGGGGCGGAACGCGGACGCCACGGGAATCCAATTCCGCATGCTCAACGCCAGCAAGGGGCCCAGCGTGCGCGCGCCCCGGGCGCAATGCGACAAGAAAGCCTACCAATTCCGGCTCAAGGCGGAGCTGGAGGCCACTCCGAGGTTGGATCTAAAGCAGGGCAACGTGACCAGCCTGACCACTCGCGACGATCAGGTGACCGGAGTGGAGACGAGCTTTGGGGTCGCGTTCTCCGGTCGGGCGGTTGTGGTGACGACCGGAACATTTATGCGCGGTCTGCTGCACGTGGGTCTGCGTAACCAAACCGGCGGGCGGATGGGCGACACCGTTTCGACCTTCAGCGATTGCCTGAGGGAACTGGGTTTTGAAGTCGGGCGTTTCAAAACGGGCACCCCTTGCCGGCTTCTCGCAGCCTCGATCGATTTCTCGGTCTGTGATCGCCAATTGGGTGACGAGCCGGCACCGCGTTTCAGCTTTCTGGAAGGCGAGCTCGCTTCGGCGGAGAAGGAACTTTTCACGTTGAATCGAGAATGCGGCGGGAAGTTCCACGTGGAACAAATTCCCTGCTGGATCACCCACACCAACGAGAAAACGCACGCGATCATCCGTGATAACCTTCATTTATC
>Ga0070661_100001965_pt1 | contig 14200 bp, 14 predicted proteins | sample KBSC43metaG_FD_64663 | JGI IMG/M metagenome (GOLD analysis project Ga0070661, IMG submission 64663) | Corn rhizosphere microbial communities from Kellogg Biological Station, Michigan, USA - KBS C4-3 metaG | ecosystem: Host-associated > Plants > Roots > Rhizosphere > Soil ...
TCATCGATTCTCCTTGAGGTAGAGAGTGTTAGATCATTGTATGGAGTGGATCGAGCATCTGGGGTTAGCTCGAAAGATGCAGGTAGCTTCAAACTGGATCACTGGGGATAAATCTCTATAGCGCTCACGTTCACTGCCATAGATGACGGCCATGCTTTCGCCAAAAAATCTCACCTTGGCGTCGTCGAGATGGCAGTCCCTCTCTTTGAGCCATGCGTCCCGTTTCAGTGCACCGGATTTGTTGTAACGCTCGCCGCTTGGAGCCGTGCCTTGAAAATCATCGGCCAAAAATGTCTCGCCGACTGACGTCTGCGTGCAACCACCCTCTGCCCAATCTTTTTCATCTTGGATCATTTTCTTGGCAACCGGGTCGTCCCTTGAAGCCCAGCGACTTTGTTGTGCTAATACAAAGGTGGAGGGTACCAGTATCCCAATCAGCAAGAAAGTAGTGCTTCTTCTTCCAATCTCGTTTTTCACCTTTCTGCCTCGCGCAATATTGGGCACCCAGAATAGGGTAGGAATGGCATTTCTGACAACCAAGGATGGGCAAGGCTGCCGACCAGTTGCCATTGCATTTTGCTGCTCTAGAGCGACCTCTGTGCTGCTTCTACTGAGTAGAAATGCTTCGGCGTAGCGACGAATTGCCCGACCAAGCCGGGATCGATCCTTTTCTGCTGATTGGCCCCATGCCCGACGACAATACGAAGAAGGTCACGCTCGCCTCCGCAGCAAGTAGCTAATTCAGGCAACCACGCGGCATGAGCAAGCCTCCCCACCGTTGGAAATGGGCCCGTGATGTCGAGACAATCTCGGCCAAAGCACGCGATTTACCGTTGCCTGAACCGGGATAGATCACGTAGGCGATGCCTTTCTCGACTCCACCGTTGCGGGGATCCGGGTCAATACCGAGAGTACGAGCCAGTGCAATCGAGCCTTCTCCCATGGGTAGTTCAGGCGCGCTTTCGTCCGCAATAATCGCCTCTCCGACCTTCCCGTTTCGAAGATTCACCACGGTCGCGAAGTCCCCTAGTTTTGCATATTTGAATCCCTGGGGTGGAAGCACGATGTAAGGAACACTCACGGCATCCACGAAACGTCGCGGGTTGCGCTCGTCAGTGATGCTGGCGTCGAAAAGCGAGGTCATCGAGACGTAGAACCCGGGAGCAGGATCACTCTTCCCTTGATGAATGGGCCTACCTCTGGGACTTCCCGTGTCAGTGGCTAGGGCCCACCAGTTTCCGGGATAGCCTGCATGTTCAATGGAGTCGAGGCCCATCCGATCATTCGGGTGATAGGCCCGATACGCTCCATCAGCATCTACAGCCATGCCCGCCCGATAGGCGAAGGCTTGAACTCCAGATGCGCTGCAAGACCAGGCGACCGTCGAATGGTGCCGAAAGAGCTTCTTTCTCTGGGCATGGTGAGACGAAGCACTCGAAGTGGCACTCACCATCAGGACGACGATCACGGATGAGAATTTCACGGCTGCAGATTAACAGCTTGACTCATTCAGGGCTGATCCAGTAGCCCGGTCGACGATAAATTCCTATCCCGCTCATCACGGGCGAAAAAGAACTCAAAGTCCTGCTCTGAGCGAATTGTCCAACCAATCAAACGCATCAGCTTGCATCCTTTTGTCGAACTTGTGAGGACCTGGATAGTAAGAGAACTTAAGATTATGTTCTCCTCCGGCTTTTCGATAGACATCACATAAAATACGTTCCGCCTCTCTCATTTCAGCGGGAGTATATAGGCCATCGTCCTTGTCGTTGAGCACAAATGTGGGTTGTGGCACGCGTAATCCCAGTATTTCGGGAAAATCCAGCTCGTTTGGGAGGATAGGAACATATGCCATCCATGTGTGCGTGAAAGATTTGTTCAGAAGAAAATCCTCCCAGGTTGTCATAAATCCGACACACACTGCAGCTTTGATTCTCGGGTCGAGCCCACCCATGAAGACCGTACGTAATCCGCCACCTGATAATCCGCCGCAAGCAATGCGGCTCACGTCTACATCATTCCGCAAGCACAACACATCGAGAGATTTCTGGTCTTCTGCAAAGAAAACGCCTGGCCATGTCGTCCCCGAGCTGAACAATGATTTCGCCATCACGTGCTCATGCTGACCGGCCCACTCATTGTACTTTTTGATGTTCGTGGGGTCCTCAGGATCATTATCGTCAAGCCCATTGCGGAGATGTTCAGGAACATCCCCTAGCATTACTCTCCGGCTCGCAAAAAGAAAAGCGTCAGGTACCAGGACAACGTAACCGCGTTTCGCAATCTCATTGGCCCAGGCTGCGCCTTCGTAGTACTCGTTCTGGTGAGCCTTAATCAGTGGGTGCTGTTGGTCGGACGTTCTTGTGATCTTGGATTTTCCAAAGTACTTATTACCGCCATGATCGTGAAACGCAAGAACAGCGGGAAGTCTACCGGTGGCGTTCAGCGGCTTAAGTACGAGTGCTTCAGTCGGTCGTCCGTATGGCAACTGCCATGATATCTCCTCAATGTGTAGCCCATCGTAGACGTATTCCTTGTTGACGTTGATCTTAGGAGTGTTTCCGATATCGGGGATCGCCATACGTTCCATTACGCGTTTGCGCGCAGATGTTCGCCAGGCCTCAATGCCAGCAAATCGTTTGTTTCTGAACGAAAAGGAAGGCAACTTGTCGCGATTCAACGAAGCAGCCCATGAACCGTATATACCGATGACGCTGAGATCGCTACCTAGCGCTCGACCGCTTACGACCTTCGGTATGGGCTGATTGGGGTCAAATGGAAACGCTTCGAGCGCCCCCTCGCCCGCTAAGCTCAGGACCGAGAGAGCGCTACATTTCAGGAAGTCTCTGCGTTCTTGGCGCATGTCCGAGAGTGTAGCGCAACTTCGGGAACATGGCTTAAGCGATATGTGGAGTACCTCACCTAAAGACCAACAAAGCTATCCCGGCAGGTTCAAAACCTTCGCCAGCGTGCCACCCATAATCATTCTGCGGGCCTGCCCTGAAACGTCGCAGGCGTCGAACATCGCGTGATATTGGTGCACCACGGACTCGATCTGACTCACCTTCACGTCCGAACCAAACACAATCTTGGTGTACGCGCTGCGATCATTGTTCGCAGTATCGGTTCCCCAATCGCTTCCCGACCACCAGAAGATCCTGCGGAAATCAACCAGGCGTCCCTGCATCTTGGTCAGCGAGGATCCGCTGAGGTCGAAAAATACATTTGGGTTCCAGCGACTGATCTCTGCCGCCCACTCGTATTCAGGATTCCCACAGTGGGCTCCCAACACCGTAATCTTCGGGAAGCGTCGCGCAATCTCTTCCAAGTGGATCGGACGCATCCTGCCAGAGGCCACATCCTCGGGTTCGTCGAATTTTTTCCGTAAGACGATGCCAGTATGGAAAAGCACGATCCAAGCATAGCGATTTGCCAGTTCGTATACGGGAAAGTAGGAAGGATCATTGAAGGGCTTCTTGACAAACTCCAGTTCTCCTAAACCGCGATAACCCAAGTCATGGAATTCTTCCACCTGCTTGACAACGTCGCGAGCATCGAGATCAACGTAACCGAACGGAACAATCTGGCTAGGATGCTGTCTAGCTGCCTCAGCCACTATTTTCCGCGAAGAAAATGGAGTCAAGACACAGGCGGTTAGGTTGATCGAGTCGCAGAGCTTCAGCAAGTCGCTGACGAAACTAGGACTTGCCTCATCGAAGTGCACGTGCATGTCCACAATGTGGTCCCTAGTCGGCGAAGAGTCAGATAGTTGCCCGGCGGCGGTTGCGAGCGTACTTTTCCCCTTCGCGTTCGACGAGAGAGAGCTCATCGTGACGGTGCTAGCGGCACCCAGGAACTTCCGGCGCGAAATACGAGTCGCCATTACAGTCCTCCGATTGCCTGATTTCTCCAGGAAGCCACCTTTTCGAGCAACAATTTTCTGGCAACGTCGTGACTAGTCTCGATCAGGTGATTTCAAGGTTTCAGCTTCCGATGTGCCTGTGAGTCAGGAATTCCTGCCGCGAGCGGAAATTCGCTGGTGGACCAGGGTTCCGTAACTAGCCCATCCTCAAACCTGCAGATTACGCAGATAGTCGTAGCTCATTTTCACGGCCTCGATCGGCGGCCGTTCACAATAGTCTTGCTCGACATAGTAGTGCTGCATGCCACCTTGCGGAGCAGCTGCGAAGATGCGTTTCCAATCGATGGTGCCGTGACCGACCGGGGCGAATAAACCCAGCCTCGCGTCGAGTTCATGAGTGGGGGTCGGCTTGTCCTTCATATCCTTTATGTGAAGAAGCGGGAACCGCCCGGGGTATTTCTTGAAGTAGGAGACTGGATCCTGGCCAGCGTGCGTTACCCAGAAACAATCCATCTCGAACTTCACCAGCTTCGGATCAAGCGTGTTCAATAGGTATTCGTATGCCGTGGTGCTACCGTACTTTGTAAATTCAAAGTTGTGGTTGTGATAGCAGAACTGAATGCCAGCCTTCTGCGCGGTGTCGCCAGCCTTGCTAAAAACGTCCACCAGCCGTTTGTAGTCGTCGAATGACTTCCGTTCTGCTGGTTGGAGAATTGCGTTCACCATGTATTTGAGGCCGAGGGTCTTCGCGTCCTCGACATGTTTGTCCCATCCATTTTTCACATCCGGCAGCAGGTAGTGGCCGCTTGAGGCAGTGATGCCGTTATCGCGCAGTATTTTCGCGAACTCCGCGGGGGATTTCTTATAAAGCGAATAAATCTCAACATCCTTGTAGCCAATTTCCGCAACTTGCCGAATGGTCCCCGCAACGTCTTTGTCGAGTTCATCGCGCAAGGTATAAAGCTGGAGGCCGATGGGTTTTCCGTAAGGATTGGCAAACAAGGATTTGGATAGCTGGCCCGACATGGCTGCTACAGCAGCTCCCCGGCCTGTGGTTCGTAAGAAATCTCTTCTGTTCATTACCAGATTCGTTCTCCTTTTTATGGCGTTCCACGTGGAGTTAAGTCATCTCATTGCAGTGAACGGATGCCAATCGAACACGAGCGTACTACTACTCCGAGAATCCATGCGTCTGACGCCGAGTCAAGCGTCATCCTATCAGATAGTGAATGGCGCATTTGGTGTTTGCGGCAGATGGCAATCACGAAAAAACCGCGCAACCGGCTCTTAAAAAGTCCATTGCTCAAGCTTGTGAATGTGGCGTCCCAGCGTCGTAGTGCATTCTACTGCCACCCCGCGTATTGAACCCGATGCATTACCGTCCTTGGGAGGAGTAGGAAGGACGCAAGCCTACCGCTCATTCTCTGTTTGCTTGTTCTCACCTCCCTCTGGCCACGGCGCACTTTGGCGCTTTGTCTCTGCTGGTCCCTTGCCTAGACTGGCTTTAATTCTTGTCGTCATTGCAGCATGTTCGACTCCTCGAGGGACTTGGCGACCAGAGTTTTGTCGCGAGCGATGATTGCGCGGTTCGGGCTGAAGAACTGATGGTTGCGATTTCGTGACTGCACCAAAAAACGCAATTCTTTGAGGAGTAGAATGCAGGGCTTCCGAGTACCCGCTGAACCAAAATTTGTATACCTCGTCATCTTCCTCTGCCCAGAATGTCAAAAGCCCGTCACCTCTGGCGAGTTTGGCGAATTGCCGAGAACCGAAGAGGATTTGAAGGCCAAGGCCGGAGCCTATGCGGTGAGTTGTGAATGTGGGTTCAAGGGCGCACTACACGGTTCAGCCCTCGTTAGCGCGGTCGAACTTCAGCGCGGCCAGACAAACGGCGTCGCCAAACCCCACAGGGCGACGGCCATTTGAGTGCCAACCATGTCTTCAAGATCGCCACTCACCGTGACTTTCAGAGACAAGGACTACGCCGGAGAATACGAGACTGACGGCAGCCTGGTGCGCGTGTTCTTCGAAAAGCGAAACAAGACTCGCAAACTGAACAGTTCCTCAAATCCAGAGTTTGTGGCGCGTCTTCTGCTAATCGAGTTGGTGTGCCGGGTCTGAACCCGTACGGCGTAAGTCCTCCTGATAGCAGCGAGCAACTTTCCGCTTGGGGGCTCTTGACTATTCGGATTCCCTCAATCCGTTAAAAGCCCAGTGCCCTTAGACTGCTCCCCTGAGCAGTGGTGGTCCCAGGGATGGGGTGAATTATGTTAAAGACTTTGATCTTTACATCGCTTGTTATTTCGGGAGTTGTCTCTTTGCCGGCACAAAACACCTCTTGGCTGCCATCCCCGGGGCATACACAAGTACCGATATGGCCGAGCACACCTCCCGACAGTCTGCCTCTCGCCGGGCTGGAGTACACAGAGCGGGTCGGAGAGGAGCCGCCGGGTGCGGTTGTCGTGGGCAAGGTCTCGCGGCCTACGATGACCGTCTATTCGCCAAGGGAAAGGAATACGGGTGCTGCGGTTGTGGTCTTTCCTGGTGGAGGCTATTGGGTCTTGTACATGGATCTTGAAGGAACTGAGGTGTGCGATTGGCTGACCTCAAAAGGCATCACATGTGTGCTGTTGAAGTACCGCGTGCCTGGCGAACACCTGTCTCCACGATCAGGAGCGTATCCCAAATCGAAGATGGCGTTGGAAGATGCACAGAGAACCATTAGATTGGTGCGATTCCACGCGGCGGAATGGCACATCGATCCGCATAAGATTGGAGTGCTTGGCTTTTCGGCAGGCGGCCACTTGGTCGCAGCGATCAGCACGAATTTTCAGAAGCGGCTGTATCCGGCCGTCGATGCTGCCGACAAGGGGAGTTGCCGACCGGACTTTAGCGTTGCTCTTTATCCGGGCCACATGCTGGAGAACACGTCGAAGAATTTCCAATTGAATCCCTATGTTCCGGTTACCAAACAGACGCCGCCCACGTTCTTGCTTCAGGCGGAGGATGACCCAATCGACACCGTAAAGAACTCTCTCGTCTACTACGCCGCGCTGAAACAAGCTGGGGTTCCGGTGGAGATGCACCTGTACGCACATGGAGGGCACGGCTTTGGTCTCCGACCTACGAAGTTCCCGATTACGGAATGGCCTCGCTTAGTTGAGATTTGGCTGAGGACGATTGGGGTAACCTCACAGTAGATTTTTCGCAAGAAAGGCTATTGTCATTTGTTTATAAATTCTATGGCGCTCATGACCTGACGGCGGAGTTTGCGTTGGAACGAAGGGTCAGCCATTTTGGATAGAGGTCCCACGTCTCTAAAGCAGGGAGAAGTGGGGTTTTCATGCCTCCCGCAAAATGTCAATGACCCCCTGTACTCGTCAACGATAGCGATGCTGCTTTCGCGTCACGTCTAACCATCACCTCGACGTTTCACTGACACGACCCAATTCGCGCACGTATGCAATTAGGGGTGCATAGTCCTTTTCGTCGATGATGCCGTTCCAGGCTGGCATCTTCGTTCCGGGCTTAAACGCAGGAGCATGCCGGATGTATGCTTCGAGTTGTGGGTCGGTAGGGTAGTCTTGAGCGGCCCGCCGTAAGTCGCTCACGCCTGCGCCATTGTCTCCGTGACACGCATTGCAGCCGTAACGATAATAGAGCTGCTTGCCCTGGCTCGCCCCCACGCCGGCGCTGCGACTTGATGGACGCGGCACCGGGTTGTGAATCTTCGGCACAGTGCGTAGATACGCGTAGATCGTACCAGCCTCTGCTTCTGTCAGTTCAGGCAGCGGCGACATCGGGTATGGCAAAACGGTATTGTCTGGCCGGATACCGGTGCGAACCGCACGTGTGAAGTCTGCTTCGCTCCAATTCGCGAGACCAGTTTCATCGGCGGTTAGATTTGCGGATAGCACTGCTTGCCCGGACTGATCTCTTAATGAATTACCACCGCCCAGGTAGCCCACCGACTTCTCAGGCTCAAGTTCGTTGTTCGTGCGGAAATTCGCCGAGTGGCACGCAAAACATCCGAGGTTAACGGAGAGGTACCGGCCGTATGCAATCTGATCGGATACGGAGGGGGTCAGAATCGGAGCCCTTGGATACGGGAGAGGCTTAAATGTCAGGTGGGTCAGCACCTTCGTCAGGAATGATGGCTTCGACGCACCTGGGGGATTCACTGCAGCTGGCGCGGTCAAGGGATCATCTGAGCGAAGAAAAGCAATCACTGATTCGAGGTCGTCGTCCGACATATGAGGATATTTCGGCATCCATGGAGGAGCATATCGTCCCGTGCGGGTAATTCCGGTGCGTAAAAGATATGCAAGTTCCCCATCGGTCCAAGAACCAATTCCATATGCCGCATCTCGCGTGATGTTCTTGGAAAACGCAGCCCCAAATACGGTTGGCACGTCAGCGACACGCTTGCCGGTGAGTTTACCGGTGGCGGGATCAAGGTGGCAGCCAACGCACAACATCGATGCGTATTTCCGTCCACGTTCGACCTTCGCCGCCGAGGTCTGCACCTTCAGGTTCACATTCCCCCGTGGATAACTCGGGATGCCGGTGATCGCAACGTACATCGCGAGTGCACCGGCGAGCACGATTGCCGCAAGAACGAAGTACCCCAATCCTCTTAATGCTTTTTTCATGACTCCCCCACGCCTCGCTTAAGAAACGAAAATCCACTCTACATGACTCGCGTGAGAAGGCGCTCGTCGCGACTATCACCACTACCTTTGCAAAGGATGCAGGACCGATTTTTGCAAGTCAAGAAAGTCCGATATACTCACCCGAGCTTTAAGCGACCCTAATAGGAAATCTCCATGGCTGGTTCTGCGATGGCGACAGCGGTTCAGTCCGGGTTCGAGGACCGGACGCGGCACAAGATCGCTCTCCGACTCCTTCCGTTTCTCTTCATTTTGTACATTGTCAATTATGTTGATCGTACCAATCTTGGGTTTGCCGCGATCGGGATGGCGCGTGATTTGGGGTTCAGCGATCGCGTATTCGGGCTGGGGGCGGGCATCTTCTTTGCCAGTTACATGGCGTTGCAGGTTCCTGGGGCTCTGCTGGTTGAGCGATGGAGTGCGCGCCGGGTGATTTCAGGCTGCATGATTGTCTGGGGAATGTTGACGGTGCTGACCGGGCTGGTGCAGACACCTTGGCAATTGTATGGGGCTCGCCTGGTGTTGGGGGCGGCAGAGGCCTCGTTCTTTCCTGGTGTAATCGTCTACCTGAGTCATTGGTTTCAAACCACGGATCGGGCGAAGGCCACCAGTAATTTCATGGCGGCAATTCCGATTTCGTTCGTGATCGGGTCGCCAATAGCAGGGTGGATCATCAGCCACCACTGGCTCGGGATCAGCGGTTGGCGCTGGCTCTTCGTAGCAGAGGGGATTCCGGCGATCTTGTTGGGCGTCGTCACCTTCTTTTATTTGACGGACCGCCCGGCTGAGGCCAACTGGCTGGGGCCGGACGCGCGCATTTCGGTGGAAAAAACACTGCGGCGAGAACAGGGAAGCGGCTCCAATCCGACGCCTGCGCGCGAAGCTCTGCGCTCACGGTCGGTCCTTGTGATGGCAGCCGCTTACTTCATGAACAACCCTGCAGCCTACGTCTTCATGTTTTGGTTCCCCACGATGTTGAAGCGGATGGCAGGCATCTCCGACCTAAAGCTGGGCCTACTGGGTGCGGTACCCTTTGCTGCCTGCTTTGTTGCGATGCAGGTGAACGGCTGGCACTCGGATCGCCAGCGCGAGAGGAGATGGCACGCGACCGTGCCATTGCTAATCGCGGTGTGCGGGTGGATTGGTCTGGCCATTGGACCGCAATCACTTGCGGCCGCGATGGTGTTGTTCACGATGGTGGCTGTCGGAACCGCCAGTATCTCCGTGTTCTTCTCCATGCCAACCGAAATTCTGTCCCAGTCGGCAGCTGCAGCAGCAGTAGGCATTATCAGCACGATGGGAAACATCTCCGCCTTTTTGTCGCCATATTTGTTTGCATATCTGACAACGCGGAGCGGCTCCTTTACAGGCGCGTTGTGGGTGGTAGTGGTGGTGGCGCTCACCGGAGCGATACTGACGTTGTCGATACCGACGCGACGTGGATCCGGTCCCCGCTGATTCGAGAACGTGCCGTGTAATAAGCTGGCTGCTCAGGTGAGTGATAGATCTCCACGGAAAAGTGGCCTGTTGTTTTTCTTGACCATCCTTTTTATAGGACTCATTGACCTGTAACAAGAAACCCTTCAGTTCGATCACGGAGCTCCATAAAGTGTGTATTCACTTACGGGCGCAGCGTCGTGAGGGTAAAAACCGCTACGTTGCGCCCTATTGTCGTCAGGAATTGCAAGACGACAATGCCATCAGTGCGCATTGGGATCCATAACGGAGCGAACATCGATCAGTGCCTGGTCAAATGCCTGAAGTCGGACCAAACCAGCACGCGGGTATTCGACATTAAGAATGACGTAGATCAGGACGACCGTGATGAGTGCAAAGCTCAATATGTGCAACCAACTCCGGTGCTGCCCGATTGCCATTCGGTACCCGGCCAATAGGGAGCAAAGTAGACCTAAGGAAAACAACAGCAGAAAAATGATAGGAGGCGGATGGTTTTGGAGCGCCATCGTTCGCGTAGTCATCATGTCGATCATGTTGTTCAAAGCCGGAAGCAGTAGTTTGCCGGCGTCTAGATGGGAGTCGCGCAAGCCGGTCGCAGATATTGCTTTGGCCCAAATCTGTTTCTGGAGCCTTTTGGATTCGTCCATCTCCCCCGTTGCTGCGTCCAGGTTTGGCAAGACGCGATAGGTCGCTATGCGGGAGTCAACATAGCGACGAAAAAGTTCCCTCAGTTCAGGTTGCGCACTTTCCCCCAATAGGTTAAGGCGCAAATAGGCAGTTTCGATACAGTTCGCCTCCTCGGCGATCATTGCACGTTTTTCGTTGAACCTCGATGCGGCACCGGAAAACGTAAAGGCCAAGACCAGTCCAAACACTGCGAATACTGCCCCTTCGATCGTCCCTAAACTTCCCCGCTCGCTCTCTGACTCCTTCGAGCGTCTTTTGATGCCCAGCCGACGCCCCACCTCCAGTAGGATCAACATGCCTGCAAACAGCAGCATGGCAAAGACAAAGGGCGGAATGGGAGGCTTCATTCAGGCTCAATTTCCTTTCCGGCCAGCTACAAACTTTGTTTGTAGTCCGTCAAAGCTAAACATTCGGGGGAATTTGCAAGTTGCGACACTGGTAATAGTGCCAGGATTGACCGAGCCCTGCCTTCTCGCCAACGTCCCAGGTAGGTGGGTCCAGAGCAAGCAATTCCAGTGTTAGTCAACGCCGGTCATTGGTCCTCCGTGCTACGCTGTGCGCAGAAATGAATCGTAAAGACCGATGTTTCATCACTTAACCAAATCGGATGCCAAACTGCTTTTATGAGGATGCTGGAAACCACAATGATCTCGAGTTTGGAGCAAGCATCTTAACGACAACGAAGTGCGCTCCCTCTGACGTAAGATGTCTCGCTGAGATTGCCTGCGCTCACGGCGCGATCTCACGGAGGGCCCCTCATGCGACGCGCGCACGCTATCGTCGTTTTCTTCTTCATTGCTTCTCTCTGCCTGGCAGCGGACAAGACAGAAGAAGAGAAGATAAAACCTGCCGATTCCATCCAGGAACTGCAGCAGCAGATCGAGAAGATCCTGAAGGATACGCATACGCCGGGCGTCTCGATCGCGATCGTGCACAAAAACGGGCCTGAGTGGGTGACAGGGCTTGGCATTGCTGACGTAGCGAGCAAACGACCGGTCACTGCCGACACGCAGTTCCGCATCGGTTCGACCTCGAAGGCGTTCGCGTCGTTGTCGATCCTGTTGCTGACGGATCAGGGCAAGCTTTCTCTTGAGGATCCGGCACACAAATTGGCGCCCGATGTGTGGTTTAACAACCCCTGGGAAGCGACGGATCCGGTTCGCGTGGTGAATCTGCTTGAGCACACGACCGGTTGGGATGACATACATTTTCGCGAATATGCCAAGCAGGCCCCAGACTCGATGACATTGAAGGAGGGCCTGGATTACGACCACCATTCGCGGAGGTCGCGCTGGCGGCCGGGCACGCGCATGGCGTATTGCAACTCCGGGCCACCGGTGGCGGCCTACATCGTCGAGAAGATTAGCGGGCAGCGCTTCGAAGACTTCGTCGAGCACAACCTGTTTGCTCCGATTGGAATGAAAACGGCGACGTACTTCCAGCCCCCGTCCGGAGCGGCGACGACGCTTTATCACGATGACGGAAAGACGGCGTACAGCTACTCGCACATTTTGCTGCGGCCAGCGGGAGCGATCAACGCTTCGGCCAACGACATGGCCGCCTATGTGCAGTTCTATTTGAACCGCGGCGCCGTGAACGGGAAACAGGTCGTACCTTCCGCCGATATTGACCGCATGGAAAGCCCCACGAGCACGTGGGCCGCCAAAGACGGAATGAAAGTGGGCTACGGACTCAACAATTTCTGGAGCGTTGAGGAAGGATTCGTCTATCACGGGCACGACGGCGAGATTGAAGGCGGCCAGACCGATATGAGCTACATGCCGGATTACGGAGTGGGATATTTCTTCAGCGTTAATAGCGAAAGCGGAACTGCGTACGAAAAGATCGGCAAGATGATCCGCGCATACATCACGAAGGGGCTGGAGAAGCCGGCTCTACCGCCCATTGCCCCGCTTCCCGCGGATGCCGCGGATTACGCTGGGTGGTACGAGCCCGATTCTCCGCGCGTCGACCTGACGCATTTTCTGGGGCGTCTGGTGAGGTTGAGCCGGATTCAGTTCCGCGACGGAAAATTGTTCATGGCCACACTGAGTGCGCGAAATGACGAATACCTTCCGGTCACAGGCGGACAATTCCGGCACGTTCCGGAGGAAGATTCGCCATTGCCCGTCGCGACGTTCGAGCTGCTGAGCCTGAATCCGGAAGGCCGCTTCGTGCAAGCTAGCCCAGAAACAACCATGAAGAAGATTCCGGGCTGGTTTGCAATCAGCGAAATTGATCTGACGGCTTTCTGGGCGGACTAAGCCGCAGGCGCCGACGTCCGGCAGAGCGGGCAATGCGGGCTTGGCCGCTGATTGCCGTGCTGAGCCTGATCGCCTTCGTGGTGATTTTCATTCTGAGCACCGACGACCTGATCGAGCGCATGGGAAATCCGACTCCGTGGTCCTTCGGACTCTTCACGATGACGCTGGTGTTTGCGATCGCAGCACTGGCGAGCCTGATCTCGGTATTGCGCGCGGGAGGCGAGGTGCGGCGTGGCGTTCGTCGCTTCTCGATCGTGGTGACGACCGCGCTCGTCATTGCCGCCGCTTATCTCGCTTACTGGGGCATCATCGGACTAAGAACGTGGGCGTGAGCGACTGCCGGTGGGCCGCTCTCGAGATCTCCCACCATCGGATTATTGCAGCATTGTTACAGGTGTAAATTTACGAAAAATCGCACCAATTAGACTCAAAATGTCTCGGGGTGCGCAGAGTTTCGTTCAAACCGCCGGATTACAAGAATCAGTTTGGCAGAGCAAACGCGACAACCTCGTCGGAGATCTTTCCCAGAAAATAACCGCCTCCTCCTGCCGCAATTACCACAAATTGTTTGCCGCTCTTCTTCCCCATAAATGTAATCGGTGCGGCGTGCGCGCTGGCAGCCAAGTCTGCGGCCCACAGTTGTTTTCCGGTGTGCGAATCAAAAGCCCGAAAACGACTATCGATTGCTGCTCCGATGAATACCAGCCCACCCGCCGTTACAACGGAGCCGCCAAGATTGGGCAAGCCGGTTTCGCTGTTCAGTCCATTGACCCCACCAAGCGCCACAGTCCAAACGATCTCGCCTTTGTTGACGTCAATTGCGTTCAATGTTCCCCACGGAGGTTTCTGGCATGGCCACTCATTCTGGTCCCAGAACCGAGCATACTCACCTCCCGTGGACCCACGCCGGTAGGGCAAGGGCGCACCCGCTGGCTGTGGCTCCATTGCGCCCACCGAACCCAATTCGTTGACGTTGACGAAAAGATATCCCAACTCAGGATCAAACGATCCGCCCGACCAGGTTCCTCCTCCCAATGTGCCCGGCAGCGCCAGCGTCTGCTTGCGTCCGTAAGGCGTGTACATGCCGCGAGTCTCGAGTGAGTGAAACAATGTGGCACAATACCGGTTGGACTCTGGTGTCACCATACTGATGTCAGTTTCCTTCAGCTCTTGGCGGACCAGGGCCGGAGGCTTGCTCGGAAATGGCTGTGTCGGCCAGGTCGCCTCGCCCGGCACATCGCTGGCCGGGACCGGCCGCT
>Ga0070661_100001968_pt1 | contig 14193 bp, 15 predicted proteins | sample KBSC43metaG_FD_64663 | JGI IMG/M metagenome (GOLD analysis project Ga0070661, IMG submission 64663) | Corn rhizosphere microbial communities from Kellogg Biological Station, Michigan, USA - KBS C4-3 metaG | ecosystem: Host-associated > Plants > Roots > Rhizosphere > Soil ...
AATCGCTTGCGGCGATGCCTGAGAGGTCATCGCCCGCGGTATCGACCGTGACCTGGCCGGCAGTGTTCGCGGTGATGGTGTAATACATGCCGTTCTTCGCGCCGGAGGTCATTCGCACGTAGTAGAGATTGGCGAACTGGTTGGTCGTCCAGCCGGTCGTGCCGCTCACATTGAGGTTGAACGCGGTGCCGGAGCCGGCGGCGGCCGAGGCGACCGTGCCGGAATAATTTGGCATCGTGGTGAGCGGAACCGCTACGATGGTATCGGAGTTGCCCTTGATCGTGATGCTGACGGCGCCGACCGGGTCGGTGGCAACGCTCTGGGCCTGAACAAAAGGGGCAGCCACGAGCGCGGCGAGGAAAATGGGAAGAGGGAGGAATTTATTCATGACCTGACACAGTGTTCATGACCACGAGGGCAAGGAACTTAGCAAGGTGCGGCGAATTTCAACTGCCGTCAAGAGTAGCTCTGTTTCCAGACAGTCGGCACGCGATTGGAGTCGGGATGAAAGAGCCGAAAAGATGTGCCGCGTTACTCCTCGTCGGAGATGGTGAAGGTGACGCTACCGATGTTCGCGACGGCGAGGGCATCGAGGACGTCAACGGTGCGGCTGTATTTGGCCTTGGGGTCGCTGACGATGGTGACGACGGCGGGAGCCTTGGCGGCGTCGGCGTTCTGCTTGAGGCGCATGAGCATGCCGGTGAGCTGCGGAAGGTCGCGGCTGGTGGCGGAATCGACGGGATCGTCGTTGAGGGTGATTTCGCCGGTGTCGGAAATGTTGATGAGGATTTCATCGACGAAGTCGGTTTCCTTCTGGGTGGCGGCGGAGCCGGGGAGCTGGGTGTTGAGTTCCTTTTCGACCTTCACGGCGCCGGCCATGACCATGAAGAAGAGCATGATGACGAAAACGACGTCGATCATGGGGGCGATCTGGAAGCCGAGGGCCCCGTCGTTGACGTTGAGTTCGAAGCGTTTCACGTTAGTCCTTGTTCACGGCCGAGAACGAAATGTCGACGATGCCAGCCTCGGCGCAGGCGTTCATGGCGTCGGAGACGTATTGGGCCGGCACGTTGCGGTCCCCGCGAATCACGATTCGAAAGTTCGGATTCTCGCCGCCCGCAATTTTGCGTTCGCCGGTTTCCTTTGCGGCCTTGATGAGCGGCACGAGTTCCGTGGCCTTGGGATAGACCTTGTCCTGAAAGACGAATTCCGCGCCGTCGGTCTTCTCGAGCCAGCGGACGTTCACGATGGCCTCGGAGCGCTGGTTGTCCTTCTTTTGCGCATGCGGAGCGGGTGGCAGCTTGATGGTTTTGTCCACCTTGAGAACCTGCGCGGAGGTGATCGTCATGAAGAAAATGAGGATCACAAGCAGCACGTCGACCATCGGCGCCACCTGGAACTCCGGTTCGCCATCTCCTCCGCCGCCTCCGCCTGCCATGGGATCAGTGTGTGTTCGGGGTTTTCAGGGGTGGGCTCAGGCGACGATCTGCTCGGAATCGCCCTCGGCGGACGTGAGCCAGTTGGGATCGGCCGCGTAGAGTTCCTCGTCGCCGATATGGGCGCCCGCGAAGGCCTCGTAGGGCATCTTGCGGAAGAGGCTGGCGACAATGTCCTGGATGTCGTGGAGCGCGCCGGCCGCCCGGTTGCGCAGATAATAGAACGCGCCGAAGGCCGGGATGGCGATGATGAGGCCGCTCGCCGTGGCGACGAGCACTTCGCCGATGGCGGCGGCGAGGCTGGAGGGATCGCCGATGCCGGAGCTGCCCAGCGTGGCGAAGGCCTTGATCATGCCGGTGACCGTGCCGAGCAGACCGATCATCGGGGCGCAGACGCCGATGACCGAGAGGTAGCTGATCCACGTCTGGATCTTGCTGTTTTCCTTACCGAGCTCGGCGAACATGCCCTCTTCGGCGATGGCCTTGCCGTCGCCAAGCAGGCTGACGCCGACGCGGACCACATTGGAGAGCGGGGAGGGATTGGCTTTGCAGTAGTTGTAGGCGCCGACGTAATCACCCTGGCGGAAGAGATCCTTGAGGGCGGCTTCCTGATCGGGGGGGATGGTGCGGTTCCGGCTGGTGCGGATCACGCCATCGCCGATGAGATAGACGGTGAAGATCGAGGCGGCGGCGATCGGGATCATCACCCAGCCGCCTTCCATGATCATCTCCCACAGCGTTTTCTTATGCACGGCGGGCGCGGCGGCGGCATCGGCGGCCGGGGCGGCGGGAGGAGGGGTTTGGGCGTGCAATGCGACCGGCGCGAGCAGGACGGTGAGGGCGAACGACAACGCGAGGAGATGGAGGCGTCTGGTTTTCATGATGGATGTGGAGTGGGCGGGGTGAATGAGGCCGGTTAGTTGGCGGCGGGAGGTTTGTTTTTGCGATTGATGCGGACGAGGTCGTCTTTCGAGACGGCTGCCTCGGGCGAGGTTGCGTAATCCTTATTCAGTTGGGTGAGCGATTCCCGCGCCAGATCAAAATCACCGAGGCCCTCGTAGGCTCGGGCGCTGCCGAGCAGGGCCGCGGGGACGGAGGCGTCCTCGTTCGAGTAAAAAATCGGGATGCGGAGGTAGGCGAGCAAGGCGCCGTCGTAATCCCCCGCCGCGAGGAGGGCGTCGCCCTTGCTGGTCCAGGCGCGGGCGAGGGTGCGCGCATCCTTACTCGTGGCAATGGTTTCGTCGAAGACGGGGATGGCTTTGTCGGCCTGGCCGCTGCGCGTCCAGAGGGTCGCGAGCGCGAGGCGGGCGCTTTGCAGGAGCTCCGTGTCCTTGGTGCCCGCGGAGAGTTGTTCGATGAGTTTTTGGGCATCCTTGTCGCGCTCGAGGGCGATGAGGGCATCGACTTCGATCAAGGCGGCGGGTGCCCAGTAGTTGCCGGGGATTTCGCGCAGATCGCCCTGGAGGACGACGACGCCGCGGATTTCGTTCAAGGCCTGTGCGGCCTTGCCGTCGGTCACGAGCTGGCGGGCGGATTTCAACTGCGGGGGCTCGGGCATCTCGAGCTTGCGCACGGTGGCGATCGGGTAGCCGACTTCGCCCCGCACGCCATTGGCGACGGGGACGGTGACGAGCAGGGTCGTTCCCGCGCGACGGATCGAGGAGGCGGGCACCATGCGGCCATCTGCGAGCGTCACTTTGATGGGGTAGGCGGCGCTGGCAGCGGCTGGTGCGGGCGCGGGCGCCTGGGCTCGCGCGGGGGCACCGGTCAACAGGACGGCGAGGAAAATACCGAGGAGGGAGGTGGCGCGTTTCATCAGCTGCCGGCGGCCTCCAGTTGTTTGCGCGCGACCTGGTATTCCGGGAACGTGCTCAATTTGTCGTTGTGGAGCATTTCACGATACGTATTCGCCGCTTCCTGTTTTTTGCCCAATTTCTGGAAGCAATCGGCGCTGCGGATGTAGGCCTTCGCGACCCACGGGAGGTAGCGGCCGTAGGCGACATAGACGCGCTGGTAGTAGGCGATCGCCTCGGGGAGCTTGCCCTGCTTCTCCTCGATCTCGCCGAGGGAGTAAATGCTGTAGGCCGTGGCGTCACCGCGCCATTCGCGGGTGGCGGCAATTTGTTCGAAGAGCTTCTTGGCCTCGGCGAAGCGGCCCATCGCCAGCAATGTCTTGGCCTGGCCGATGGTGACGTCCTTGAGCTTCGCGGTGGCGCCGGCCTTGTCGATGGCGTCGGTGAAGAACTGGAGCGCGGCGGGGTAATTCTGATGCGCGTAGGCGATCTCGCCAAAGCCATTATAAGCGTAGTCGAGGTAGTCGCTCTTCGGATAGGTCTCCTTCAAGTATTTGAAGAACGCGTCGGCTTTATCCCATTGGTTTTGGGCCAGCAGGTAGTCGCCGACCTGCGCGAGAAGGGCGGGGCTGAGTTCCTCGGGCTTGAAGTTCGCCGCGATGTCCTGGAGGGCTTTTTGCTGGCCGGTGGGATCCTTGCGCAGGCGGGCCAACTCGGATTGGGCGAAGAGAATGCGGGCCTTCGCGGTGGGCGTCGCCGTGCTGTCGGAGGCCAGGACGCTCTGGAGCGCCGCAGCGGGATCGGGCGCGGGCTGGTCGCCGGCCAGCGGGGCGGTTTTCTTCGCGTAGAGCTGGGCGAGCTGGGTGAGGAGCTGTTCGACGGCCGCCTGGCTGGGATCGTTGATGTTTTGTTTGATGACTCCGGCGATGACCTGTTTGGCCTCGTCGGGCTTGCCTTCCTTGGTCTTTGCGCGGCCGATCCAGTAGGCGGCGGCGACAACCATCGGGCTCTTGGGATTGTCCTGCACGAACTGCTGGAACACGGAGTCGATCTTTTCCCATTCGCCCTGCTTCTGCATCAGCTTCGCGCCCTCGAGGAGCGAATGGCTGAGCACGTCGTCGGATTGCGCCGCCTTCGCGGAGGCAATGTAGGTGTCGATCGCCTCGTCCTCGCGGCCGGGAAGGGACGCCAGCGCGTCGGCCTTCAACGCCAGCACTTCACCCGTCATCGGATCATTGGGAAATTCCTTCACCCACGCATCCGCGTCGGCGATGACCTTGTCGTAATCCGAGGCGGCGAAGTTGCAGACGTCGATGCGGTATTTGGCGTCGGCCACGAACTGGCCCTTGGGATACGCCTTGATATAGGCATTGATCTGCTTGAGCGCGTCCTCGTATTTGCCGGCGAACAACGGACAGAGCGCCTTGCGATACGTGGTCTCCTCGGCGAAGGAGCCGTGGGGATAATCCGTCAGATACTTCGCGTAGTCGGCTTCGGCTGCGTCGAACTTGCCGAGGCTGAACCGGGCGTTGCCCAGCAAATAGCGCAGCTGCTCGCGGTAGGTGCTGTCCGTCTGCGTCTCGAGCATGCGGCCGAAATACGACTCCGCCGCCGCGCTGTCGCCGCTCTGGAGGGCCGTGGCGCCGAGCAGATAGCCGACCGTATTCGCGTTCGCGCCGGTGGGGAATTCCTTGAGGTAAGTCTCGGCGAGCTCGCGGCATTTCGTGGCGCGATTCGCCTCGGCCGAGGCCACGATCAAGCCGAAGAGCGCCGCCTCGCGCTGCGGGCCAGTCGGCTGGCGGCGCAGCAGCTCGTCGTAAACCGCGATGGCCTCCCAGCGCTTTTCCATCAGGTAATAGGCGCGCGCCAAGCGCAGCAGGAACGGCCCGTCGAAGTCCGGCGTCTTCTCGAACGTATCGAGCTGGGCCTTCGTGTCGGCGATGGATTTCTGCAACGCCTCGTTCTGCGCCTTGATTTCGGGCAGGCGCGTGGGATCGGCCCGCACGGCGACGAGATTCGCGTCGATCTGCTTTTGCATCGCGACGAGGCGCTCGTTCTGCTGGAGCAGCAGCTCATCCCGCGACTGGACGAGTTGGTAGCAGGCCAGGGCGTCCGCGGGTTTGTCCTTGTTCAGGAACGAATCGCCCAGCTCGATCGCGACCGCGTTCAGCCGGATGACGTTGTCGAGAAGGTCCGACCGTTTGCGCACCTCCTTCATCAAAGCCGTGGCCTGGTCGGGCTCGCCCTTCTGCGTGTAAACTCCGGCCAGCAACATCGCGCCATTCACGGCCGCCGGCGTGCGCAGGCCGCCATCGGTGAGCTTTTTCAGCGTCGCAATGGCGTCGTCGAGTTTTCCGGCGTCCTTGAACGCCGTGCCGAGCACGAGATAAGCCCGGTCGCGATACGCGGGATTCTGTTCCAGCGGCGTCAGCGTGCGCACCGCGCCGTTGAAGTCCTTCGATTCGATCTGCGACTGCCCGATGAAGAAAATCGCATCGTTGACCTTGGCGGACTTGGGATACTTCGCGACAAATTTCTGGAGCGCGTCGATGGCCTTCGGGAAGTCCTTCGAGTTGAAGTAAGCCGCCCCGAGCGTGTAATAAACCGCCTCGAGTGGCGCGTCCGGAGCCGCCTGCTCGATGATGGTCTGCATGCTCGCGGCCGCCTTCGCGTAATCTCCATTCGAGAAGGCCTGCATGCCGTCGGTGTAGGCCTGCGTAAGAGCATTCGCCGGCGCGGCGGCAGCGGGCGGAGTCTGCGCCCGGCCCGAAGGAATCGTGACGGTTCCCACCGCGAAGGCGCAAGCCGCCGTCAGCGTGAGAACACCCGGGCGAGACGGGATTAGTCGCCCGTGAGGCCTCGTCAAATGCGAACCGTTATTCACTGAAAATTGGGGAAGAAACGAAAAGATTGCCTGGATCCATGCCCTTGGGGAAATCGCCGCCCGTTATTCGAATCGCAGGGGAGCGCATGCCTGAAAGGTCATCGGTGAAGTGATATCGAACTTAGGTTAGGGCAATCGCGACCCCGTGCAATTTTGTTTTCATTGGGTGATCATTTTTCGGATGGGGGACGTGTCCGTTGCGCCTCAGTATTTCGGCGCGCGCACCGTGCCGGCCTCGACGTCGGAGCGGCGGCGTTGGACGATGCGGTCGGCGACTTCGTGCACCATTTCCTCGAGGAGCAGGCGAAGGTGACTGCCACGGCGGAAGTCGGAGGGCGCGATGTTCTTCACGCGGTCGGCGTGGACGCAGAGTTGATAGCACTTCTTGAAGCCGGAACGCGTGGGATCGTCGGGATTGTAAACCGCGATGGCCTGGCCGCCATTGCGCCGCATGACGGTGAAACACGGCACGTCGGTGGGTCCGTCGCCGACATAGACCATGTTTTGGAACGGCACGGGCCGCAGCTCGGCGGGCATGTGGTCGTTCACGTCCTGCGCCATGTCGAGCATGCCCTTGTTGATGCGGAAGAGGTATTGCGTCTTCTGCGTGTGGCTGATCACGCGGCGCGGGAAGGTGATGCGGCCCTGCGCGTCCTCGGCAAACTCACAGCCGAAGATCGCCTTCACGTAAGGCGCCAGGCGGCTGCCTTCGATGAGCACCTTGATGCCGGACGAGATGATGTAATGCTCGACGGCGATGCCGTGCGCCTCGTGCTCGGGCGTGAGCAACCCGTGCTGAAACTCGGCGAACATTTCGGGCAGGCCGTGATAAAAATTCAGCTTCGCGCCGAGTTCGCGGAGCTGCGTGTTCGTTGGGCGATCCATCTCGAGGTAGTCGAGCATCACCTTCATGTAGGCGAGTTCGTTGTCGTAGCCGCCCTGCGAGACGAGTTCGCCGCAGCGCTCCCAGAAACTTTTCGAGTTGATCCCGAAGTGCGGGAAGATCGCTTCCTCCTGCATGTAATTCGGGCTGAGGGTCTGGTCGTAATCGTAAACGATCGCGATGATGTTTTGCGGCGCGGCCATGATTTGGGAAACCAGTGTTTCACACCGCGCGGCCGGAGTTCACGGAGAAAGCGGCCGATTCGAAAAAATCATACGCTCGCGGCGAGGGCATCCGTGATTGACGGGTGGCGGAAGGCGTAGCCGCTCGCGAGCGTGGCTTCGGGCCGCACGCGCTGGCTGTCGAGCAGGAGATGCGAAAGCTCGCCGAGGCCGATTTTCAGAGCGAAGGAGGGCGCGGGCAGGATCGCGGGGCGATGCACGGCGCGGGCGAGGGCGCGCGTGAAGTCGGCGTTGCGCAACGGCGCGGGGAGCACGGCATTGAGCGGCCCATGCACGGACTCCTGCTCGACGGCATGAAGAATGAGGCCGGCGACATCATCGACGTGGACGCACGACATCCATTGCCGGCCGCTGCCGAGACGTCCGCCGAGACCGAGGCGAAAGGCCGGCGTGATGAAACGCATCGCGCCGCCATCGGGGCCGAGCACGAGGCCGGTGCGGATGAGCGTAACGCGGGCCTTCGTTGCGCGGGCCGCCTCCGCTTCCCATATCGAGGCAACCTCGGCGAGAAAACCGGCGCCCGCCGGGCTGGACTCCGTGACTTCGCGTTCGCCAGTGTCGCCGTAGTAGCCGATGGCGGAACCGCTCACGAGAATGCGCGGGCCGCCGGCGTCGGTATTCATGGCCTCGACGAGGCAGCGCGTGCCCTCCACGCGGCTGTCGCGGATGCGGCGTTTTTTGGCGGGCGTCCAGAGCCCCATGATCGATTCACCCGCAAGATGAACGACAGCGTCGAGGCCGGAGAGATCTGGCGGGGCGTCGGTGGAAAAACGGCGGCCCGCCGAGCCGGGATGCCGGGAAAACGCGATGACTTCGTGGCCGTGTTCGCGCGCCAGTCGGGCGACGTGGCCGCCGATGAATCCTCGCGCTCCGGTGATGCCGATCTTCATGCGAAGGGATACGTTCCTCGTGGCGGATCGGGCCGCCTCAATCGTGGAACTCGCGATTGAGCCACTTCAGCGGGAAGCGGTCGCCGGGGCAGTCCGTGGGCTTCGGATTGATCTGCTTGTGGCCGCGGACGATGATGTCGTGGCCTTTCACCCGGCCGCAGCGCTTGCGGAGGTAATCGATCAGCTCCTCGAGGGCGGCGGTTTGCGCCTTCGTGGGAATGTCCCGGTTGAAATCGCCGACGAGGCAGATGCCGAGGGCAATGTTATTGAGGTAGTCGCTGGCGACGTGGCCGCCGTTGATCTGGCGGGTCCAGCGGCCGCCGATTTCGATCTCGCCGTTGCCGGAGGAATGGCCGTTGCCGATTACGAAATGATAGGCGAGGCCGTTCGGCATGTGCCGGACGTTGCGATGGTAGCTGTCGAACGCCTTGGCGTTGCCCTGCCGCGTGCCGCTATTGTGCACGACGATGTATTTCCAGCGGCCGCGCTTCACGCGGGCATTGTCGATCGCCGCCCGCACGGAGGGCGTGAGGTAGGTATATTTGGGACCGCCGCCGAAGAGCGACCAACCGCGTTTTTTCGGCGGAGGAACTTCGCCCTCGTCCTCGGCGACGCCGGATTTTTCGATGACGATGGGGGCCTTCGGCTTTTCCGCGGTTTTGGGTTCGGGCGTCGGCGTGGGCTTGGCCGTCGGCTCGGGCGTGGGCGCTGGAGTTGGCTTTGGCGTAGCCGTGTGGCGAGGAGTTGGCTCGGGCGTCGCTTCGCGTTCGTGGGATTCCTTTTCCGGCGTCGGTTTGGCGCGTGGTTTGGGCGTGTGTTCCGGTTCCTCCTCCTCGTCGGGAGTCGGCCGCGGCTTTGCATGTTGAGTCGGCCGGGGCGTGGAGCGTGCGGCGGGCGTTGGCCGGGGACGCGGCGTGGCGGAGGCGCGGGGCACGGGGTGAATGTCTTCGCGCGATTCGAGGAAGAGGGCGCGTCGCTGGGCATCCGTGAGTTCCGACTGTGCGCGGGGGAGCAAGGCGAGAAGAGCGGCAAGGAGGAGAAGGCCCGGCCAGGAGCCGGCGGGAAGCAGCTTGCGCACCGGCGCAGGCTAGCAAAATCCGGCGGCCGTTCAAGCAGCACCCGCGCGTCTTGGCAATTCGTCGGAATCAGCGTATGCTCGGCGCATGAAACGGTGGTTCCCCCTCGTCGTTTTCCTTCTCGGTGCGTCTTCCCTTTTCGCCGAGAGCGTCCAACAAACCTACGCCCGCGGCGTGCGCGCCTACGCCGGCGGCAACGTCGAGGCTGCACGAAAATTGTTCGAGGAGGTCCTCGCAGCCGAGCCGGGCAATCAGGGCGCGACGGCTTACATCCGCAACATCGACGCGACGAAGCCTGATAACATCAGCCTCCGCAAGCAGATGGAGGCCGTCATCGTTCCCAAGGTTGATTTCCACGATACGTCGCTCACGACCGTGCTCGACTATCTGCCCAAGGTCGTCGCCGAGCAGAGCAAGGGCCGTGCGACGCTCAACATCGTGCGCCTCTTTCCCTCCGACTTCGGCGCCAGCAAGACGATCACGCTGGAGCTTGCGAACGTGCCAATGGCGAGCGTGCTCGATTTTGTCGCCCAGCTCGCGGGCGTGAAGATGGAGTTCCAGGCGCACGCCGTCCTCGTGAGCCTCCCGCAAACCGCGGCGGCCACGCCCGCGCCGACGCATCAATAGAGCACCCGCACGAGGTGCAGCCCGTCCGCGGGGGCGACGAAGGTCCAGTGGCCGGACGTCGGCTCGGCCAAAAGCGCGCGCAGGCGGTCGGACGATTCCTTGCCTTGCGCGACGCGCACGCCGGCCCCGGTGAGCATGCGCACCATCTTGTAAAGAAAGCCGTCGCCCTCGAACGTCAGCGCGAGCGAATGCCCGGAGTGCGCGACGCGAATCGACGAAATGCGCCGCACGGGATCGGTCACGGGTGTGCGCCGGTTTGCGGCGAAGGCGCGAAAGTCGTGTGCACCGACAAAAATTTGCAGCGTCTCGCGCAGGCGGTCGGCATGGACGCCCTGCGGCACATGCCACGCGCGGCGAAAGCGATGCGGCGGCAGCACGGCACTGGTGCAAATCTCGTAGCGATAAATTTTGCCGCGTGCGTCGAAGCGGGCGTGGAAATCCTCCGCGGCCCGGCTGGCGCGGAGAATCCGAATGGTCGCCGGCAACGTGGCGTTCAACGCGCTCCGCCAGGCGGTTGGCGTGAGTCGCGTGGTCGCCGGCGGATCGAAGTGGGCGATTTGCGCGAGGGCGTGAACTCCCGCATCGGTGCGGCCTGCGCCATGCAGCGTGATCTTTTGGCCGCCGATCTTCGCCAGTGCGGTCTCGATGAAATCCTGCACGGTGCCGCCGCCGGCCTGGCTCTGCCAGCCGACGAAGGGCGCGCCATCGTAGGCAATGGTGAGCTTCACGCGCATGCGTCGGGAAAAGCCTAAAGTGCCGAGAGTCCGCCGGCCTGCGCGTCGAGCCAGCTTTGCAGGATCACCTGCGCGGCGGCCTGGTCGATGATGCTCTTCTGCTCGTGCGCCTTGCGGCCAGCCTCGCGCAGGGAACGCTGGGCCGAAACGGTCGTCAGCCGTTCGTCGAGGCTCACGATTTGGACGTTCTTTCCCGCCAGCGCGGCGCGGAGTTCGTCCGTGAACTTCGTGGCCTTCTCGGCGGCGGGTCCGCGGGAGCCGTCCATGTTGCGCGGCAGGCCGACCACGACGGCGTCCACGTCGCGGGCGGCGACGAGCTCGCAAATGCGGGGAAGGGCGGCCGTTTTGCGGACGTCGATGGTCTCGAGGGGGTGGGCGAGGAACTTCAATTCGTCGCTGATGGCGACGCCCACGCGGACGTCGCCCAAATCGATGCCGAGTGCGCGTTTCATTTGCCATTGAAAATGACACACCCGGCTCCTAAGTTGCGAGACGTATGGCGACTCTTCCGATTTCCAAGTTTGGCGAAAATCTTCCGGTGACCGGCATCAGCGCGATTTCGCAGGTGGCGGTCGGTCTCGGCGTCGGCTTGCTGATCGCGGAAAAGCTCGAGACCACGGCGCGTCAGCGCACCGCGATCGTCCTGATCGGCGCGGGCGTGGCGGCGGTGATTCCCTTTGTCGCCGGAATTTACGAGCGGGTGAGCCATCGCGTGGAGTCCCGGTCCCGCCGGGGCATGCAGCGCCGCCTGGATTCGCTGCGCGAGGACGTGGGCTTCTCCAGCGAAGACGAACTCATTTGAGCCGTGCGTTGGTGCTGGCGTCGCATTCGCCGCGGCGCAGGGATTTGCTCGCAGAGGCTGGAATTGCGGCCCTCTGCGAACCGACGGACGTTGAAGAGCTGACCGAACTCGACGGCGCGCCGGCAGGACTCGCGGTCGCGAACGCGGAGTTGAAGGCGATGGCCGTGGCGTTTGCGCGGCCGGCGGAGATCGTGCTCGGCGCGGATACCATCGTCGTGCTGGACGGCGAAATTTTTGGCAAGCCGCGGGACCTTGTTCATGCGGCGGAGATGCTCGGCCGTCTCGCGGGACGCACCCACGAGGTGATCACGGGAGTCTGTCTCGTCGAATGGGGCCGGCCGGCGATCGTGAAATTCAGCGAGACGACGCGGGTGCGCTTTCGGTCGCTCGGGCCGGAGGAAATTCGCGACTATCTCGCGTCCATCGATCCGCTCGACAAGGCAGGTGCCTACGCGGCGCAGGAGAATGGCTGGGACGTCATCGAATGCGTCGAGGGTTCCTTCTCGAACGTCGTCGGCCTGCCCGTGGAACGCGTGCGCGAGGCGCTCGCGGAGCATTTCGATTTTTAGGCGGCCTCTTCGCGGGAGACGGCGCGGTCCTCGAAACGCGTGTATTCCTTGAGGAACGTCAGCGGCACTTCTCCGATCGGGCCGTTACGCTGCTTGGCGATGATGAGTTCCGCCTCGCCGGCCATCTCCTTCTTGGCTTCCTCGTCGTCCTCGTAAACTTCCGAGCGGACGAGCAGGCCGATGACGTCGGCGTCCTGTTCGATGGAGCCGGATTCGCGGAGATCGCTCATTTTCGGCTTTCCCTTCGAGCTGCCGGTGCGGGCGTCGGGGTTACGATTGAGCTGGGCGAGGACGATGATCGGAATATCGAGCTCCTTGGCGAGGGCCTTGATGCCGTTGGAAATTTCCGCGATTTCGATCTGGCGGTTGTCCTGGCCGCGCTTCGTGGTCGAGCGCAGGAGCTGGAGGTAATCGATGATGATGAGCTCGATGTTGTGGCGGTCGCGCATGCGGCGGGCCTTCGCGCGCAGCTCGAGGATGCTGATGCCCGCCGTGTCGTCGATATAGATCTGGCTCTTCGAGAGAATCGCGGCGCTTTTCGTAATCTTCGAGACGTCCTGCTGCGAGAGGAAGCCGTCGCGCACGTGGGCGAGGTTGACCCGGGCGTGGGAGCAGAGGAGACGTTGCACGAGCTGGTTCGCGCTCATTTCCAGGCTGAAGACGCCGACGGATTTCGCGAGGTTCACGGCGACGTGCTCGGCGATGTTCATGGCGAAGGCGGTCTTGCCCATCGAGGGACGCGCGGCAACGACGAACATTTCCGAGCCGTGCAGGCCGCTCGTCATTTCGTCGAGTTTCTTGAAGCCGCTCGCGAGGCCGGAGAGGCCGCCGCGGTTCTTGTAGAGTTTTTCGATGCTCGCGATGGCGTTCATCACCTCGGTGCGCATGTCGGCAAAGACGCCCTTGAAGCGCTCCTCGCCGATTTGCATGACTTTGGATTCCGCCTCGTCGAGCAGCGTCTTCACCTCGCCCTGCTCGTCGTAGGCGCGGCCGGCAAATTCCGTGCAGGTCTGGATGAGCTGCCGGAGGAGAAATTTTTCGCGAACGATCTCGATGTAGTAATCGGCGTTGCTCGCGGTCGGGACGAATGTGAACAACTCGGAGATCGCCGCCGCGCCGCCGGCCTTGTCGAGTTCACCCTTGTCCTTGAGGACCTGCGTGAGGGTGATGAAATCGACGGGTTTGGCCGCGTTTTGCAGCGCGATCATCTCGCGGTAGATGATCTGGTGGGCCGGCTGGTAGAAGTGGACTTCGCTCAGGCGCTCGATGCATTCACCGAGCACATTGCCGGGCGAAAGCAGGGCGGAACAGAGAACGCCCTTTTCCGCGTCGAGGCTTTGCGGGAGAGTTCTGTGAATATCCGGTAAATAACTCGGCCGCTTTTGGGGATAATCCCCTTTGCGGTCGCGCTTTTCGGATTTTCGATCCCCGCCGAATTGCGGGGGATTCTCTGGCAGACCAGCCTGAGAATCGGGAGGCATGGAGCGTTAGTCCCGGTCGGAGCGTTTCTTGTCGTCTTCGGCGGCTTCTTCCTCTTCGGAATGGGCGGCGGCGATTTTGACCTTGAGCTTCGCGGTGACGTCGGGGTGCAGGCGCACGGAAATTTCGTGGTCGCCGCTTTCCTTGATGCCCTTGTCGAGCTGGACGGCGTGCTTCGGCAGCGTGACGTCCTTGAGCTCGGCCTCGATCTTTTCCGTGAGGTCCTTCGCGGTGATGGAGCCGAAGGCCTTGCCCTGCGCTCCGGTCTCGAGCGTCAGCGTGAGCTTGAGCTTGTTGATGCGGGAGGCGAGCTCCTCGGCGGCGGTGACTTCGCGGGCTTCGCGCTCGGCGCGCTTTTGCTTGAGGTGATTCAGCGAACGCAGCGCACCCTTCGAGACTTCGAGGGCCTTGCCCTGCGGAACGAGGAAATTGCGCGCATAGCCGCGGCGGACGCGGACGATATCCGCTTCGGCGCCGAGGGGCGGGAGATTGGTGGTGAGAATGACTTCGGTGTGGGCCATGATGCGCTCCTTGGAAAATGGATCGGAGGGGAGAGAGTAGCGACCCGTGCCGGCGTGTCAAGCGCGCGAACGCGGAAGTTTCGCCCTTGAATTCGCGGCCGGGCAACGCGAATACGTGAACGCATGAAAACGCTCCGAATTGCGTCCCTCGGCCTCGCGGCGGCGGTCGTCCTATTCCAGCCCTCGTGCATGTCTCTGGATATGATCGCCCACGCGGAGGGAACGACGCCGCCGACGGATCCGAACGGCCGGCCCTA
>Ga0070661_100001973_pt1 | contig 14180 bp, 11 predicted proteins | sample KBSC43metaG_FD_64663 | JGI IMG/M metagenome (GOLD analysis project Ga0070661, IMG submission 64663) | Corn rhizosphere microbial communities from Kellogg Biological Station, Michigan, USA - KBS C4-3 metaG | ecosystem: Host-associated > Plants > Roots > Rhizosphere > Soil ...
CCGCGATCGCGCTGCTGGCGGGCGGCCGGGGAGAGCCGGCGGCGGCACCCGCGATGGCGCGCAACGCGGCGCCGGCGGCCGGGCCGCGGTAGGCCCGTTCAGGGCGCTGGCGGGCGCCGGCGGCGCGGGCAAGCAGTAAGAAGCGATCACGGTGCCGCTCCGGGGACCATCAAACTAAGGAATTTCGTTCCAAGTGGCGAGGAGGACCCGCGGTGCCGGACCCGGCCAGCGCTCACCAGAGCGAGACGGAACGCAACAAGGCAATTGTTCGGACCTTCCTGGAGGCAATGAACAGGCGGGACTTCCCGACCGCGTTCCAATTCATGGACCCGAATGTTATCGAGCACCACACCCGACTTGCCGACCACAACATGCAGGGCGTGGACCTCAGCTTCCGCGTGACGATGGAGGCATTTCCGGACCTCCAATGGGAGATCGAGGACCTCATCGCCGAGAGCGACAAGGTGGTGGCGCGCTGCATGGTGCAGGGCACCCACCTGAACAACTTCATGGGCAAGCCGGCGACGAACCGCCTGTGCCGGTGGCGCGCCATCGACATTTCCCGTATCCGCGACGGCAAGGTCGTCGAACACTGGGGCGTGTTCGACGAGCTCCACATATTCGCTCAGATAGGACTCGTCCCGGAGTTCTACCTGTCGTCAATGTCGTAGGTAACCCCGAGACGGGTATGACGCAAAGGAGAGGCACATGATGCCGGAGCAAACCGTGAGCCGGTTCGTCGAGGCGATCAACCGCAGGGACCTGGACACCGCGATGGCGTGCTACACCCCGGGCGCCCGGCACTTCACGCGGCTGGCGAGCTACACGGTCGCCGGTGCCCGGGTCAGGTTCGACATGCTGATCACGGTCTTCCCCGACCTGCAGCTGAAGGTCCTCGGTTCGCGCGTGACGGGCGGCCGGGTCGAGACGGAGCTCGAGATGAGCGGCACGCACACCGTCGACTTCCTCGGCAAGCCGGCCACGAACCAGCACGTGGTCTGGCGGACCGTGGACATCGCCGAGATCGAGGACGGGCTGATCAGCCAGCGCTGGTGGAGCGTCTTCGACGACCTGACCCTGATGGAGCAGCTCGACCTGGTATCCGCTCTGGTCGGCTGCTGACACACCAGCCCAGACACACCGCGGGCCCGTCCTGTAGAGGACGGGCCCGCCGCGTGTGTGCGTTCGTTCAGCCCCTTCCGGCGACGCCCTTTTCGGTGGCGACGCCGTTTCCGGTGGCGATCGCGCGCAGGTCGTCGATGATGAACTCCAGCGGCGGCATCACGCCGAGCGTCGGCTCCATGTCGGCGAGCTGGTAGCCGTGCCCGGGCTCGATGATGTGGTAGCCCAGTTCGCGCGCCCACTTCACGTTGCGCCGCACCACGGGCGACTCCCACATCCGGCCGTTCATCGTGGGTACCATGACGACCGGTGCCGGGCACGCCACGATGGACGTGGAGATCAGGTCGTCGGCAATGCCCACCGCCGCCTTGGCGATGATGTTCGCGGTGGCGGGCATGATGAGGAACAGGTCGCACGCCTCGGTCAGCTCGATGTGCGGTACCCGTACCCCGTCCACGATCTCGTTGGTGTCGGTGTAGACCGGCGAGTTGGCGAACAGCCGCATGGTGTACGCCGGCAGGTAGCGGGTGGCCGCCTCGGACATCATGACGGTGACCCGCCGGGCGAGCGTCTGGCGCATCAGGAAGACGTAGTGCGGCATGGTCAGCGCGGTCAGGGAGCCGGTGACACCGAGCAGCAGGTGCTCGCAGATGGCCGGCTCGCCGGTACGGTCGTTCACGGCTCAGCGCCCGCACTCGATCAGCGACATGCCCGACACCGTCGGGTGTACGCACAACAGCCGCAGGCCGGCCTCGCGCGCCAGCGTCGCGAACTCCTCGACGCTGCGCTCGCGGCCGCCGAAGGCCACGAGCATCAGCAGGTCCAGTTCGGAGACGAAGGACTGGTCGCCGCTGCCACCGACGATGCCCTCGGTGATGACCACCCGTCCGCTGCGCGGCACCGCCTCCGCGCACCGACGCAGGATCGCGACGCACTCGGGGTCGCCCCAGTCGTGCATCACGTTGGCGACCAGGTAGACGTCGGCGCCGGCCGGCAGCGGGTCGAAGAAGCTGCCACCGACGACCGTGCACCGGTCCGCGACGCCCGCCGCGTCCAGCGCCGGCCGCGCGAGGTCCACTGTGGACGGACGGTCCACGAGGGTGCCGCGCAGGTGCGCGTTGGCCTTCAGGATCGTGGCCAGCAGCGTGCCGCTGCCGCCACCGACGTCGACCACGTGCCGCGCGTCGCTCCAGTCGTACGCGTCGGCCACGAGGGGAGCGGACCAGCGCGACTGCTGGGCCATGAGCGTGTCGAAGGAGGTGGACAGGGCCGGCGACTCGGCCAGGTCGGTCCAGAAGGGCTGGCCGTAGACGTCCTCGTACACCGGCTTGCCGGTGCGTACCGCGCTGAGCAGGTCCACGTACGTGCGGCTCCAGCGGCCGGAGGCGCCGTTCAGGTCGAGCCAGCCGGTCATGCCGGCCGGGTGCCCGGAGCGCAGCAGCTGCGACACCTCGGTCAGCCCGTACCGGTCCGGCCCGGTCTCGGCGAACACCTCCTTGTGCGCGAGGTACCGCATCAGCCGGGAGAGCGCGTCGGGGTCCGCCCCGCTTCGCGACGCCAGCTCCTCGACGCCGTCGACGCCGGCCGCGAGCTGATCCGGTATCCCGAGCGTGACCGCCACCCGCAGTGCCCACGGCGTGGCCGAGTTCATCAGCACGCGCAGGGTCAGCATGGCCTCGGGGATGCCGCCGGTGCCGGGCGCCGCGGCGCGTTCGGAGTTGCCCTGGTACCCCAGCCCCGGCCGCTCGCCCCGTCCCGCCGGCGCCGGGTCCGGCTCGTACACGTCCACGGTGATACCGCGGGGATCCCGTACCCGCAGCCGCCGGCCACCGCCGTCGGTCTGCTCCGGCTCGCCGGCCAGCTCCGCGCCCCGGGCGGCGGCGCGCCGGTAGAGCCGTTCGACGTCCTGCGCCTGTACGGCGAGGCGTATGTGGCCGGTCGCCGCGCCGTTGCCGGCTCCGTTGCCCGCTCCGTTGCCGGATGGCTTAGCGTCCGGCGGGCGGGCCAGGACCAGCTCCCGGCGCGGTGCGGTGCCGTAGGCGAGCCGCACGCTGCCGTCAGCGCCGGCCTCCAGTGGCTCGAAGCCGAGCACCTCGACGTAGAACGCCCGGTCCGCGGCCGGGTCAGCGGTGTACGCGATCGTGGTCAGCGGACGATCCGGCATCGTGGGTACGACCTTTCTCTGCCGTGCGGAGCCGGTACCGGACCGGGCAGGGTGCGGCCGGCCTGGCAATACCGACGCCTCCCGCCGGCCGCGGATCCGGCTCCACGAGGTCTACTGTGTACTGTCGCAAAAGGACGGCGAGGGTCAGCTTCATCTCTGTCTCCGCGAACCTGCCGCCGAGGCACGCGTGGCTTCCGGCGCCGAGGTTGAGCAGCGCGGCAGCGGCCCGGCCGGCCGGATCCCGCTGCGGGTCGAACCGGTCGGGGTCGAACGCGTCGGGATCCGGGAAGGTCTCCGGGTCGCGGTGTGTCACCGGCGGGCAGAAGAACAGCGTCCAGCCGCGCGGGACCGTGTACGACCCCAGCGGGACGTCGGCCACCGCCCGGCGGGTGAGCATGCTGGTGGCCGGCCTGATCCGCTGCGCCTCGGTGATGCAGCGGCCCAGGTTCTCCAGCCGGTGCAGTTCCGCGGTCGTGGTCCCGCCCAGCTTCTCCGGCAGGCCGGTCTCCACCTCGGCGGTCACCGTGGCGAGCCAGCGGGGGTGCTGGAGCAGCAGGATCAGCACCCAGGCGAGCTGCGCGGCGCTGGACTCGTAGGCCGCGTACACGAGGATGAGGATCAGCCCGATGACCGTCTCGTCGTCGAACGCCGGCCCGGCGGTACCCGTGTCGCTCGCCGCGACCAGGTGCGCGAAGAAGCCGTACCGCTCGGGATCGGGATCCGCGCGTACCGCCTGGATCTCCGGACGCAGCAGCGCGAACAGCTTGCGCCGGGCCCGGTTGCGGCGCAGCAGCCGGGGCGCCGGGAAGTTGGCCGGCAGGAAGACCTCCATGCCGGCGGCCACGTCGAGGAACAGCGACCGGACCCGGGCGCCGAGGCGGGCCTGGATGTCGGCGCCGAGGAACAGGCGCAGCGCGATGTTCATCGAGAGCCGTTCGAGGTCGCGTACCGCGTCGAAGGTGCCGGTGGCACCGAGGCCGGCGGTCCACGCGGCGGCCTCGTCCGCCATGACGCGCAGGTACCCGCCGAGGTGCGCCCCGCGCAGCGCCGGCACCAGGGCCGCGCGCTGCGCCAGGTAGTCCGCGTACGGCGCGGCCTGCATCACCTCGCCGAACATCGGCTTGACCCACTGGTAGACCGGGCGGACCGCCAAGGTGCTCTCCGGCAGGTCGAGCATCGCGTTGGCCCGCGCGGGATCCAGGATCACGGCGGCGCGCATCGGCCCGAGCCGCAGGCCGAAGAGTGGACCGTGGGTGCGCCGGCCCGCCTCGATGACGCCCAGCGGGTCGCGGAAGAAGGCGGGTGCGCTGCCGACCAGTGGCGCGCCGTCGATCATGGGCGGGAGGAGGGGTCTCATCGGCGGTGCCGTCCCTTCGGTGCCGCGTGCGCGGGTGCCGGGTGCCGGGTGCGCGGTCGCGTCAGCCGCTCACCTTCGCGAAGGTGTGCCACACCGTCCAGTGGACCGTCAGCCGACCGCGCTCCCGCTGCAGGGCGTCCATCTGCTCGTACGCCGCCGCCTTGGCGTCGGGCATGCGCTCGGCCGGGATGCGTTCCAGCGCGATCCGGCCGGCCGTGGTCCACAGCCAGGACCACCAACTGTCGCGGTCCGGGTACTCGAGGTCGGCGCTCGCGTCCACCACCCGTACGTCGGTGAAGCCCGCACCGCGGACCAGTTCCCGGATCCCGTCCGCGCTGGCCAGCGGAGTGCCGGTCACCATCGGCACGTTCGGCAGCGGGCCCGCCACGAAAGGCTTCAACGCGTCGGTGATCCGGAAGAACCCGGGTTCGGCCGGCCCGAAGGTGCTCATCGCGAACCGGCCACCGGGGCGCAGCAATTCGGCGTACCGGCGCAGTGCGGCGCCCGGGTCGGGCAGCATGTGGACGACCAGCCCGGCGAACACGTGGTCGAACCGCGCCGGCGGGAACGGCGGCCGCATCCCGTCGCCCAGCATCGCGCGGACGTTCGGCAGCCGCCGGGCGACGATCTCCCGCAGCGTGCCCTCGACCATGGCCGGTGCGATGTCGATGGCGGTGACCGAGCCGGTCGGGCCGACGACCTCGGTGGCGGGGAAGGTGCAGGCACCGCGCCCGCAGCCCACATCCAACACGTTGGCGCCCGGGCGGAGGCCTGAGGCGGCGACCAGTTGCGCACCGATCGGCGTGAAGAACTCGACGTCGTCGTAGGTGGCGGCCGCCCGGTCGAAGACCCCGGACAGCTCGTTGGCCGGTGGTGCGCTGACCCCTGTAGTGGATTCCATGCCGGCCTCCCACCGCATTTCAGACACGATAATGAGGATCATTCCGCATTCGTGCGCACCGGGGCTTCTCGCGGATTGCCACCCACGTCTGTCCACTGTGGAAAAAGCCGGTACGCCCTTGTCGCGGCAACGTGCGAGTAGTAGGCGCTGCCTGCTGCTGCTTATCGTCGAAATCGACCTCAGGTAACGGCGATGGGAGACCGCAGTGGGCGTTCTGGGTCTGCACAACGAATGTCCGCCTACCAACTATGCAAGCGGTGAGGCGGCGGAAATCACGAAAGGACTGGCCTCCGACGCGATCGCCACGGCTGCGACTCTGCGCGCTGTCCGTGACTCGGTGGAGGCGCTGGCCAGCCTCGACGAGACCGTGCGCTGGGTCGTTGAGGCTTCCGGCAGCGCCGTCTCGCCAACCGGCGAGGTGGACGTGAACCGGGTGACCTCTCAGATGGAGAACGTGTCCTCCACCTACGACGCGTGCTTCCGGGCGCTGGACGGCACCGTCGACCTCATCAACCAGGCGGTGGGGCAGTACCAGTACCTCCAGGCATACGCCGCGCTGGCGCTGTCCAAGGGGCGCGACGAGTGCTACGAGAACACCCTGCGCCAGCTGGGTGAGGGCGGCTTCACCGGCATGTCGCAGGCGCGTATCGCGCGGCTGCGCAAGCTCCGGGTACGGGTGCAGCTCATCCAGAAGATGGAGGCGACCGGCCGGGAGATGCTCAGCGGATACGACTTCCAGTCGTTCTTCCTGCTGTTCATGCAGCCGATGCGCGATCTGGGCATCGCGGCTCAGGACCTGTACAACGAGGTCGTCCGCGGCGCGCTGGTCGCGTACGAGACGCTGGTACGGGTCTGCGACCTCAACGACGCCGAGACGGCCGCGGTTGAGGCTCCGGAGCGGGAACCCGCGTTGGCGTAACCGGATCTGCCTGATACGAAGCGGGCGCGATCCCGACCGGGATCGCGCCCGCTTCGCGCGTTCAGCCGCGCCCGGGCGGCGGGGAGATGACGACGACCTCGGCGCCCAGCGGGTCGACCAGCCAGGCGACCCGGCCCTGCGGCGAGTCGTGCGGCCCCTCGGTCACCGTGCCACCCGCGCTCGTGCCACGGTCGACCGCGGCGTCGGTGTCGGAGACCGAGAAGTAGGCGGTCCACCGGGTGGTCTCGCCCGGTACCCCGAGAATGCCGGCCACGGGGTTGCCGTCGATGCGTACGGTCAGGTAGTCGAAGCCGGGGATGCCCAGCGACTCGACCGGCTGGTCGAGGGCGGCGCGGTAGAACTCGGCGGCCGCGCCGGTGTCGGGCGTACGCAGCTCGAACCAGGTGGGTGCGCCGTGCTCGGCGATCAGCTCGGCGCCGGGGCGGCCCTGCGCCTGCCAGTACCGGAAGTGCGCGCCCTGGGGGTCGCGTACCACCGCGAACCGGCCTTCGTTCGGTACGTCCGTGGGCGGCGTGGTCACCTGGCCGCCGGAGGCGGTGGCGCGCTTGACCGCGCCGGTGAGGTCGTCGGTGGCGAAGTACACGTTCCAGCGCGCCGCTTCACCGCCGGCTTCCGGTGTGTTGTTGATGCCCGCGACCGCCTTGCCACGGACCCGGGCGGTCACGTACCCGTCCTCGCCGACGCCCTCGAACTCCCAACCCAGCAACTGGCCGTAGAAAGTCGTCGCGGCCGCCTCGTCGGACGTGACGAACTCGAGCCAACAGGGTGCGCCTTCGCCGTAGTTTCCTTGCATCTCGGTCATGGATTCTCCTGGTGACGAACCGGCATGGTCGCTTTATCCACTTCGTGGCTTTCATCGCCACCTTACTGGATGTGGGGCCACATCGCTGCACGGCTTTGGTGACGGAATATGCCTTGTTGAGCGCATGCGGAGCCACATGTTACCGGCGTTGGGCGGCCGGAACTTCTCGCGGCTTGCCGTACTCGGAACGTGGCTGCCGCCGAGCCGCCGCCCGGGCCGTCCGCCACCAGGCGAGCTTAATTAAGGCTTAGCGATCCGTCGATCCGTTGGAGCTATTGACCCTCTTAAATCCAGATACAGCCGCTTCAAGAACCTGTCAATGTCGCCCTGCAAGGCTGGCGGCGTCGGAGTCGGTCGGCGTCGTGGGAGCGGACATGGTCGAGACAACACAATCCCTTGCACCGGTACGCGTGTCCGGCTGGCGCCGCATGCTGGCCCTCGCGCCCGAGTTGGTGGACTTCGACCGGCGCGGGTTCCGGACCGGTGCTCCGGAAACCCGCCGGTCCCTGGAGACCTCGGCCGCCGCGTTCCTCGCCGGCTTCAACCTCATGCTGCGCACTCCGGCCGGGCGGGCGCCGGACCTCAGCGGCCAACCGCCGACCTGGCAAGGCTTCAGCGCCGAGGGCGCCGCGATGGCCGCGGCGCTGCTCGACGGGCTGAACCCGGGCCGGGGCCGCCGCTTCGCCGCGCTGCTCGACGCGTACCAGTCGAGCCATGTCCACCTGATCCAGGTCGGTGTCGGCTGGGCCGATGCCAAGCTGCACCGCGCCGGCCCGAGCCGGTACGTCGTCGACGAACCGTTGCTGCGCTGGCTTTCGTACGACGGTCGCGGCTTCTGCCGCGCGTTCTTCGCCTCCGAGCAGGGCATGCGGCGCTGGGCGCGGCATCCGGCCCGCTGCGAGGCCACCTGCGACATCCTGTACCAGGGCGTGGGGCGCTCCCTGTGGTTCCGGGAGTGCGGCGACCCGGACGCCATCGGCGCGCGCATCCTGCAGTTGCCGCTGCGCCACCACGGCGACCTGTGGAGCGGGGTGGGGCTGGCCGCCGCCTACGCCGGGGGCGTACCGGCGGAGGTGTACCAGCGGCTGCGCGAACGCGGCGGGGAGCACGCGCCCGCGCTCGCCCAGGGCGCCGCGTTCGGCGCCGAGGCCTGGCGGCGTTGCGGCTACGCGCCGGCGCACGCGCACACCGCCGTGACCACGCTGGCCGGCACGGACCTGGACGAGGCCGCGACGTGGACCGACCAGGCCCAGTACGGGCTCAACCGGCCGGGCGCGGGGCCGGCGGACTACCGGACCTGGCGCCGCCGCATCCAGCAGCGCGCGGCGACGAGCGTGGAGCTGCTCGACCACTGACCACAGTGGACAGACCTGCACCGGAAGGAGCTGACATGACGCTGCCGCGGCCGATCCGCACGGCCCTCGTCGCCGTACTGGCCCTGGTCGTCTGCGCCACCATCGGGATCCTCACCAGGCTGCCGGAGGCCACCGCGGCGCAGCGGTCCGCGCTGGCGCAGAGATTCTCCTTCACCATCACCGACGCGAACGGGGATCCGGCGGGCGCCCGCACCGAACGCGAGGTGGAGCCCGCGCTGCGGCACATCCGCACCTGGATCTCCGCCGTCGGCGGCAGTGCCGGCCTTGCCGACTTCGACGGCGACGGGCTACCCAACGAACGGTGCCTGGTGGATCCGCGCGACGACTCGGTCACGATCGGCCCCACCGCCGAGCACCCGAACCGCTTCCCGACCTTCCCGCTGGTACCCGAGGGCGTCACGTACGACGCGCGTACCACGGCTCCGATGGGCTGCCTGCCCGCCGACCTGAACCAGGACGGGTACACCGACGTGCTGGTGTACTTCTGGGGCCGTACCCCGCTGGCCTACCTGCGCCGCCCCGGGGTGCCGCTGGGACCCGGCGCGTTCGTCGCCACCGACGTGGTACCCGGTCCGGTCCGCGTCTGGAACAGCACCACCGCGAACGTGGCCGACTTCGACGGCGACGGCAACCTCGACGTGTTCATCGGCGACTACTTCCCCGACGGCGCCCGGGTCCTCGATCCCAGCGCGGCGAACGACGCGCTGATGCAGATGCAGGACTCGATGTCCAACGCCGCCAACGGCGGGCGCAACGCGATCCTGCGGCTGGTCTCGACACCGATGGTCGACGGGGTGCGCCGGCCGGTGTACGCCGACGCGTCCGACGCGCTGACCACCAGGCAGGCGACGTCGTGGACGCTGGCCAGCGGCGCGCAGGATCTCGACGGTGACGGCCTGCCCGAGCTGTACGTCGCCAACGACTTCGGGCCGGATTACCTGCTGCACAACGTTTCCCGGTCCGGGCACATCGCGTTCACCGACCTGCCCGGTGCGCGCGACGCCACCACGCCCAAGTCCAAGGTGCTGGGCAACGACTCGTTCAAGAGCATGGGCGTCACGTTCACCGACCTCAACGGCGACAGCCGGCCGGACATCGTGGTCAGCAACATCACCACCTCGGGCGGCCTGGAGGAGAGCAACTTCGCGTTCGTGAGCACCGGTACCGGCCCGCTCGGCAGCACGGCGCCGTACCAGGACGAGAGCCAGCAGCTCGGCATGGCCCGTACCGGCTGGGCGTGGGACATCAAGGCCGCGGACTTCGACGGCGACGGCGTCGACGAGCTCGTCCAGGCGGTCGGCTTCCTGCGGGGCACCACGAACCGCTGGCCCGAACTGCAGGAGCTGGCGATGACCAACGACGAGGTGGTGCGCCATCCGTCGGCATGGCCGAACTTCGAGCCCGGCGCCGACGTGGCCGGGCACCAGCGGGACCCGTTCCTGGTACGGGACGGCTCCGGCCGCTTCGTCGACATCGCCGCGGCACTGGGCATCGACAATCCGGGCCCGAGCCGGGGGCTCGCGGTCGGGGACGTGGACCACGACGGCAAGCTCGACCTGCTCATCGCCGACCAGTGGGCGCGCTCGCTGTTCCTGCACAACACCGGCCCGGACCGCGCGTACCTCGGGCTGCGCCTGCTGCTGCCGCCCGCGGCGCCCGGTGACCTGCCCCGACCGGCGATCGGTGCCACCGTCACCGTGACGCGGCCGGACGGCAAGGCGCAGACCAGCCAGCTGTACCCGGCCAACGGCCACACCGGTGTGAACGCGCCCGAACTGCTCTTCGGGCTGGGCGCCGCGCCCGGCGGACCGGTCACCGTCACGGTGTCCTGGCGGGACGCGGCCGGCCTGCACCGGATGACCACCACCGAGTCCACCGGGTGGCACGACCTCGTGCTCGACGCCCGCAACCGATGACCACAGTCCCAGCGGAGGCAACCATGTCCGGTCGAGTCGACCCGCGCATCGCCGCGCTGCGCCGCTTCGCGATCTCCATCACCGCATTCAACATCCTGGGCTTCCTCTTCCTGGGCTTCGAGCAGGCGTACCTCACGCCGATCGTCGGCGTCGCGACGGCGTACGCGGTGAGCCTGTTCCTGGAGACCGTGGACGCGTGGGCACGGCACGGGGTCGCGCGCTACCGCGGCTCGTTCACGAACCTGGTGAACTTCCTGCTGCCGGCGCACATCGCGGGGCTCGCCTGCGCCATGCTGCTGTACGCGAACGACGACCTGTGGCCGACGATCTTCGCGGTGACGGTCGCGGTCTCCGGCAAGTACATCGTACGGGTGAAGATCGCCGGTGCCGTACGGCACGTCTTCAACCCGAGCAACCTCGGCATCAGCGTCACCCTGCTGTGCTTCAGCTGGGTGAGCATCGCGCCGCCGTACCACTTCACGGAGAACGTGAGCGGCGTCCCGGACTGGCTCATCCCGGCGGTGATCCTGGCCAGCGGCACGATGCTCAACGCGAAGCTGACCCGGCGGATGCCGCTGATCGCCGGCTGGTTGGGCGGCTTCGTCCTGCAGGCGCTGGTGCGCGCCGTCGTCTTCCACCACGCGCTCGACTCGGCGCTGCTGACGATGGTGGGGGTGGCCTTCGTACTGTTCACCAACTACATGATCACCGACCCCGGTACCACCCCGTTCCCGCCGCGCGCGCAGGCGGTGTTCGGCGCCGCGACGGCACTCGTGTACGGCGGACTCGTGCTGATGCACATCACCTTCGGCCTGTTCTACGCGCTGACCATCGTGTGCGCTGGGCGGCTGGTGCTGGCACTGGCCCTACAGGCGTGGCGCGCGCTGGCCGTCGCCCGCCAGCCACGGCCGCTGGCGCTGCCGGTGCCGGTACCCGAGCCGCGGGCCGAGGAGGCGGCGGTTCGCTGAACGCCGTGCCGTGCGGTCCGCTGGAGACAGGACATGGAGGACGCGATGGCAGACGACGTCGTCATGGTCGGGATGGCGTGCCGGTACCCGGAGGCCGCCGATCCGCAGGAGCTGTGGCAGAGCGTGCTCAGCCGGCGCCGGTCGTTCCGCCCGCTGCCGCCGCAGCGGCTCCCGCTCGCCGAGTACGGTGGCGAGGGCGTCGACCAGACGTACCTGACGCACGCGGCGGTGCTGGAAGGCTGGGCGTTCGACCGGGAGCGGTTCCGGATCCCCGGTGCCGCGTACCGGGCGGTCGACCTGACCCACTGGCTCGCCCTGGAGACCACCGCCGCCGCGCTGGCCGACGCCGGGCTGCCCGACGGCGCGGGTACCGACCGCGCCCGGGTGGGCGTGGTGTTCGGCAACTCGCTGACCGGGGAGTTCTCCCGCGCCGCGCTGCTGCGGGTGCGCTGGCCGTACGTGCGGCGCACGCTGCTCGACGCGTTGCGGGACACCTCACTGTCCACATCGGAGAGTGAGCAGCTTCTGTCCAATGTGGAGCACAGCTACAAGGCACGCTTCCCGGAGCCGTCGGACGAGACCCTCGCCGGTGGGCTCGCCAACACGATCGCCGGCCGGATCTGCAACCACTTCGACTTCCACGGCACCGGGTACACAGTGGACGGTGCCTGCGCCTCGTCGCTGATCGCGGTCTGTACGGCGGCTGAGGCGGTGGCCGCCGGACGGCTCGACGTGGCGTTGGCGGGCGGCGTGGACCTCAGCCTGGACCCGTTCGAGATGGTGGGCTTCGCCCGGCTCGGGGCGCTCGCGCGCACCGAGATGCGCGTCTACGACGCCCGGCCCACCGGGTTCCTGCCCGGCGAGGGCTGCGGCGTGGTGGTCCTGTGCCGCCGCTCGTACGCGGAGCGCCGCGGCCTGCGACCGTACGCGCGGTTGCTGGGCTGGGGTACCTCGTCGGACGGCACGGGCGGCCTGACCCGGCCGGAGCTGTCCGGGCAGCAGTTGGCGCTGCGCCGCGCGTACACCGCCGCCGGGCTGGAGCCGGGCATGGTGGAGCTGGTCGAGGGGCACGGTACCGGCACCGAGGTGGGCGACGCCGTCGAGCTGCGCGCGCTCGTGGAGGTCCGGGGCGGCGGTTCGCCACGCCCGGCCGTGCTGGGCAGCGTGAAGGCGAACATCGGGCACACCAAGGCGGCCGCCGGCGCGGCCGGCCTCATCAAGGCGGCACTCGCCGTGCATCACGAGATCCTGCCGCCGACGACCGGGTGCGAGCGGCCGCACCCGCTGCTCGCGGCGGCCGCCGGCGGGCTGCGGCGGGGCGACGAGGCGCAGCCGTGGACGACACCCGATCGGTACGCCGCGGTCAGCGCGATGGGCTTCGGCGGCATCAACGCGCACCTCGTGCTCGGCGGCGCGGCGCACTCCACCCGGCGGACACTCAGTTGGCGGGAGCGGCGGCAGGCCGCCCGGCACCCGGGCCGCGAGGTGGTCGCCTGCGCCGCGTCCAGCGCGCAGGAGCTGGCAACGCTCCTGACCCGGGTACGGGACGCGGCGGGTACCGCCTCCCGTGCCGAACTGACCGACCTGGCCGCCACGCTCGCGGGTACCAGCCGCGGCGCGTCCCCGGCCCGGTTCGCCGCGGCGGTGGCCGGTACCGCCGAACTGGTGGCGGTCCTGGAACGCGCGTTGGGCTGGCTCGCCGCGGGACAGCGGCGGGTGCTGGACCGGGACGGGCGCGCCTTCCTTGTGGTGGGCGGCGCGCTGCGGGTCGGGCTGCTCTTCTCCGGGCAGGGCTCGCCCTGCTACCCGGATCCCGGCGCGCTGCGGGAGCTGGTCGACGCGTTGCCGTCCGGGTACCGCGACGACCTGTGCCTCCCGGCCGACGGCGCGGTGGACACCGCCGTGGCCCAGCCCGCGATCGTCCGGGCGGCCCTGGCCGGCCTGCGCTGGCTGGACGCGCTCGGGGTACGGGCGGATGCCGCGGTGGGGCACAGCCTCGGGGAGATCCCCGCGCTGGTGTGGGCCGGCGCGCTGGACGAGGACGGCGCGTACCGGCTGGCCCGGGAGCGGGGCGCGGCGATGTCGGCGGCCAGCCCCGCCGAGGCGGGCATGGCCAGCCTGCGTACCGACCGGGCCACGGCCGCGGACCTGCTCGCCGGCAGCGGCGCGGTGATCGCCGCGGACAACGCCGTGGACCAGGTGGTCGTGTCGGGCGAGCGGGCACAGGTCGAGCGGGTCGTCGCGACCGCGAGCCGCCGCGGTGTGGACGCCACCTGGCTTCCGGTGCGCCAGGCGTTCCACTCGCCGCTGATGCGGCCGGCCGGCGAACGGGTCCGGGCGGCCGCGCGGGGGCTGACGTGGCGGCCACCGGTCCGTCCGCTGGCCTCCACGGTCACCGGGGACTGGTGGCACGGAGACGACCCGGCCGAGGTACTGACCCGGCAGCTCACCGCGCCGGTCCGGTTCCGAGAGGCGCTGGGTCTGCTCGCCACCGACCTGCTCGTCGAGGTGGGGCCGGGGCGCGTGCTCAGCGGGCTGGCCGGTGCGGTACCCATGGACTGCGGTGCGCCCGGCGGCGACGACCTGGCGACCGCGACCGCGGCCCTGTTCGCCGCCGGCGCCTGCGACAGCCTG
>Ga0070661_100001977_pt1 | contig 14171 bp, 11 predicted proteins | sample KBSC43metaG_FD_64663 | JGI IMG/M metagenome (GOLD analysis project Ga0070661, IMG submission 64663) | Corn rhizosphere microbial communities from Kellogg Biological Station, Michigan, USA - KBS C4-3 metaG | ecosystem: Host-associated > Plants > Roots > Rhizosphere > Soil ...
TACGGCGGCGGGCTCGAGCTCGTCCGTGAGTTCTTCAAGGACTTCGGGATCATCTCCTTCCCCGCAGGCAACACCGGCGTTCAGATGGGAGGTTGGTGGCGCAAGGAGGTCAAATCGGTCAATGATCTCAAGGGCGTCAAGATGCGTATTGCGGGCCTCGGTGGCGAAGTAATGGCGCGCCTCGGCGCCGTGCCGCAGCAGATCGCAGGCGGAGACATCTACCCCGCCCTCGAGCGCGGCGCGATCGACTCGGCGGAATGGGTGGGGCCCTATGACGACGAGAAGCTCGGCTTCTACAAGGTAGCGCCGCACTATTACTTTCCCGGGTGGTGGGAAAGCAATTCGATGTACTCGTTCTACGTGAACATCAAGGAGTGGGAGAAACTGCCCAAGGAATACCAGGCAGCGATCGAGGCGGCGTCATACGAAGCCAACATCGACATGATGGCGAAATACGACTTCAAGAACCTCGCGGCGCTGCAACGACTGGTCAAGAATGGCGTCAAGCTCCACGCGTTCTCGGACGAAATCATGCGCGCAGCGCAGAAGGCTTCCTACGAGTTGTACGAGGAAGAGGCCGGCAAGAACCCCGCGTGGAAGAAACTTTACGAGCCGTGGAAACAGTTTCGCAGCGATGAGTTCCTATGGCACCGCGCCGCGGAATTCACTTACGAGAACTTCGCTTACAGCCATCCGTTCGGAAAGTAGCGCCGCGGCGTTTATTTACCCTTCAGTAACCGCTCGAGTTCCGCGCCGGCGTCAGGCGCGTTTGGCGGTGCCTTCGTCTCATCATCGCCAGGCGGCGCCGTTGTCGTGGGCACCGGCGCCTTGAACGGTCCTTCGATCTGCCGCCGCAATTCGTCGGCACCCGAACCCTTGATCGCGCCCGCGGCCTCGGAAATGTTGCCTGTGACGATGCGCGGAAACGCGATGACGATTGAGACCATCAGCACCTGAATCGCCACGAACGGGATCGAGCCCCAGTAGATTTCCGACGTCCGTACGCTCTTCGGCGCAACGCTGCGAAGATAGAAGAGCGCGAAGCCGAATGGCGGATGCAGGAACGACGTCTGCATGTTGATCGCGAGCAGCACGCCAAACCACACGAGATCGATACCGAGCTTCTGCGCCACTGGAGCGAGCAGAGGCACCATGATGAACGCGATCTCGAAATAGTCGAGGAAAAAAGCCAGCAGGAAGATCATCACGTTCACGACGATCAGGAAACCGAGCGCACCGCCCGGCACGCCAATCAGCAGATGCTCGACCCACAAGTCTCCGTCCATGCCACGGAACACCAGGCTGAAAACGGTCGAGCCGACGAGGATGAACATGACGAAGCTCGTCATCGTCGCGGTCGACTCGATCGCCTGTCGCAGCAATGTGAAGGAAAGCTTGCGTTTGCCGAGCGCCATCAGCACCGCGCCACTCGCGCCCATCGCGCCGCCTTCCGTCGGCGTGGCGATACCCAGGAAAATCGTCCCCAATACGAGGAAGATCAGTACCAGCGGCGGGATCATCGACGTGAACACTTTCGCGACCAGCTTCGCGCCGTAGAGCGTTCGCGCCTCGGGCGGGCAGCCGGGTGCCGCAGCGGGTTTGACGAACGCCACGACGGCAACCCAGACGCCGTAGAGAAGCGCCAGCGAGAGCCCGGGAATCAGCGCACCCTCGTAGAAATCACCGACGGAAGCACCCATCTGGTCGGCGAGCACGATCAGCACAAGGCTCGGCGGGATGATCTGGGCGAGGGTTCCCGAGGCCGCAATGACGCCCGTCGACAGCCAGTTCGCGTACCCGTAACGCATCATGACCGGGAGAGAGATCAGGCCCATGGCGAGCACCGATGCAGCAACGACGCCGGTCGTAGCCGCCAGCAAAGCGCCGACGAAGATCACCGCGAACGCAACGCCGCCGCGAATCGCGCCAAACAATTGCCCAACCGTATCGAGCAAGTCTTCCGCCATGCCGCTGCGCTCGAGGATAAGGCCCATGAACGTGAAGAATGGAATCGCGAGCAGCGTGGAGTTCGCCATGATGCCGAGCACGCGCTCGGGCAGCGCCTGCAACAGCGCGGGCTCGATGTTGCCGTGCGCGATTCCGATGAGCCCGAACAGAAGGCCATTGGCCGCGAGCGAAAACGCCACCGGGTAGCCGAGCAGCAGGAAGATCACCAGGCCCGCGAACATCAGCGGCGCCATCAGATCGAATCCCATCAGGTGGCGTGACCCTTCTTCTCGAATTCCGTGGCTGGCAACAACCCTTTGAGGAACGCGATGCGCTTGATGATTTCGGACACGCCCTGGAGTCCAAGCAACGCGAAGGCAACCGGAATCAGGAGTCGCACCGGCCAGCGGATCAGCCCACCGGGATCCGACGAGTATTCGCTGATCTCGAACGAGTTGACGAGCGATGGAACGCTGTACCAGCCGATGATGACGACTGTCGGCAGCAGCATGAATAATCCACCCAGGATGTCGATCCACGCCTGCGTGCGCGGCGACAGCCTGCCGTTGATCACGTCGATGCGTACGTGCTCGTTGCGCTTCAGTGCATACGCGGCGATCAGCAGGAATACCGCGGAGTTGAAATACCATTGCAATTCGAGCCACGCGTTTGACCCGATGTTCAGTGCATAGCGCGCGACGGCGTTGCCTGTGCACACAATGACTGCGGCGAGCCCAAGCCACGCGACGGATTTCCCGACGCGCTCGTTCATGCGATCGATGAAGCGGGAAGCGCGAAGCAGCGCCTGCATGGGTTTTCGCAGAATGAGTGGCGCGCTAGTTTGGCCAATCGCGCCACAAAAGGCAATCGCTGAAATGCGCGCCAAAACGCACATTTCAACGGCACGGTAAACTCGACGGAGTTCACGCGTAAATCGCGCACTCCGCAACGACGATGACCGGAATCAGTCCTACCTGGGGCATGCGCGGCATGGCCGTTGCGCCGCATTCGCTGGCGGCGGAGTCAGCGGTCGGCGTGCTGCGCGAAGGCGGCAATGCACTCGAGGCGATGGTGTCCGCCGCGGCGTGCATCGCCGTCGTGTATCCGCACATGAATTCAATCGGCGGAGACGCGTTCTGGCTGATTCATGTTCCCGGTGAAACGCCGCGCGCCATCGACGCATGCGGCGCTGCCGGAGCGAACGTCACGTGCGACCTATATCGCGAACAGCACATGAACCGCATACCGTTTCGAGGCGGCCTCGCCGCGAACACGGTTGCGGGTACCGTATCCGGGTGGTCGCTCGCCCTCGACTACAGCAACGCCGTGCTGGGCGGGCGACTGCCGCTTACGCGATTGTTGGCCGATGCGATCCACTACGCGCGGCATGGCATTCCCGTCACGACGAGCCAGCACGACACGACGAAGGCGAAACTCGACGGGCTGCTCGGCCAACCGGGCTTCGCAGAAACCTTTCTTCACGATGGCCACGTGCCTCGCATCGGAGCGCCATTTCATCAACCGCGCCTCGCTGCGACGTTGCAGCATCTCTCGACAGCGGGCCTCGACGAGTTCTATCGCGGCGACGTCGCGCGGTCGATCGCGCGCGATCTTGCGGCGTGTGGTAGCAACGTGACTGCGGAAGACCTGCGCAGCCACCGCGCCGGGTGGCGCCAACCGTTGTCGATCGCCCATTCACTCGGGACGCTGTACAACCTGCCGCCGCCGACGCAGGGCGCCGTATCGCTGATCGTGCTCGGCATTCTCGATCGGCTGGAGATCGGACGAACGCAACCCGACAGCGCCGATTACGTGCATCTCTGCGTCGAGGCCGTCAAGCAGGCATTCGGCGTGCGCGATCGGTACATCACCGACCCGGCGTATATGACGACCGATCCGCATGACCTGCTTGCACCGGCGCAATTGGATGCGCTGGCCGCGCGCATCGACCGGATGCGCGCAGCCCCTTGGGGTGCGGGCCAGATGCCCGCTGACACGATCTGGATGGGCGTCATCGATGGAGCTGGTCGCGCTGTGAGCTTCATCCAGAGCCTGTATCACGAATACGGCTCGGGAATCGTGTTGCAAGAGAGCGGGGTCAACTGGCAGAACCGCGGCTGCAGCTTTTCGCTCGACGAGCGCGCATTGAACGTGTTGCGTCCCGGTCGCAAACCGTTTCATACGCTGAACCCCGCGCTGGCACTGCAGAGCGATGGCACGACGATGGTGTATGGCAACATGGGCGGCGACGGGCAGCCGCAGACACAAAGCGCAGTGTTCACGCGGTGCGCAATCTTCGGAATGGATCCGGAGGAGGCGATCGCCGCGCCTCGCTGGCTGCTCGGACGAACCTGGGGTCAGACGAGTGACACGCTGAAGCTCGAGTCGCGCTTTGACCCGGCCGTCGTCGAAGCGTTGCGAACGCTGGGACACGATGTCGAATTGCTCGCTCCGTACGATGCGACCGTGGGACATGCCGGCGCGATCCGGCGTGATAGGACCGGCGTATTACAGGGCGGCAGCGATCCGCGGTCGGATGGGGGTGTGGCCAGCTGGTGATCAACGCGGCGTGTCGGCGTATTCAGCCCGGATCACGCGACGAGCTGTGCCAGCGCATTGCCGGCGCGCTCGAGCTCCTCGAACTTCCCTTCCTCGACGAGGTGGCCTTCGGCGAACACGAGCACACGGTCGAACTCGCGCGCAAGCTCCGCGCGTGACAACGCCCACAACACCGTTCGCCCTTTGGCCCAGCGCAGGACCGCCGTCAGCACGCGCGTTTCCGTCGCAGGATCGAGGCCCGACGTCGGCTCGTTGAACACCAGCACGTCCGGATTCTTGACGAGACCTCGCGCGACGGCGAGGCGCTGACGCTCCGAATACGTGAGCCGCGACCCGGCGCTGCCGACATCGAACTCGAGGCCGAGTCGCGCAAGATCCGGGTTGAGACCTACGTCGGCGGCAATGTCGCGGACCATCGCGCTGATGCGCGTCTGCGCGTTCGCCTGATCGAATGCGATGCGGCCGAACAGGACGTTGTCCTGGATCGACAGCGCAGCGCTGAAGCGGTCGGGCTGAAAGAACTCGCAGATGTCGTCGCGGCCGGCGTAGCGCGCGCTGAAGGCCACGCGCGCCTCCACGATCCGCCGCGCCATCGCCATCCTGTCGTCGAGGATGCCGAGCCGATGTCTCGACGCGACCATCCGGAACGTCAGCGCGAGGAGGCGCGATTTGTCTGAGTCCGAGATCGCCGCGAGCTTCCCCTTGTTGAACTTCGACACGAGCACTTCGAATTCGGGCAGGTCCTCGGGACTGATGAAACTGTATTGCTCGAAGAGGTCGCTGTCGGGCGCGACATCGGCGAAGATCTCGACCATCAGCGCGGCCACCTTTGCGCCGGCCGCGTACAAGTCGTCGAGGAGCCCGATCTCACGCAGTAGCGCAACGACCTCGGCGTTGCGAGCAAGCACGGGAAGCTGGAAATCCGGATGTCGCGGCGTGCCGAACAGCAGGTTCTCCGCCACGCTCATGTTCATGAAATACGTGTCACGATCGAACAGCTCGACGAGCGCTTCGAGCTTGTCACGCTGGACGTGCTCTCGCACCTTCGCGCGAGCGGCGAGCGCCTTTGCGGCGATGTCCGGATTTAGCAATGGATCGGCGGTGCTCGCCAGTCCATAACCAACGACGGCGCGCTCCATGTCGACGAGCGACAGCACTTCGATCGCGCGCGACGTGAGCTCTTCGATGTTCGCAACACCCGCGGCTTCGTAGTCGATCCAATCCGCTTGGACGTCGTATGGGCTGTTGCCCGCGGCGATCGAGTCGCGCACCTGCCGCTCGTGGCGCGCCGTACCTTCCTCGTCATACGGAAACGGGTGCACGGGCACGTGCTTCAACCCGTAATAAAGATTGTGCGCGAGCGTTCCCGAGAAGATGTGCGCGTTCTGGGCCACGTACGCGATGCGCCGCCCCGGAACGGCCTGATGCACGTCGGCGAGATTGACCCCGGCGACGTTGAGCCGGCCCGCCGTGGGCAGGTTGAGCCTTGCAACGAGCTGCGCCAGCTCCTCCTTGCCGCTGTAACCGGTACCCACCAGCGCGACCTGCTCACCGCGCGCGACGCGAAACGTCAGCCGCTCGAGCCGGTTCGTCACCCCGTTCTCGCTGTACGTCAGCGCGGTTGCTGCGATGTCACCAGAAAGCGGCGGCACCGTCGCCGGCGGATCATCGAGCAGCTTCGGATCGATCATCCCCGGCGGCTCGAATTGCGACACGATCTGCTCGTGCTTGATCCGCACGTCCTCCTTCGTCGAATACCACGTCAACAACTCCTTCCACGGATTCAGGATGTCCTTGTAGGCGGCTAGCACGGCCACGAGCGCACCGAGCGACAGGCTGCCCTTGATCACGAGGTAGCCGCCGACCGAGTAAAAGAAGAACGGCGTGATCTGTGCCAGGAAGTTGTTCAGGAACTTGACGAAGAACTTCCGCTTGTAGATGTCGTAGCGGATCGCGTAGATCTTGCCGAGCCGGTGGCTGATGTCGGCGCGCTCGAGCTGCAACGTGTCGTTGCCGCGGATCTCGGCGAAACCCGCAACCGATTCGCCGATCCGGTCGGAGAGCTGCCGCGCCGTCTGCACGCGATCCTTCGACAGCAGGTTGATCGTCCGCTGGAGCTTCGGAATCAGATAGATCTGCGGCGGATAGAGCGCGATCGCCGCGAGCCCGAGCCACAGGTCCTGGTTGAAGATGAAGACCATGTAGGTGACGAGCAATCCACCCTGGAAAATTGGCAGCACGACGGACTCGCCGATGAATCCGCCGACGGGCTCGGTCTCCGCGACGATCATCGGGATGATTTCTCCGGCGGACATCGTCTTGAATTGCGGCAGTGGAAAGCGCAGCACCTGCTGATAGAGATCGTGGCGCATGCGGCGCAGTGTCCGCTCGCCGACCACACCCGAGTAAACGTTGATCCAGTACTTGAGGCCGCCGTTGACGGTGATGAGCAGCAGCAGCAGCATCGACAAGGCCATCAGATACGAGATCTGCGTGACCGGGAAGCCGAGGAACGTCGACGGCAGGTTCTTGCCCTGGATCGCGTTGTTGACGATGCGCTTCGGCAGCTCGAGATTGATGTAGATCAGCGGGAAGCTGATGCACGTCAGCACGAGCAGGAAAACCTGATCGCGCCACGTGTGCCGGAAGATGTAGCGAAAAAGTGACCGGTCCATGCTCAAGGAACCTTACGGCCGACGCCCTCGGATGCGCTCCCGTTGCGACGAACAAGGGCCCGCCGAGGGCCCGGAACGACGCCGCGCCGATGGTAGCATCTGGCGATGCTCGAAACTCGCGCGCAGAGGCCACCTGTCGTCGAACGAATGGAGGCGGATTCGTCGCGCGTCTCGCCACCGGCCTCGCATGCCGCGAAAACGATTGCCGTCGTTCTGAAAGGCTACCCCCGACTCTCCGAGACGTTCATCGCGCAGGAGCTCCTGGCGCTCGAGCGCCGTGGCTTAACACTCGGGCTGTACTCGCTGCGTCGTCCAACCGATGGGGCGACGCATCCGCTGCACGTCGACATCAAGGCACCCGTCACGTACCTGCCGGAGTATCTGCATGACGATGCTGGCCGGGTGTTGCGCGCATGGAGCCGCGTCCGCAGGTTGCAGGGCTATCGCGTCGCTCGTGCCACGTGGTGGCGCGACCTGCGCCGCGACTGGAGTCGCAACCGCGCGCGCCGCTTCGGCCAGGCGGTCGTGCTCGCGGCGGAGTTGCCACAGCACGTCGCCCACGTGCACGCGCATTTCCTGCATACGCCGGCGTCGGTCGCGCGATACGCAGCCCTGATCCGCGGCCTCCCGTGGAGCTGCTCGGCGCATGCCAAGGACATCTGGACGCTTCCAGAATGGGAGAAGCGCGAGAAGCTCGCGGCATCCGCGTGGACGGCAACGTGCACGGCGTTCAACGCCGCTCATCTGCGCGATATCGGCGGCGACACCGCAGCCGTCGACCTCGTCTATCACGGAATCGACACCGGACGCTTTCCGACGCCTCTCGACGTCGATGATGATCGCGATGGTTCCGACCCCGCGCGCCCCGTATCGCTGTTGACGATCGGCCGCGCCGTCGACAAGAAAGGCCTCGATGATCTGTTGCACGCGCTCGCATTGCTGCCGCCCGAGCTCAATTGGCGGCTGACGCATATCGGCGCCGGACCCCTGCTCGGCGAGCTCGATGCGCTCGCGCGCTCGCTCAATGTCGCAGACCGGATCGACTGGCGCGGGGCGCAGGCACACGACAACGTGCTCGCCGCCTATCGCGCCGCCGATGTATTCGTGCTCGCATCAAGGGTCAGCGACGACGGCGACCGCGACGGTCTGCCGAACGTGCTGCTCGAGGCCCAGAGTCAGCGCGTCGCGTGCGTGTCGACGCGTGTCTCGGGCATTCCCGAATTGATCGTCGATGGCGCAACCGGCTTGCTCGTCGAGCCGCGCGATCCTGCCGCTCTTGGCGCGGTACTCGCGCGCTTGATCGCGGACCCTTCATTGCGACGCAGGGTTGCGACGGCCGGTTTCACGCGGACGACGACGCAGTTTTCGTTGTACGCCGGCGCGAACCATCTCGCCGAGCGCTTTGCCGAGAGCCTCGCGCCGCGATGAGAATCGCGTTTTACGCGCCGCTGAAATCGCCCGATCATCCCGTTCCGTCCGGCGACCGGCAAATTGCGCGCGCCTTGTTGCGCGCGCTCGACGATGCCCATCACGACACGCTGATCGCATCGCGGCTGCGGAGTTTCGACAAGCACGGCGATGCGCATCGCCAGGCGCGGCTGCAGCGCATCGGCGCACGAATGGCGGCGCGCATCGTGCGACGCTGGCGCACGACTACGCCGCCACCCGAGGTCTGGCTGACTTATCACGTCTATCACAAGGCTCCTGATCTCATTGGGCCCGTAGTCTCTCGCGAGCTCGGCATTCCGTACGTGGCCGTCGAGGCATCGGTCACGCCGCGACAGCGCGAAGGGCCGTGGGCGCGCGGTCATGCGCTCGCGATCGATGCAATTCGCCGCGCCGACACGATCATCTGCATCAATCCGCGCGACGTGAACGCGTTGCGGCGCATCCGTGGCGAAGAAGCGCCCCTTGATGTAATGGCGCCCTTCATCGATGTCGCAGCGTTCACCGCGGGCCGCGACGGCGCACGCCGCCTCGCGGATGACGGACGCGGGATTCGACTGCTCACCGTCGCGATGATGCGCGACGGCGCCAAGCTCGCGTCGTATCGGCTGCTTGCGAATGCGCTCGCGCATCTGGACGATGTCCGCTGGTCGCTGCGCATCGTCGGTGATGGGCCCGCGCGCCACGACGTCGAGCGCACGTTTCAAGCGTTCGGCGATCGCGTTTCGTTCATGGGGCAATGCGCGCCGGAAGCGATTGCAGCATCGATGCGCGACAGTGACGTTTTTGTCTGGCCGGCCATCGACGAAGCGATTGGCATCGTGTTCATCGAGGCGCAGGCGTGCGGAGTTCCGGTGATCGGTGGCGACTCGGGCGGCGTGGCCGCGGTCGTCGAGCCCGGCAAAACCGGCTTGCTGGTGCGGCTCGATGATCCCCTCGCATTCGTCGCGGCGATTCGCCGGCTGGCCTTCGATCGTCCGTTGCGCGAGCGGATGGGGATGACTGCAGCCGCGCACGCGCGCGCACGTCACGACGTACCTGCGGCGGCCGCCGCGCTCGATTTGATCCTGCGCCGCGTCGTGCGCGCACGCACCGCGAGCGCTGCGGTGCACGCCGAATGAACATTGCCTTCATTCGTCATGGCCCGACGGAATGGAATGCGCTTGGTCGAATGCAGGGACGCCGCGATATTCCGCTGTCCGTGGAAGGCCGGCAAACCATCGCGCAGTGGCGCGTTCCCGATGCACTCGCGGTCAACGCACGCTGGTTGTCGAGCCCGCTCATACGTGCCGTCGAAACAGCGCGCCATCTCGCTGGAGCGGAGCCTGCGCTCGAGCCCGCATTGACCGAAATGGATTGGGGGGACTGGGAAGGTTATAGCCACGAAGAGATCGAGCGGCGTGACGGTGATGCATTCACACGCAATGCCGCGCGCGGGCTGGACTTCCGGCCACCGGGCGGTGAAAGTCCGCGCGATGTCGTGGCGCGCGTCGTGGACTGGCTGGAGACCGTTGCCGGATCGTCGCCACCGTTGATCTGCGTCACGCACAACGGCGTGCTCGGCGCGCTGTTGGCGCTCGCGACCGGATGGGACATGACGGGCAAGCCGCCGATCCGGCTGCGCCCGGCGACGCTGCATCGCTTCGACGTTCGGGCCGGCCCGACGCTAGCAGTCGTCGAATGCAACGTCGCGCTCGTGGCGCCGGGCGAATGCGTTACGGAGCCGCCCTTCCCGCCGCCGCCCGTGCCTTCTGCAGCTCTTCCCTGAGCACGCGCATCGTGTTGAGATCGTTGCGAATATGCGCGGACAGCTCGCGCATCACATGCAACGCGCGATCGGGCTTGCCCGACGCGAGCCGCAGGAACACGTCGGGTGAAATGCGCAGCGCCTTGACGGCACCCTTGGCGCGGACGGTCGCCGTCCGCGGCGCATCGATCAGCACGCCGATCTCCCCGACGATCATCGATGGCCCGAGCATGGCGACGACGAACTCGCCGGCGCTCGTCGTCGCATACACCTCGACGTCGCCTTCGAGGATCACGTATGCGCAATCGGCGATGTCGCCGACGTGCATCAATGACTCGCCCGGCGCGAAGTTCTGCAGCTGGCTCGTGAACGCCAGCAGCTTGCGCTCCGACGCCGAAAGCCCGCTGAACAGCGGCACCTTCTGCAGGAGCTCCGCTTCCTCCGAGACATCCATGCAACGCCTCCCCTGGCGGCCGGCGCGCTCACGTTCGCAGCGCGCCGAAGCGCCGATTGCTGTCGCCAGCGACAGAATACGGCATGGCCGCAGGCGGCGAAAGGGCGGGCAATGACGACGTTCGACGACGACTTCTATCGCGACATCCTCGAAGGGATCGCCGTCCATTCGGGCAATCCGTTCTACCGTGACATTCTCGACACGCTGACGCGACACCAGTCGCCCGAGCTCGGTGTCGCGCTCAACAAGAATCAGATGGCGAGCAAGCGATGGCTCGCCGACGCCTTGTTCGACGCCGGGGGTGCAGAACTTGGCCGCGTGCTGATACTCGGTGGCTGGGTCGGCGCGCTCGGCGCCGTGCTGCTGCACGACCGTCGCTTCTCGATCGACAGCATCGTCAGCATCGACATCGATCCGCGATGCGCGCCCATCGCGCTGTCACTCAATGCGACACACGTTAAAAGCGGCCGTTTCGACGCCGCGACGATCGACATGCTCGACATCGATTACGAAACGCCACTCGGTGCCCCCGCGCCGGCCGATCTCGTCATCAACACGAGCTGCGAGCATCTCCCGCGGTTCGATCGCTGGTATGCGCGGATCCCGCAAGGACAACGCCTCGTCATGCAGTCGAACGACTACTTCGCCGTCGCCGGGCACGTGAACTGCGCGCCCGATCTTGCGACATTCCGGAGGCAGGCGCCGCTTGCGACCTTGCAGTTTGCCGGGCAGAAACAGATGCGTCGCTATATCCGCTTCATGCAGATCGGATTCAAGTAACGTCCGTTGGCGGAGCGTCGAACAACGCGCTAACGTCGAGCCATTTCACTGCCGGATGACGTCGCGTGCGCGCGCACAGCGCGTCGACGAAGTCGAAGGACTCCGGCGTGAACACGAGATGGTGCGTCAGCACGCCCGTTGCTTCGGCAGCGTCGACGCGTTTGGCCCTGCGCGCTGCAAGATGAGAAACGAGCCGAGCGATTGCGCTGTCGACACCGATGAATGCACGATCACGCTTCCACGCGATGAGATCGACGTGCGTGTTGACCTGGCACAAGCTCGCGCATGGCGTCGCGGTTTCGCGTGTACCGAAGCACGATAGGCCCGTAAGTCCCGCCGACGGCAACGCCGATACGAGCGCCCCGGCGATCCGGTTCCAGGGTGGAACGAGCACCGCTTGGAAACGGCTGCCGAACCGTCGCTGCAGAGCTACGCGACCGGTGCCGAGCTCACCGATGCACTCGGCGACGCTGCGCTGGCTGCCGAGCTCGGCGGCGCGCTCGCCGGTTGGCTGATGATTCGCGTGCGCATAGCCGTGCTGTACGATCGTTGCGTGCGCGCTGGCGCCAATTGCATCAATCAGTGTCGCATCGGCCTTTGCGGGAATCGCCGCAAGGGCTACGGGCACGTCATTTTCGCGGGCGATGTGCAACAGCCGCTGCAACGCGGGCGTATCGCTACAGGCATCGTCATCGCGCCACCAGAGCGTCGCGCGCCGGCCCGCAGCCTGCCATGCGTCGAGCTCCCGGTCGAGATCGTCCCATGCGCTCATGCGGGCGCTGGCGCTGCCGCTCGTGCCGCCAGCAACTCGGCGAGAAGCGCTGCGCTGCGCGTCGCACCATCGCTGTCGAAGTCGAAGCGGCCAAAGTGTGTCCGCGTCCCTGCGTCGTCAATTGCAAGAGCGAGCGATTCCGGCGTCATCGTGCGATCGTCGACGACGACGGCAACATCGAATTCGCGCAGTCGCTCGCCGCGTGCGCGCTGCTCGGTCTCGCCGTTGCCGGTGAATGGCACGAGCACCGGGCGCGCGCCACTCGCCACCACGTCGAGCGTCGTGTTGTAACCGGCTTGCGACACCGAGATGAACGCGCGCTGCAGCACGCGGCCGAAGTCGGCGCGCGAGCGCTCGACGATGGCTCGCGGTCCGGCGATGCTGCGCAATCGCGTCATGCCGGCTTCCGGAATATTCGGACCGGCCAGCACGCGCCACGTCAAATCTCGAAAGCGCGAGTGAGGCTGCGCGGCGAGTGCCGCAGCGAGCAGCTCGATCCCGACACCGCCGCCACCGGCAGACACGACGACCTCGTCGCGTCCACTGCCGTGAAGGTCGACGTCACGCGGTCGTGCACCGTCGGAAAAGACGAACCCTGTGTAATGGAGTGGCGTAACGAGTTCGCCCGCGAACGAAAACGTATCCTCGAACCGAGCGAATCTCCGATCACCATGAACGAAGATCGCGTCGAACCAGCGGGCCGCCCAGCCCAGCATTTCGCGCTCACGCTCGGGCTTTTGCTGAATTTGCAGAATCTCGCGGATCGAGCCGATGACAAGCGGTCGCGGGCGCGACGCCTCGATGCGCTCGAGCAAAGGAAAGAGCTCGAATCGAAGCGAACGGCGGCCGAACGGAAACGTCTCGAACACGACCGCATTCGGTCGTACCTCGGCATATTCTTCGAGCAACTGGTCTTTCCGGCGCGTGCGGTACGCGTCGTCGATCGGATTGAATTCACCGTCGCGAAGCGGCGTAAAGCTCGCATCGGAAACGCGGACCGGCGGCAGTTGCACGATGCGGACGCCATTGGGCATCCGGCCGCCGATCGGCATTCCGCCCGTGACGAGATGGGTGTCGAATCCGCGCGCCGCGAGTGCCTCGGCGATCAGCCGCGCGCGCATCAGGTGTCCGATGCCCAGCAGATGCTGGACGTAGACGAGCACGCGCTGCATCGGTCGCGGCGGCGTGAAGAGCGCCGCCGGGGTGTCAGCGCTGCGCAGCGACAGCCCGCCGGCGAAGCGGACGTCCGACCCGATCCGCGACGAGGTCGGTGATCACCGACAGGCCGTTCAGCATTTCCGGCGCATGCCGCGTGGACGGGAGCGGCTGATCCAACAGGTTGCGCAAGGCCGACGTCATGAGCTCGGGCTCGTGCCGCCCCTCAGGATCGAGCATCGAAGCAAGCTCGAGCGACGCCGCGCGACGTGCGCGCATCACCTGCTCGCGTCGCGGCAGAACGCGTGGAATCAAAATCGCGCGCTTGTCGAGCGACAGGATCTCGCAGAACGTGTTGTAACCCGCCATCGACACGACACCGACGGCGCGCTCCATGAGAAGCTCGAGATGCGCATCGAACGTCAGCACCTCGATGCGCTTCATCTTCTCGGCACGCTCACGGAAATGCCGCTGCTGCTCGGCAGCCATGAACGGCCCGGTGACGATGACGGCACCAAGCGGAATGCGGCGATCGTGCTCGTATGCGGCGAGCACCCAGTCGAGCACCGCCATGCCGTCGTCGCCGCCGCCAACGGTCACAAGCACATAGGGCGGCCGTCGCGACGGCGGCTCGGT
>Ga0070661_100001982_pt1 | contig 14160 bp, 12 predicted proteins | sample KBSC43metaG_FD_64663 | JGI IMG/M metagenome (GOLD analysis project Ga0070661, IMG submission 64663) | Corn rhizosphere microbial communities from Kellogg Biological Station, Michigan, USA - KBS C4-3 metaG | ecosystem: Host-associated > Plants > Roots > Rhizosphere > Soil ...
GCGATTCGCCCCATCATAACAATTGGCGATGTAAAAGGTATCATGCTTGACCAGAATGCAATTGACGTATTGGGATGGCCGACGGTGGAGCTTAAAATAATAAAAGAAAGAATAATAGGCATAGTAATGGGTAACATCAACGATTGGGCCTCCTGCGGATCTTCGTTTACAACACTCCCAACTGCGGCAAATAATGCTGCATAAAACAAATAGCCTCCAAGAAAATAGAAAAGAAAGCAAATAACTATTAACGGCCAATTGGCGCCCCCGGAGATCTTTGACATTACGTTTGTTGCCATTGTTGCATTCTGGCCCATTGCAGGATTGTTTTGGATATCCTGCATGTGATGCACGGCATCTCCCGGAAGAAACAACGGCAGCGCGCTAAAAAGAATAAATAACAAAATGATCCACATCAGAAATTGCGTCAGCCCGACCGCTGCAATGCCGATGATCTTTCCCATCATTAATTGAAAAGGCTTTACAGATGAAACGATCACTTCAGCTATCCGGTTCATTTTTTCTTCCATCACTCCGCGCATTACCATGGCGCCAAATATGAACATGGTTATGTAAATAAGTAAGCCACTCCCAAAACCGATCCCATAGGCCAGGCCTGCGTTCGCCTCTTTTTCTTTTCCGCTTTCGTCTACGGTCATGTTGGAAACGCTGATCGCATTTGTTGAGACCGAGCTTACGGAGTCAAGGATCGATTTATCAATGCCCTTTTCCTGGAGCAACTTGTCCTCTAAAGCTTTGTTCAGTTGGTGCTCAATAGCGTCTTTTGATTCAATGGCAATTTGTTTACGGGAAACGATCGTATAAGTCTTGTAAGAAGTTGAATCACGGTTGGGTCGCAAGAAGCCATTGTAGCCTTTGTCACTAAAATTGGATTGATCAACTGAAGGATCAAATACAAAGAGAACAGAAGATGTATCACTTTTTAATGATGATTTGAGAAAGCTATCGTTCGGTACTGCAATTTTTACTACTTCTTTTGATTTAACAGCCAGGTAAACCGAACCCACAATAAACAGGATCATTACAATAGGGAAAAGAAAAGTGGAAAGTATAAAGGCTCTTCTTCTAACTCTTGTTAAGTATTCTCTTCTTATGATGATGAATGTCTTATTCATGATACAATATTATGGTTGAACTCAGGAGTCCCGCCGCAGGAATTGTCTCGACACAGATGTGCCTTCGACCAGTTTAATAAAGATGTCGTTTAGTGATGGAAGAATTTCATTGAAAGAATGAACGTCCGCATTTTGTTGAATGAAATATCTCAACACGTCTGTTGGCTTATTGCCATCTTTGATCTTTACGATATAGGATTGATCTTTTTTTCCGATAACATCAAATATTGTATTGCCATTTAGAGAAGGCTCATCATCAAGACCTATAGTAAAAAGGTTTTCTTTGAAATCCTGTTTTACCTTTTTAACTGACCCATCCAGGATCTTCCGCCCTTTGTTGATCAAGACAATGTGATCGCAAATCTCTTCTACCTGTTCCATCCTGTGAGTACTGAAAATGATTGTGCAGCCTTTCTGGGACAACTTGTAAATTTCCTCCTTTATAATATTGCTATTTACCGGGTCGAGGCCACTGAACGGTTCATCAAGGATGATAAGTTTTGGTTCATGTAAAACGGTCGTTACGAATTGGAGTTTTTGAGACATTCCTTTCGAAAGATCTTCGACTTTTTTATTCCACCAGCTTTGCATTTCGAGCCTTATAAACCATTCTTTGATTTTTACCATCGCATCACCCCTGCGCAATCCCTTTAATTGCGCGAGGTACAAAGCCTGCTCACCGATTTTCATTTTTTTATAAAGACCTCTTTCTTCGGGCATATAGCCGATGTTGATGATATCCTTTATCGGGTCAAATTTTTTCCCATCGAAAATAATCTCACCTTCATCAGGAAAAAAAATACCGGTGATCATCCTGATAAGCGTGGTTTTTCCCGCTCCATTGGGACCCAATAATCCAAAAATGCTGCCTTTTTCGATAGTGAAGCTGATATCATCCACCGCTTTTTGTGCGGCAAAATATTTTTTGAGATTTCTTAGCTCTGAAATGGCCATAATGCGATTTTGTTATGAGGTCAAATATAAACACATTCAACGGTCATGAGATTTCAGTATTTCACCAAATTACGTTGTGGATGGAAGAAAGGATGACCTTGTTTCGCCAACTGCTAAATTCCCAAGGTGAACGATTCGAGCGCTGATAAAATAATACATACTTAAACTTATCTCACTATTTTTGACCCCTTCATTAGTTATTCAGGCAACATGAGAACCATCCGCGCAACAATCTCTTCCATCTTCCTGTTCCTTCTACCATTTTGTTCTTTTGGCTGGGGTGTATTGGGTCACCGCATCGTCGGGCAAATTGCAGAGAGCTATTTAACACCAAAAGCCAGGATAGCAATTCAAAAGATCCTCGGCGGCGAATCCATTGCGATGGTAAGTAATTGGGCTGATTTTATAAAATCGGATTCCGCCTATCAATATATATATAACTGGCATTTCATTGATGTGGACTCGGGTTTGACAAAAACTGAATTGCGGGATTATTTGCAAAAAGATACTGCTACTGATCTTTTTACAAAGACAAATTTTCTTATCAGGCAATTAAAAAATAAGCACCTGTCAATGGACAAGAAGCGCATGTATTTGAAGCTACTGATCCATTTCGTCGGGGATATCCACCAGCCGTTTCATATAGGGCGTCATGCTGATCTTGGTGGAAACAAAATAAAATTGACCTGGTTTTTTACACCAACCAACCTCCACGCCATCTGGGATGAGCAGCTCGTCAATTTCCAGCAACTCAGTTATACAGAATATACAATGGCGATTAATCGTAATACGAACGCAAAGCAAAGACTTACGTGGCAGAAGCAACCAATAAGCGAGTGGATCATCGAATCTCATCAACTTGCCGAACGCTTATACAGCGAGGTAACGCCCGATCAAAAATTAAGCTACCGGTATAATTATGACAACATCCAAGTTCTTAATGAACGGTTACTAAAAGCTGGTGTTCGCCTGGCAGGTTTGTTAAATGAATTGTTTGTTTAATGGCTTAAGCAGAAGCTCAGAAATTTTTTTGGCGACCCGTTCGCCGTCCATTGCTGCACTTACAATACCGCCCGCATAACCTGCGCCTTCGCCACAGGGGTATAAATTTCTTATCTGTACATGCTGTAATGTCTCGGGATGTCTTGGAACACGGACAGGTGAAGAGGTTCTCGATTCTGCAGCCACTATAACGGCCTCATTTGTAAAATATCCTTTCATTTTTTTTCCAAACTCTCTGAATGCCTGTTGCAGATTCTTATAAATGAATAAGGGTAATACTTCTTTTAAGGAAGCGCTGGAAACACCGGGCAAATAGGAACAAACCGGTAAAGATGATGAAACTTTATCCTCACAAAGATCAACGAGTCGTTGAGCTGGTGCCACAAATTTTCCCCCTCCTGCACTGTACGCCTTTCTCTCCACGTATTGTTGAAAATACATCATACCCAGTGGCGAATTCAGAATGTTGCCGGGCATTTCCTTGGTTTCCCCAAAATCTTTTAAATCTTGTAAATTATGATTCTGGATTTGTACCACTATTCCACTGTTGGCAAAAGGATTGTTTCTTTTTGAAGGTGACCAGCCATTCACCACCAATTCTCCGGGATTGGTTGAGGCTGGTGCGATGATTCCACCCGGACACATGCAAAACGAAAATACTCCTGTGGTGCCGACTTGTTGGACCAGGCTATATGAAGCTGGTGGCAAAAAAGGGTCACATGATTCCTTATCACAGTGATATTGGATACTATTGATTAGTTCCTGGGGATGCTCTGCACGTACACCCAGTGCAAACGGCTTGGATTCAATTTTGATCTTTCTGTTGTGTAAAAGATGAAAAATTTCGCGGGCGGAATGACCAGTTGCGAGAATAACTGCGTCGCCTTCAAAAATAGTTCCATCAGAGGTTTTTGCCCCAATAATCGTTTCGTTTTTAATCACCAGGTCAATCACCTTTTTGTCGAACCAAAATTCTCCACCCGCGCCCAGAACCTCTTTCCTTATTGATGTAATAATATGTGGCAGTTTATTGGTTCCAATGTGTGGATGCGACTCATAAAGTATATTTTCTTCAGCCCCAAAATCAACAAACAAATTCAAAATGCGATCTACATCGCCTCGTTTAGTGCTGCGGGTATATAATTTGCCATCACTGTAAGTGCCGGCGCCTCCCTCTCCAAAACAATAATTGCTGTCAGGGTTAATAAGGCCCTCTTTATTCAGCAGAGCAAGATCACGCCTTCTTGCCCTCACATCTTTTCCTCTTTCCAGGATAATTGGTTTTATACCAGCCTCGATTAGTCGAAGCGCTGCAAACAAACCAGCGGGGCCTGCACCGATAACGATCACCCGGGAACTACTAAGATGGACATCACGATATTGAACAGGAGTGAGGACTCTTTTTTGCCAGGGTTCGTTTATGAAAGCAAGAAGTGAAAGATTGATCCATGGCTGTTTTCCACGCGCATCAATCGATTGTTTTAGAAAATTATACCCACTAACGCATGTTGGTTTTACTCCCGCAGCCTGTGAAATGTATTTTTTCAAAATTGTGTCATCTGACACTTCGGAAGGAAGTAATTTGAAACTGAACGCTTTTTGCATGGGTCAGGTTTTTATCCTGAAATGAATACAAAGATGTCTAAAGAACTCATTTGAGCAAACAAAACTTTTCAGGTTGTATTCATCCGCCAAATCAGTCAAAAAAAAAAGACTCTCTAAAGGATCATTATTTTGAAAAATTTCATTGCGGCGATGTGAAAATTTTATTAACTTCAATGAACTCACAAATCCTTTTCCCTGTATTTACCAGATCCTGTCCATTCCGAAAATCATTGTGTTTTTAGAAGTTTTGTCAGGAGCACCTATTGAACTTATTGAATTAAGCACGGACAGTGCAGGTTTTTTCTGGATTTCTATAAGTTACAAAAAAGAAAAATGGAGTCGGGTTTTTTTTCGAAAAATTGACACAAAACCACAGTATTTTTTTTTTGATAAAAACAAATGAGGAAAAATTTTTTTTTAGAAAAGATTTATAGATATTCGTTGCCCTGTGAAAAAAAATTGTACTCTATGTCGCTAGTAAAATTGCCTGAGAACATTGTTTATTGGATGTAAAAAACTGCTTTCTTACTGATGGAGAAATCTGCCGAAAAAGTTTGGACAAATTGCTTAAAGATCATCAAGGATATCGTTGAATGGCAACATTTCAAAACATGGTTCGAGCCAATACAGCCTGTATCACTTAAAAATAGTGTTTTAGTTATCCAGGTTCCGAGTCAATTCTTCTTTGAATATTTGGAGGAACATTACGTAAATTTATTGGGTAAGACTCTGAAACGTGAAATGGGTAAAGAAGCGCGCCTTGAGTACCGGATTATGGTGGATAGCGGCAATAGTGGCAATAAGCCTGTAACGATGGATGTTCCTGGACAGGGATATAAAAGTTTTTCAAACAACGAGATGGACTTTCCTTTGGTGATTAATAACCCCGTAAAAAATCCTTTTGTGATCCCGGGTCTGAAAAAAATGCAGATCGACCCGCAATTAAATCCTATTTACACATTTGATGCGTTTATAGAAGGCGACTGTAACCGCGTTGCGCGCAGAGCCGGTAAGACGGTGGCTGAAAAGCCGGGAGCGAACTCATTTAATCCTCTGGTTATCTATGGCGGTGTTGGTTTGGGCAAAACGCATCTTGCACAGGCTATCGGCAACGACGTAAAAAGAAATCATTCTAACAGGGTTGTTCTTTATGTGAGTTCTGAAAAGTTCATCAACCAGTTCATGGATCACAGCCGCAACAATGCCATTAATGATTTTATTCATTTTTATCAATTGATCGATGTGTTGATCATCGATGACGTCCAATTTTTTAATAAGGCTGAAAAATCGCAGGATGCATTGTTTGCAATTTTTAACCATCTCCATCAATCAGGAAAGCAATTGGTACTTACTTCTGATAAATCCCCCAAGGATCTTGAAGGTGTCCAGGAGCGTTTGCTAAGCCGTTTCCGTTGGGGTTTGAGCGCAGATCTCCAGATCCCCGACTATGAAACCAGGATTGAGATACTTGAAAGAAAGATGAAGAATGATGGATTGGAAATGCCAAAGGAAGTTGTAAAATATATTGCGTATAATATAAACAGTAATGTACGTGAGTTGGAAGGGGCCTTAATTTCTTTGTTGGCACAATCTTCGCTAAACAGGAGAGAAATTGATTTAGATCTAGCGAAAAAGGTGTTGCGCAATTTTGTAAAATCCTCGAGCAAAGAAATTACTATTGAAACCATTCAACGGATGGTATGCGATTTTTTTGATGTCCCATACGACAAGCTTCTTCAAAAAACAAGAAAGAGAGAGATCGTTCAGGCACGGCAAATCACGATGTACCTTGCAAAAGCGTTCACAAAAAATTCTCTTAAAACGATAGGGGAGCATTTTGGTGGCCGCGATCATACCACGGTCATTCATTCCTGTCAAACGGTGAAGGACCTCATGGATACAGACACTGTTTTTCGCGAAAATGTACTCGAACTTCAGCAGAAGGTGCAGTTAGCTGCCATGTAAAAACCCACAGTTTAAATTATTCATAATAGCCCCGTTTTAAGCGGGGTTTTTTAGGGCAGTTGTTGATCGCCATCATGAATGTTTATTTTTCGCAATTGCGGATAATTACCCGAATGCTTTTATCTTTGCCGTCCCTCAAAATTCGGGAGGTAGTTCAGCCCGGTAGAATACGTGGTTTGGGACCACGGGGTCGCAGGTTCGAATCCTGTCCTCCCGACAGAAAGAGTCACAGGTTGTGGCTCTTTATTTTTGTCCTGACATGACATGGATGGCAATCGGGATCCGATTTCGGACGTCTCACAGTTAACCCCTCAGCTGGATTTTTTTAAGGAGTTGAAAAATTCTTTTGAAAAAAGATCGATCACTATGTTCACATTTTGGACAAGGTCACGACAAATAATATAAAGAATAACACTTTTCTTGAAATAATGTGTTAGCAATTTTTCATTAGGGCAAGCAATCGTTAAGACCTCTTCTGTTTCTACAGGGGAGGTCTCCTTTTTTTTAAATTTTTTCGGATGTGATTTGATTAATTTGAAGCAAAATGCCCGCTATTAAGCGGACAAATTTTTCTGGTTTGCGGTGAGGGAGGGATTCGAACCCTACCCTCTAAAATAGCGCATGAAGTTTTACACAATTTGGGTTATTGGCATTCTCATTACAAGAACCCCGCTGAAAGAGATAAAAATAACGTAGGAGCACCGACAGGCATTTAGTGTTGCATATGAATTAGCTATTTGGAAAAAGGCAAGACAGATGTATGGTAACAAGTAAAATGACATCGATGGAATACTCCTATTTTCCTCAATCGATACATGATGAAATTAATTGAATCTTTTCCCTTAATTCGTCTGCAATTGCTTAGTACTTTGGTTTGCTGTACCTGGTTGTACATCATTTGAGTTTTCGCTCGCTCTTGCAATTTTAATTGGCCAGGATTTGACCATTCTTGGCTCGGACCGTTGCTGGCCTGAAACGAATCTGCGATTCCGAAACATTGTCGCCGTGAAATATTGTCCTTGGGTTGAGTTATACTCACCGATCTTCAAAGGCGTTCTTTAAGTCGATTACCCCTTACTAACTAACGGGTAATTGAACAATAAATTCAGTTCCCTCACCTTCCTTCGTCTCAAGTCTTATTTCTCCGCCATGCGCCTTTACAATATCATAAGCCAATGATAATCCCAATCCAGTTCCCTGCCCTGTTGGTTTCGTAGTGAAGAAAGGTTGAAAGATTTTTTCTTTGATCGAATCAGGAATGCCATCACCATTATCCTTTACGCTTATTTCAATCCTGTTTTGTAAGCTTCGCGTTCCTACAACAACAGTCGGATCATAGCCGGGAATGCCTTGCTTGGATCTTTCGTTCACAGCATAAAAAGCATTGTTGATCAGGTTGAGAATAACCCTTCCAATTTCTTGGGGAATAATATTCACTTTCTCAATGCCATTGTCAAACTCGGTGCTGAATGTTGCATTGAATGATTTGTCTCTCGCACGGAAGCCTTGGTAGGCTAATCTCAAATACTCATCCGCAAGCCTGTTAATATCGGACGGTTCTTTTACCCCGCTGCCGGTTCTTGAATGTTGTAGCATTCCTTTCACAATAGCATCGGCTCGCTTGCCATGATGATTTATCTTTTGTTCGTTAGTAGCAAGATCACTCGCAATAGCTTTCACTCCGGTCAGGTTTCCTTTCTCAGCCTCAATTTTTAACTCTTCCAATAGTTCGCTGTTTACGTCGGAAAAATTATTCACGAAGTTTAACGGATTTTGTATTTCATGCGCAATGCCTGCGGTTAGCTCACCCAATGACGCCATTTTTTCAGATTGAATAAGTTGAGCTTGTGTGGCTTTTAGTTGTGAAAGCGTTTGCTCAATTTGCATATTCTTTTTTTGCAACAATGCATTCGCCTTTTGCTTATGTCTATTAGTGCGCCAAAGGGTAAGAGCGATAGACAGCAAGGTCACTGCTACGCCCAGGACGATTAAGATTTTTACGTGGCCGCGGTATTTGGTTTGTTGCAACTCGGCTTGCTGTTGCCGTTCACGTTCTTTAATTTCCTCTTTAAAAGCAATGCTTTGTATCTGCTGAACTTTCGCAAAACTCAAAGCGCTGTCTTTTGTACCCATAGCATATTTGTAATAGTACAGGGCACTATCATCACGATGCTGTTTTTCGTATACTTCACTAAGCAAAAGGGCGGCATCTAAAGCTCCCCGATAGTTTATTTGTTTTTCCAGGGCGAGGGATTTTCGCGCATAAGCAATTGCCGAATCGGTCTCGCTCCGCTCTTTGTAAAGGGCAGCGATGCTATTATAGCTGTCCACCACGTCTTTCAGGATAAGTTCTTTCATAGCCATGGACGCTGCTATTTTAAAAAGCGCTATTGCCGTATCGGTCTGCCCCATGATTTGATATGTCGCCGCCAGCGCATGTACCGGATAGTTCCAGTCGGTTTGTCCCTTCATGTCTTCTTCATAGGCTTTTTGAGCTGACCACAGGGCTGAATCCATCTTTTGCAAACTTGAATAGCTTAAGCCCTGGTTCATATAAGCAGCCGCCAATAGCGTTTCTTTGCTATTGAAATAATGGATGCGGTGCAGCGAATCCACATAATGAAGCGTGTCAAGTATGGCTATTGCATTTTGCAGATCTGCTGTGGCCTTCTCCGGATAGCCATTACCTCCGTAAATGGCACCCATAAACACCATGGAATAGGCAAGCAGGTAGCGGTCATGGTGCCGAGAAAAATCGTTGATGTTTTGAAGAGTTAGGTTTAGGCTTCCTACAAAATCATTGGTCGCAAAGAAGTAACCCATCATTGCAGCACGGGCATGTGCCTGCCATAACGCACTGCCCCTTTGATCGGCTAACGCCGTTCCTTTTTGAATGTAAACCAGGCCGCTATCGTTATTTCTATAAAGATACCCTTCGCCTATTTGGAGGGATAAGGCAAATCGAACGCTGTCGTTCCTACTATTGTGAAATACCCGTTTTAAACTGTCGAGCTTGTCATACTGCGCAACGGCGTGGCGGGCAGTTAGAACAAAAAGCAGTACAAGGAAAATGTTTTTCACGTTCATCAATAGTTACTTTAATCAGCTTTGAAGAAGGGGGTAATCCAATAGTGAAGGTTGCACGTGCACCTTCCTTAGATTGTATTTTCTGCTTACCACCATGTGCTTTCACAATTCATAAGCCAACGACAAGGTGTCTGTCCGGATTAAAGATAATAAGTTACGAAGTTTGGGCATTTGCAGGACAAAATAGGTGTCCCTTTTATCAGCAAATCAACAACCGGTTAAAAAGTTAAACCATTGGTGTGACGTTTCGGAATTTTTTGGATTTTGGAAGGGCGATGGGTAAATCACCTTCATCGGACGGCCAGAAAAACGTAAACGTCACCCTTGCTGCGATAAGACTCTTAAAGCGATGTAAAGCCGCACTACAAATTCGTTTTTATTAAATCGGCGAAGCCAACACGATGCAGGTTGGCAGAGTATGTCAAGATTTATTATAAAAAAATAGTCAGTCAAGTACAATTGTACCAATCGAAAATAATTTTGCGTTCCCACTTATTTTTACGTGAGCGCCGTCTAACTGACAAACTAAATTTCCGCCTCGTTTAGAGAGTTGAGTTGCATGAAAGTAGTTCTTATTCATTTTTAATGACCAGTATTTTGTAAGGGAAGTATGAGCAGAACCTGTAACCTGGTCTTCATTCACTCCGTACTGAGGCGCAAAAAACCTTGAAACAAAATCGGCTTTATTGCCTTTTGCCGTTATCATAGAACCACGACCGCCTATTTTTGAGATTCTACTAAAATTGGGCTTACAGTTTCTGACTTGCTCTTCATTTTCTAAAACAAAAAGATAATCAAGCTTGCCTTTGTATACTTCTAAAACCTTTTCATGGAAGCAATTTGCCAATTCAGGACTTATTGTGAGTTTACATATAGTATCCACAGGAAAAGTAATTGTTAAGAGGTCTTGTTCTCGGCTTACTATTAACGTGCCACCATTATAAGCAAAGGAAATAGAATTACCCTTTTCATTCCCATAATTGAATAATACAAACGCTGCTGCCAAAGTACCATGTCCGCAAATGTCATCTTCAGCCGTAGGTGTAAACCAGCGAATCCGATAACCACCTTTCTCCTTTACGTAAAATGTTGTCGCAGCGAGATTATTCTCCATCGCAATACTTTGCATAACGCTATCGGGCAACCACGTATCCAGCGGGCAAACCACAGCCGGATTACCAGAAAAAGGATTATCGGTTGTAAATGCATCTACCTGATATCGCCTGATCTCACGGTTATTTATCGGCGATTGTCCGGAAGCAGAGTTCACCAACAAAGTAATAATTAAGAAAGCTGCCTTAAAATGTAAAGGCATTGTATAATATTTAATTGATTATTTCACTTGTTGATCAAAACTGTCAAGACGCTCATTTAGCTGCTTGTGTCGCAGCTGCATTGCCACTAACGTTGACGCATTGCCGAAGTGCCGGAATAGAATTACCGAAGTTCGGCGGCGTAGATTTTTTTCACGCCGCCTGTGCTGCCGGCATTTTGGCAATGCAATGTTAGCGGTAGTACTATTTTAGAAAGGTCATCCCATGCTCTTCACACAGATCACTTAATTTTTTCATGTCAGGAGGACCAGGAGGGAACAAGCTAAGTTCACGAAAAAATTCTTCAAAGCTTTTGCCGGGACTTACACACCAAAATGTTTTTGCATCCGATGTTCCTGTATTTGTATAGCCATGAGGAATGTTGCGAACAAAATTCAAGCAATCACCGGATGTCCCTTTGAATACTTTTCCTCCGATCATCACTTCAAACTGTCCTTCTAAAATATAAACCAATTCGTCCTCTTTTGTATGTACATGAGGTGGTATACCCGAGCCGGGTGGGGAGATCATACTAAAAACATAATTATCGTTCCCATCCCAGCTATGCAATTTTACGGTTACCTCATGACCCAAGATGTTAAGTTTTGTTCCTTCTTTTGAAGAAACAACTTTTACTGTGTTTGTTGTTGCTTCCATTTGTTTATGTTTTTATTCGATAACCAATTTACGAAAAGCTACCGGCAAAAAAATCCTACAAAAATGCTTTAATTAGTTATCGCCAGATTTTCATTGACCCTCATCAGGACGAGAGGAATTATAGTATTATCGCTAACACCTAAATTTATGATATAAGACGCAGTGGATGAAAATTTTTCGCAACTGTAAATCAAAGATTTGATGTTATACATTTTGTATTGTTATTAGTACAATCCATTCTGCGGGCTTATCTACGCCTGGTATTAGAAACTGAACCATTGGGTTGACGTTTCGGAATTTTTAGGATTTTGGAAGGGCGATGGGTAAAGATGTTCACCCTTCATGGGACGGCCTAAAAACGAAAACGTCACCCCTTCGGCAATTGAACAATAAACTCACTTCCTTCTCCTTCTTTGCTCTGCACTTTTATCTCGCCACCGTGTGCTTTTACAATATCGTAGGCCAGGGACAATCCCAATCCAGTTCCTTGTCCCGTTGGTTTTGTGGTGAAGAACGGTTGAAATATCTTATCACCTACTTTTTCGGGAATACCGCTACCATTATCTCGTACTCTTATTTCAATCTTGCCAGATAGCTTTTTGGTTTGAACATTGACGGTAGGTTGATAGTCTCCGCCCGCTGTTTTCCTTTTCTCATTTACTGCATAAAAAGCATTGTTGATAAGGTTAAGCACTACTCTCCCTATGTCCTGCGGAACGAGGTCTATTTTTTCTATCGTATTATCAAAATTTGTTTCAGTCTTTGCATCAAATGATTTGTCTTTGGCTCTCAAACCATGATAAGCTAATCGCAGGTATTCGTCAACCAAAACATTGATGTCTGCTGGCTCCTTTACGCCGCTACGGGTTCTCGAATGTTGCAGCATGCCCTTTACAATTGCATCGGCGCGCTTGCCATGCTCGCTTACCTTCTCCTCGTTATTGATTACATCCCGAGCTAGTGCCTTCACTTCCCTATAATTTCCCTTGCTTATTTCATTACTCATTTCAGTGAGTAGTTCCTTATTGACTTCTGAAAGGTTATTGACGAAGTTTAAGGGGTTTTGAATTTCATGAGCGATACCCGCGGTAAGTTCACCCAGCGAAGCCATTTTTTCTGATTGGATAAGTTGAGCCTGGGTGGATCTTAAATTGGCAAGTGTTTCCTCTACTTTTAATTTCTGAATATCTGTTTCGGTTTTCTGCATTTGCAATAGGGCATAGGCCTCTTGTTTGTGTTGGTTGTTCCGGTAAAGAATAACGGACACTACGAGAAAAATAATTAGTGCCCCGATCAGTCCATAGAGTATTAGTCTGTTTCTATACTGTTGCTGTTCCTGGATTTGTTCCTGACTTCTCTGCTCCTCAGCGAAGGTCATGCTCTGTATCTGCAGAGCCTTTTGCTGGCTAAACAGGCTGTCTTTTGTGGCGACAGTTAATTGCAAGTATTTGGCAACGCTGTCTACTTTGCCTTTAGCCTGGTAAATGTCAGCGAGCAAATGATTTACCATTTGATGGTTGACAAATAAATTTGTCGTCCATATGCCAGCCGCCAAGCGCCGCGCAACATTTCTTCTATTCGATCTTTCTTTTCTTTTTCATTATCCATGTTTCTTGCATTGATCACGTAAAAAAATAACATCAGTTGTTACAAGCAAAAATAGGAAACCAAAGAAATATATCGAAAATAGTACACTTGTCGTCGAGATAATGTTACCCTATTGTTACCTGCAAAAAAAAAGTGATCAGTGCAAAAAGTGCGACTATCGACTGATAAATTCTCAGATTTTTTGGTGGTTTTGGATCGGCACCAGATGAGATTGCGAGGAAAATCCATAAGGGTGTTATTATCATTAGCGCAATAAATGTAAATCTGAAGTATCCAAATTGTTCATTCTCGGGCGCAGAACTTATTAGACCAGACACGAAAATATAAAACGCTTGTACCTCAGCTGGGATGTACTTAATGAGTTTACTCAAATAGTTGTCATCATTTTTTACAATGGGTCTTAAAATCATGGCTCAATTATTTACTGTTTATGAATTTCAATATTGTGTCTTCGCAGCTAGTTGCCCTTGCAAATCATTTTCAACCTTTAGCAGAGTTTTAGTCTATTCAAGTTTGCCCGGCGGATTCGTCGTCTTATCCTTTCAAGCGATGGCAATTGCATTGCCGCCCTGCTGTTCCAAAATTTCATTTAATATCCTATTCTGTCTTTCAAGTAATTCAATAGTCCTGCTGGATCTCCTTCTGAATCACGTTCGATTAGATTTGCTCCTTTTTTGCTCCTCTTAAAATAAAAAACGCTGTAACCGTTACTGGTACAGCGTTTCATTGAATTTCTGGCGGTGAGGGAGGGATTCGAACCCTCGATACGGCTTTAAGACCGTATGACGGTTTAGCAAACCGTTGATTTCAGCCACTCATCCACCTCACCGGCT
>Ga0070661_100001984_pt1 | contig 14152 bp, 14 predicted proteins | sample KBSC43metaG_FD_64663 | JGI IMG/M metagenome (GOLD analysis project Ga0070661, IMG submission 64663) | Corn rhizosphere microbial communities from Kellogg Biological Station, Michigan, USA - KBS C4-3 metaG | ecosystem: Host-associated > Plants > Roots > Rhizosphere > Soil ...
CCGGCTTGCTAGAATCGGGCATGCCGCCTCGCCGCCTGCGCGCCCTGCCCGCCTTCGTCGGCACCGTCGTGCTCGCGCTCGCCGCTGCGCTGCACGCGCCCGGGGTGCTGGCGCAGGCCGGCGCCAATTCACCGCCGCCGAGCCTGCCGCCCGAATATTCGCAGGCCTCGCGCGATGCCTTCGCCGCGGGCATGAAGGAAGCGCGCGCATTGCTCGCGCAGAAGCGCTACGACGACGCGATCGCCAAGCTCGACGACCTGTCGCGCGACCGGCCGCGCGAGCCGCAGGCGCGCTTCCTGCGCGGCGTCGCGCAGACCGAGGTCGGCCGCGACGACGACGCGATCAAGACGTTCGAGGGCCTCACCTCCGATTTCCCGGAGCTGCCCGAGCCGCATAACAACCTGGCGGCGCTCTACGCCAGGAAGGGCAACCTCGACCTCGCACGCCGCGAGCTCGAGCTCGCGATCGCCGCCGACCCCGACTACGGCATCGCCAACGAGAACCTCGGCGACGTCTACGTGCGGCTCGCGACGCAGCAATACGAGCGCGCGGCGGCGTTGACGAAGAACAGCAAGACGCTGCCGGCCAAGCTGAAGCTCGCCCGCGACGTCCTCGCGACGAAGCCGGAGACGGCCGCCGCGGCGAGCACGCCGCCGGGCGCGACCGGCGCGGCGTCACCGTCGAAGCCGGATGCGCCGGCGCCCACGGCGGCGACCCCGGCGACACAGTCGCCCGCCACACCGACCCCGAACGCCACGAAGGAGAAGTCGTCATGATTCGCCGCATCGCCACGCTCGCGCTCGTCGCGATCGCGTCGCTCGCCGCCGGCACTGCCGCCGCGGCCAACCCGGTCGTCGAGATCGACACCACGCAGGGCGCGATCCGCATCGAGCTCTATCCCGATGCCGCGCCCAAGACGGTCGCCAACTTCCTGCAATACGTGAAGGATGGCTTCTACTCGGGCACGCAGTTCCACCGCGTGATCCCGGGCTTCATGATCCAGGGCGGCGGCATGGACGCGAGCTTCAAGGAGAAGGCGACCCGCGCACCGGTGCCGATCGAGTCGGAGCAATCGGTGAAGGCCGGCCTCACGAACGGCGTCGGCACGGTGTCGATGGCACGCACCAGCGACCCCAACTCGGCAAGCGCGCAGTTCTTCATCAACGTCGCCGACAACAAGCGCCTCGACTTCCGCTCGCCTGACCGCGCGGGCTACGGCTACACGGTGTTCGGCAAGGTAATCGCCGGCATGGACGTCGTCGACAAGATCGCCGCGACGCCCACCGGCCCGGGCGGGCCGTTCCCGCGCGATGTGCCGCAGACCCGCGTGATGATCGAGTCGGCGAAGGTCGTCTCGCAATGAGCGTGGCGGAAGGCGCGGGCGCGGCTCGCGCGATGGCGAAAATTCGAAAGGGCACGTGATGGACAAGGTCAAGCTCACCACCAACTACGGCGTCATCGTGCTCGAGCTCGATCGCGACAAGGCGCCGGCGACGGTCGCCAACTTCCTGCAGTACGTGAAGGACGGCCACTACGACAACACGCTGTTCCACCGCGTCATCGACGGTTTCATGATCCAGGGCGGCGGCATGGAGCCCGGCATGAAGCAGAAGCCGACGCGCGCGACGATCGCGCACGAGGGCGCCAACGGTCTCAAGAACAAGAAGAACACGGTCGCGATGGCGCGCACTTCCGACCCGCATTCCGCGTCGAGCCAGTTCTTCATCAACGTCGCCGACAACGACTTCCTCGACTTCCGCTCGCCGGGCGGCCAGGGTTGGGGCTACTGCGTGTTCGGCAAGGTCGTCGAGGGCGCCGATATCGTCGACAAGATCCGCGGCGTCGCCACCGGCCGCAGCGGCATGCACGAGAACGTGCCGACATCCGACGTCGTCGTCGAGCGCGCGGAGGTCGTCGGAGCCGGAGCGTAGGCGCCTTGCCGGCCGGTGCGCCGACGCTGTTCGTTGCCGATCTTCATCTCGCGCCGGCGCGCGCGAACCCGCTCGCGGCGTTCCACCGCTTCACGCGGGGGCAAGCGCGCCGCGCCGCAGCGCTGTATGTCCTCGGCGATCTCTTCGACTGGTGGATCGGCGACGACCAGTTGCGCGAGCCGTACGCGCGCGACGTCGCAAATTCGCTGGGCGAGGTCGCCGCGGCAGGCGTGCCCGTGTACGTGGCGCGCGGCAACCGCGACTTCCTGATCGGCGAGCGGTTCGTGCGCGCCGCGGGCGCGACGCTGCTCGGCGAGACCACGCGGATCGACGTCGACGGCGAGCCGATCCTCGTCCTGCATGGCGACGAGCTCTGCACCGACGACGTCGAGTACCAGGCTTACCGCCGCCGCATCCGCAGCCCGCAGTCGGTGGCGCGCCTCCTCGCGCTGCCGCCGGTCGCGCGGCGCGGCATCGCGTGGTGGCTGCGGCGCAAGAGCCGCAATGCCACGGCGCTCAAGCCGGAGTCGATCACCGACGTCGCGGCCGCGGCGGTCGCGGACGCGTTCCGCGCGCACGGCGTGCGGCGGATGGTCCACGGTCACACGCACCGGCCGGCGCGGCATCGCCTCGACGTCGACGGCGTCGCATGCGAGCGCATCGTGCTCGCCGACTGGCACGACCGCGGCCACGTGCTGGCCATCGAGAAAGGCGAAGTGACCGAACATGACATCGACGGCTGAGTTCCCCCGCAACGCGATCCGCGGCGCCGGTGCGCGCCCGGGCGTCACGCCATGACGCCCGAATTCCTGTCGAGCGCATGGTGGTCGGCGCTCGCGTCGATCATCGTCATCGACCTCGTGCTCGCGGGCGACAACGCGATCGTCATCGGCCTCGCCGCGCGCAACGTGCCGCGCGAGCGCCAGCGCACGGTCGTGCTGTGGGGAACGGCCGGCGCGATCGCCGTCCGCCTCGCGCTCACCGCCGCCGTGGTGTGGCTCCTCAAGGTGCCGGGACTTCTCACCGCCGGCGGCATCGCGCTCGTCTACATCGCCTGGAAGCTGACGCGCGGGCCGCAGGGCGATGCGCATGCGATCGAGGCGCGTGACTCCGTCAAGGGCGCGGTCCGCACGATCGTCGTCGCCGACGCGGTGATGGGCATCGACAACGTGCTCGCGATCGGGGGCGCCGCCCACGGCAGCCTGCTGCTCGTCGGCATCGGCCTCGCCGTGTCGGTGCCGATCGTCATCTGGGGCTCGACGCTGGTGCTCAAATGGGTCGAGCGTTTCCCGCAGATCCTGTGGATCGGCGCCGCGGTCCTGGGCTGGACGGCCGCCAAGATGATCGCGAGCGAGCCGCTCCTCGCCGCGTTCTTCGCCGCGCACCCGTTCGCGCGCACGCTGATCGCGCTCGTCGTCGTGGGCGCGCTGGTCGGCTATCCGGTGTGGCGCGGCTTCTCGCGCGACGCGCGCATCAAGGCGATTGCGCTCGTGGCGATGGTCACATGGGTGGCGCTGTTCGGGTGGCTCGAGGACTGGCTCGGCCAGGACTTCGACCCGATCGACGGCTGGGAGTGGGACCGCGAGATCGTCGACCTCCTGCGCTGGATCGGCTGGATCCCGCTCGTCCTCGCCGTGCAGCGCGGCGCCGCCGCGCTGCAGAAGCCGTGACGCGCGCGGCCTAGGCGAGCGCCTGGGCGAAATCGCCGACGAGATCGGCCTCGTCCTCGATGCCGACCGACACGCGCACGAGGCCGTCGGCGATGCCCATCTCGGCGCGGCGCGCGGCGCCCATCTCGTAGAAGATCGTCTGCGCGACGGGAATCGCCAGCGTGCGGTTGTCGCCGAGGTTCGACGACAGCACGACCACGGCGAGGCGATCGAGCATCGCGAAGAGGTCGACGCCCGGATCGAGCTCGAACGACAGGAGCGCGCCGGGCGCGCGGAACAGCTGCGTGGCCAGCGCATGCTGCGGATGCGAGGCGAGTCCGGGATAGTGGACGGCGCGCACGCGCGGATGCGACTCGAGGAAGCGCGCCAGCGCCGCCGCGTTGGCGCACTGGCGATCCATCCGCAGCGCAAGCGTCTCGGCGCCGATCGCGAGGTGATGCGCGGCCTCGGCGCCGAGCGTCGCGCCGAAATCGCGCAGGCCCTTCTTGCGCAGCTGCATCACGCCCCACATCGCCGGCTTCTGGCGCTTGTAGCTGTCGGCGATGACCGGATAGCGCGTCCAGTCGAAGAGTCCCGTGTCGGTGACCGCGCCGCCCAATGCGTTGCCGTGGCCGCCGATGTACTTGGTGAGCGCGTTGACGATGAGCCCGGCGCCGACGTCGCGCGGCCGGAACAGCCACGGCGAGGTCATCGTGTTGTCGACGACGTAGAGCAGCCCGCGCGCGCGGCAGACTTCGCCGATCGCCGCGAGGTCGGCGACCTGCGTGCGCGGATTGGCGATCGTCTCGACGAACACGAGCCGCGTCGCCGGCGTGATCGCCGCCTCGACGTTGCGCGCGTCCGTCGCATCGACGAACGCGACATCGGCGCCGTGCTCGGCGAGCGTGCCGAGCATGCTGTTGGTGTTGCCGAACACGTAGTGCGACGACACGACGTGATCGCCGGCGCGCGTGAGCGCAATGAGGATCGCGCCGATCGCCGCCATCCCGGTCGCAAAGCCGACGGTGGCGACGCCGCCCTCCATCGCCGTGACCTTGGCCTCGAGCGCGGCGGTCGTCGGGTTGCCCTGCCGGCCGTACGCGTAGCCTTGCGCGGCGCCCTGGAATACGGCGGCGAGGTCCGCCGCGCGCCGATAGCCGTAGGCGACCGACAGGTGCAACGGCTTGTGCAGCGCGCCGTGCTCGATCTGCGCGCCGCGGTCGCCGTGGAGGATCGCGGTGGTGAAGCCGCGCGGAGGCCGCGTGCTCATGCCGACTTCACGCCCTGCTACGGCGTGAGCTCGCGCTGGCGCGGCTCGTCGTCCTCGGCGTCGGCCTCGCCGCGGCCGGCGTCACGATCGCCCGCGAGCTGCGCGAGATACGCCGACGTCACGTCGCCGGTGATGTAGCGGCCGTCGAAGCACGACGCGTCGAAGTCGCGGAGCACGGGATTGGCCTTGCGCACCGCGTCCTTCAACGCCTCGAGGTCCTGGTAGACGAGGAGGTCGGCGCCGATCTCGTTGGCGACCTCGGCCTCGGTGCGGCCGTTGGCGACGAGCTCGGACGGGTTCGGCATGTCGATGCCGTAGACGTTGGCGTAGCGCACCGGCGGCGCCGCCGACGCGAAGTACACCTTGCGCGCGCCCGCCTCGCGCGCCATCGTCACGATCTCGCGCGACGTCGTGCCGCGCACGATCGAGTCGTCGACCAGCAGCACGACCTTGTCCTTGAACTCCATGCCGATCGCGGAGAGCTTCTGACGCACGCTCTTCTTGCGCATCGCCTGGCCCGGCATGATGAACGTGCGGCCGATGTAGCGGTTCTTGACGAAGCCCTCGCGATAGGTGAGGTCGAGGCGGTTGGCGAGCTCGAGCGCCGAAGGCCGGCTCGAGTCGGGTATCGGGATGACGACGTCGATGTCGCGCGCCTCGGGCATGCCGCGCATCTTGTCGGCGAGCCCAGCGCCCATGTTGAGGCGCGACTCGTAGACCGATGTCCCGTCCATCACGCTGTCGGGCCGGGCGAGGTAGACGTACTCGAAGATGCAGGGCACGAGCTCGGGGTTGTCGGCGCACTGGCGCGCATGCATCTCGCCGGCGTAGTCGATGAAGATCGCCTCGCCGGGCGCGACGTCGCGGACGACCTCGAAGCCGAGCGAGGCGAGCGCCACCGATTCGCTCGCCGCCATCCACTCCGCGCCGGCGAGCGTCTCGGCGCGGCCGAGAATGAGCGGGCGGATGCCATGCGGGTCGCGGAACACGAGCATGCCGTAGTCGGCGATCATCGCCACGATCGCGTACGCGCCGCGGCAGCGGCGGTGCACGCCGGCGACCGCGCGGAAGATCGCGTCGGGCGACAGCCGGTGATGCTGCGCGGCACGCTCGAGCTCGAGCGCCAGCACGTTGAGCAGCACTTCGCTGTCGCTGTTGGTGTTGACGTGGCGGAAGTCGAGCTGGAAGAGCTCGCGCTTCAGCGCCTCGCTGTTGGTGAGGTTGCCGTTGTGCGCGAGCGTGACGCCGAACGGCGAGTTCACGTAAAACGGCTGCGACTCGAGCTCCGAGAACGCGTTGCCGGCCGTCGGGTAGCGGCAGTGCGCGATGCCGGCGCTGCCCTTCAAGTCGCGCATGTTGCGGGTGCGGAACACGTCGCGCACGTAGCCCGGCCCCTTGTACATGTGGAACACCGACCCCTCGCTCGTCGCGATGCCCGCGGCATCCTGGCCGCGGTGCTGCAGCAGGAGCAGCCCGTCGTAGAGCGTCTGGTTGACGGGGGCGTGGGACACGACGCCGACGATTCCGCACATGGCACTAGACCTTGCTCGGGGGCACCTTGGCCCCGGCCGGCACTGCGCGGGCCGGGACCGGATGGAGGACGCCGTCCAGATACGCCGCCCACGCGGGCGGCAGCGACTGGCGCACGATCGCCGCACCGACGATGAGGCGCGGCACGAGCGCCGATTTCGTGAACCACGACTCAGCGGCCATCGCCGTCGACGCGAACACGAGCACGACGATCATCGCCACCAATATTCCGCGCAGCGCGCCGAACACGCCACCGAGCAGGCGATCGATCACTCCCAGACCTATGGCCCGCGCGCCGGATTTCAAGAGCGAGCCCAGCAGCGCGCCGAGCGCCAGCACGACGACGAGGATGATCAGGAAGGCGATCACGTAGCGCAGGTGCGGCATGCCGAGGAGGTTCTGCGGCAGCCACGCGCCGACGACGCCGGTGAACAGGATCGCGGCGCCGAGGCCCACGATCCATGCGGCGAGCGAGAAAATCTCCTTGATGATCCCGTGGATCAGCGCGAGCAGCGTCGAGCCGATGATGATCGCGCCGAGCACGAGGTCGAAGCCCGTCATGACGTGCGTGCCGCGACGATGCCGCTCTGGCCCTCGCGCTTCAACTTGTCGCGCGCGGTGTTGGCCTCGTCGCGCGTCGCGTAAGGACCGACTCGCACGCGCCACAACGTGCCGCGCGACGTGGTGACGGGCTCGGTGAACGCGGGATGGCCCGTTTTCTTCAGGCGGTTGGCGAGCGCGTTGGCGCCCTTGTCGTCGGAAAACGCCGCGAGCTGCACGACGTAGCCGCCGGATCCGGACGGCGCCGCCTTGCTCGTCGTGTCGGGGGCGGCCTTCGCGGGCGCGGCGGCAGCTTTCGCCGGGGCCGGCGATTTTGCGGGCGGCGAGGCGGCATCGACATGCGACGGCGCGGCATCGACGTGCGACGGCACGGCATCCGCATGCGGAGGCGCGCCGTTCGCGGGTGCGGTCGCGGCCTTGCCGGCGTCGGCGGCGGGCGCGGCGCTGCTCGCGCCGCTGGCGCCGGATGACGAGGTGCCGCTCGCGCCTGTCGATGCGGCGCCGCCCGACGACGGCGCCCCCGCGCCGGTTGCGTCGGGCTTGGCCGGCGCCGCGCGCGCGGGCGCGGCTCCCGCCCCCGCCGGCGCATTGAGGCGATTGACGAACTTGCCTTGGTCGACGGGCGGGATGCGCACCGAGACGTCGTCGCCGAGCGGCCGCTCGTCGCTTTCGAGCAGCATCGGCACGAACACCGCGGCGGCGAGCGCCAGCACCACGGCGCCGACGAGCCGCCGCCGCGCCTTGCGCTTCAAGTCGTCGTATTGCGCGTCGGCCGTGGGCGGCATGGCGGTCAAATCGCTGGATTCCGTCCTTGCGCGGCGAGGACGCGTGCCACGGTGACGAAAGAGCCGAAGACCACGATTCTATCAGCGTCGGTCGCGGCGTCGCGTGCCTTGGCCCAAGCGTCGCCGATGTCGTCGCTCGCGTCGATCGCGGCGGCGTCGATGCCGGCGTCGCGCATCCGCGCGGCGAGCCGGTCGGCGGACTGGCCGCGCGCGCCCGGCGTGCCGGCCACGAACCAGCGGTCGATGCGGCCGCGCAGCGCGCGTGCGACGCCCTCCACATCCTTGTCGGCGAGCGCCGCGAACACCGCGTACGTGCGCGGGTGGAAGCCCATCTCGCCGAGCGACGCGGCGAGCGTCGTCGCGGCCTGCGGGTTGTGCGCGACGTCGAGCACGACGAGCGGGCGTCCGGGCAGCACCTGGAAGCGCGCCGGCCATTCGACGCGCACGAGGCCGTCGCGCACCGCGCCCGCCATCACCGGCAGCCGCTCGTGCAGGCAGTCGAGCACCGCGAGCGCCGTCGCCGCGTTGGCGAGCTGGAACGTGCCGCGCAACGCCGGCACCGGGAGCCCGTAGCGCTCTCCCCGCGGGCCGCGGTAGCGCCACTGTGTGCGCTCGTCCGTGAAATCGAAGTCGCGACCGAGCCGCAGCATCGGCGCACCGATCGCCTCCGCGTGCGCGACGACGCTCGCCGGCAGGTCGCGCTCGGCGATGACCGCCGGCCGCCCGGCGCGGAAGATGCCGGCCTTCTCGCGGCCGATGTCCTCGCGCGTCGCGCCGAGGTAATCGACATGGTCGATGCCCACGCGCGTCAGCACCGCGACGTCGGCGTCGACGATGTTGACGGCGTCGAGCCGGCCGCCCAAGCCCACCTCCAGCACCAGCGCGTCGAGCGCGCGCCGTGCGAAGAGCCAAAGTGCTGCGAGCGTGCCGAACTCGAAATAGGTGAGCGCGACGTCGCCGCGCACCGCCTCGACCGCCGCGAACGCCTCGCACAGCGCCGCGTCATCGGCTGCGACGCCGTCGATGACGACCCGTTCGTTGTAGCGCAGGATGTGCGGCGACGTGTAGAGGCCGGTGCGGAAGCCGGCGGCGCGCAGCATCGACGCGAGCATCGCGGCGGTCGAGCCCTTGCCGTTGGTGCCGGCGATCGTGACGACCGGGCAGGCGATCGCCGCATGGAGCCGCGCATGCACGGCGCGCACGCGATCGAGGCCGAGCGCGATCGCCTGCGGGTGCAGCGTCTCGAGGTATGCGAGCCAGCCCTCCAGCGAACCGGGCTGGGCGCGCGCCATCGTCAGGCGGCGGGCGCCGGCTGGCGCGTCATCAGCGCCAGCATCCGCGCAAGCTCGTTACGCAGCTCGCGCCGGTCGACGATCATGTCGATCGCGCCCTTGTCGCGCAGGAACTCGGCGCGCTGGAAGCCGTCAGGCAGCTTCTCGCGCACCGTCTGCTCGATGACGCGCGGGCCGGCGAAGCCGATCAACGCGCCCGGCTCGGCGATCACCACGTCGGCGACGAACGCGAACGACGCCGACACGCCGCCCATCGTCGGGTCGGTGAGGATGGAAACGTACGGCAGCTGCGCGCGCGAGAGCTCCTGCAGCACGGCCGTCGTCTTCGCCATCTGGAACAGCGAATTGACGCCTTCCTGCATACGCGCGCCGCCCGACGCCGCGACGCTGACGAACGGCACGCGGTTCTCGTAGGCGACGCGCACGCCGCGCACGAAGCGCTCGCCGACCACCGAGCCCATCGAGCCGCCCATGAACTCGAACTCGAACGCCGCGACGACGACCGGCAGGTTGCGGATGCTGCCCTGGATGACGACGAGCGCATCGGTCTCGCCGGTCTCCTCGAGCGCGGCGGACAACCGCTCGGGATATTTCTTCTGGTCCTTGAACTTGAGGCTGTCGATCGGCACCACTTCGGAGCCGATCTCGTAGCGGCCGTCGGCGTCGAGCAGCATGTCGATGCGCTCGCGCGCCGCGACGCGGCCGTGATGGTTGCACTTCGGGCAGACGTAGAGATTTTTCTCGAGGTCGGTGCGATAGAGCGTCGCCTCGCAGGCCGGGCACTTGACCCACAGCCCCTCGGGCATCGCCTGCTTGCGCGCGCCGGGAGAGCTCTTGATCCGCGGCGGGAGGAGCTTCTGCAGCCAGCTCATCGGCAATCCCTCCGCGCGGCGCGCTCCGGAATGGCGACTTTCACGCGGCGTCCTTGCGCACGGCGTCGAGCGCGCGGCGGATGCCGCCGAGCCATTTCGCGGCGCGCTCGACCGCCTGCGCCGGCGGGCCGGTCTCGATCTCGTGGACGAGCCGCGCGCCGATCACGACCGCATCGGCGTGCGCGGCGATCGCCTGCGCGCTTTGCGCGTCGCGGATGCCGAAGCCGACGCCGACCGGAACGCTCAAGTGCCGGCGGATCGTGGCGAGGTGCGTGCGCACGTCGCCGACGTCGAGGTGGGCGGCGCCGGTCACGCCTTTCAGCGACACGTAGTAGACGAAGCCGCGCGCGAGCTTCGCGATCGCGGCGATGCGTGCCTCCGGCGTCGTCGGCGCGATGAGGAAGATCGGCGCGATGCCGGCCTCGCGCAGCATCGGCTCGAGCGCGTCCATCTCCTCGGGCGGGCAATCGACGACGATCAGGCCATCGATGCCGGCGGCGCGCGCCGCGTCGACGAACGCGCGCGTGCCCATCGCCTCGATCGGGTTGAGATAGCCCATCAGCACCAGCGGCGTGCCATCGTCGCGCTTGCGGAACTCGCGAGCGACGTCGATCACGTCGCGCAAGCCGACGTGCTGCGCGAGCGCGCGCTCCGCCGCGCGCTGGATCACCGGGCCGTCGGCCATCGGATCGGAAAACGGCACGCCGAGCTCGACGATGTCGGCGCCGGCGTCGACCAGCGCGTGGATCAGCGGCACCGTCGTCGCCAGCGACGGGTCGCCGGCGGTGACGTAGGGCACGAGCGCGGTGCGTCCCTGCGCCTTGAGCGCGGCGAGCCGGCGCTCGATCCGTTCCGTCACCGGACGGCCCTTTGCGCGCCGCGCGTCGTGCTGCGCGGTTGCCGCGTGCGGCGCCCGGGGCGGCGCGGCGCGCTCATCGCTTGCGCGCCGCGGGCGCGAGGTCGAGCTTGCCGCGCGTGGCGACGGTGTGCATGTCCTTGTCGCCTCGGCCCGAGAGGCAGACGAGCAGGATGCGGTCGCGCGCGAGCGTCGGCGCCACCTTCGCCGCATAGGCGAGCGCATGCGACGACTCGAGCGCCGGGATGATGCCCTCGATGCGGCACAGCACGTGGAACGCGGCGAGCGCCTCGTCGTCGGTGACGCTGACGTAGCTCGCGCGGCCGCTGTCCTTGAGATACGCGTGCTCGGGGCCGACACCCGGATAGTCGAGTCCCGCCGACACCGAGTGCGTCGGCATGATCTGGCCGTTGCCGTCCTGCAGCAGGTACGTGCGGTTGCCGTGCAGCACGCCCGGGCGTCCCGCGGTCAGCGACGCGGCGTGGCGCCCGCTGGCGATGCCCTCGCCCGCCGCCTCGACGCCGACCAGCGCGACTCCCGGGCGATCGAGGTACGGATGGAAGATGCCCATCGCATTGCTGCCGCCGCCCACGCAGGCGATCACCTGGTCGGGATCGCGGCCGGCGTCGCGCGGCATCTGCGTCAGGCACTCGCGGCCGATCACGCTCTGGAAATCGCGCACCATCATCGGGTACGGGTGAGGGCCCGCGACGGTGCCGATGATGTAGAACGTCGAGTCGACGTTGGTCACCCAGTCGCGCATCGCCTCGTTGAGCGCGTCCTTCAGCGTCTTCGAGCCCGACTCGACCGGCACCACCGAAGCGCCGAGGAGCTTCATCCGGTAGACGTTCTGCGCCTGGCGCTCGATGTCCTCCGAGCCCATGTAGACGACGCATTCCATGCCGAAGCGCGCGGCCACCGTCGCCGTGGCGACGCCATGCTGGCCGGCGCCCGTCTCGGCGATCACGCGCGGCTTCTGCAGGCGCTTGGCGAGCAGCGCCTGCCCCATGCAGTTGTTGATCTTGTGCGCGCCGGTGTGGTTGAGATCCTCGCGCTTGAGCCAGATCTGCGCGCCGCCGAGCATTTCCGACCAACGCCGCGCGTGGTACACCGGCGACGGCCGGCCGACGTAGTGGACGAGCTCGTCGTCGAACTCGGCGACGAACTCGGGATCGCGGCGATAGCGCGCGTAGCCCGCGTTGAGCTCGTCGAGCGCGCGGATCAGCGTCTCGGCGACGAACACCCCGCCGTATTCGCCGAAATGCCCGCGCGCATCCGGAAGGTCGTAGCGGAGCTCGGAGTCAGCTTCGGACATCTGCATTGCGCACCGCCTCGATGAACGCCTCGATCCGCGCCGGATCCTTGATGCCGCGGCGCGGCTTGCCCTCGTCGTCGCGCGCCTCGACGCCCGATGACACGTCGACCGCGAACGGCCGCACATCGCGGATCGCCGCGCCGACGTTGCCGGCGTCCAAGCCACCCGACAGCACCAGCGGCCGCGCCAGCGTGCGCGGCACTCGCGACCAGTCGAACGTGCGCCCGGTGCCGCCGGGCAGGTCGCCGGGCACGTGGGCGTCGAAGATCAGGCCCGCCGCGTCCGCGTATCGTTCTGCGCATCTTAGCAAATCGACGCCTTCCTTCGCGGCGATCGCCTTCATGTAGCGGCGCCCGAACGCGCGGCAGAACGCCGGCGGCTCGTCGCCGTGGAATTGCAGCACGTCGAGCGCGACGGCCTCCTGCGCCGCGCGCACGTCGGCGGCGGCCGGGTCGACGAACAGCCCGACCACGACGACCATCGGCGGCACCGCCGCGACGATCGCGCGCGCCGCTTCGAAATCGATGCGCCTCGGCGTGCCCGGCCAGAAGTTGAGGCCGATCGCGTCGACGCCCGCCGCCGCCGCCGCCAGCGCGTCGGCGACGCGCGTGATCCCGCAGACCTTGACGCGCGTCACGGCAGCGGCTCGATGTCGCGCCGCGTCGCCGGCAGCGCGAAGCGCGCGTCGTAATCGGCGCCGGTGAAGTAGAGGCCGTCGGCGGCGAATGTCGCGGGGCCCTGCGTGCGGTCGCGCGAGGCGAGCAGCTCGCCGATCCACGCCGACGGCCGCGAGCCGCTGCCGATGGCGACGAAGGCGCCGACGAGATTGCGAATCATGTGGTGCAGGAATCCGTCCGCCGAGAAATCGAAGCGCAGGAGCTCGCCGCGCATCGCGATCTCGCAGCGCGCGAGTTCGCGCACCGGCGTCTTCGCCTGGCACTCCGCCGCGCGGAACGCCGAGAAATCGTGGCGGCCGACGACGAGCGCCGCCGCCGCGCGCATCGCCGCGACATCGAGCGGACGATGGTACCAGCCGACGCGTCCCGCCTCGAGGCCGACGCGCTCGGCGCGGCAGCGCAGGAGGTAAGTGTAGTGCCGCGCGTGCGCCGTGAAGCGCGCATGGAAGTCGTCGCCGACTTGGAGTGCCCAGAGCACCGCCACCGCGGGCGGCAACAGCGCGTTGACGCCGCGCACCCACGCGGTGGGCGGCCGCGGATTCGGCGCGTCGAAATGCACGACCTGCGAGGTCGCGTGCACGCCAGCATCGGTGCGGCCGGCGGAGGTGACGCGCGCCTCGCCCGCGCCCACCTCGCCGATCGCAGCCTCGAGCGCGTCCTGCACGCCGCAGCGCGACGGCTGCGACTGGAAGCCGCAGAACGCGCGGCCGTCATATTCGAGCGCGAGCGCGATGCGCATGAGGGACCGGAAATCAAAACGGCGGGCCCGCGAAGGCCCGCCGTCCGCAGCGATGCGAGTGAAGGATCAGCCGAGCTTGGCGAGGATGCCCTGCGCCTCGGTGCGCTGCTGCTCGTCGCCCTCGTGCAGCACTTCCTGCAGGATCTCGCGCGCGCCCTCGACGTCGCCCATCTCCTGGTACGCCTTGGCGAGGTCGAGCTTGGTCGCGGCGTCGTGCCACTGGCCGTCGAGCACCGACGGCGTGGGATCCTCGAATGTCGCCTTGTCGGGGTCGAAGGACAGGTCGAGCTTGTCGAGCTCCATCGCCGCGGCGGGGCGCGCGAGGCGATCGGCGGCGGACGGAGCCGCGTCGCCATGTCCATGCACCTCGGCGAGCGCATGTTCCGGCTCCGGCGCGCGCGGCGGGCGCACGGGAGCCGGCTTCTCGTCGTCGTCGAGGTGGAAGTCGAGGTCCATCTTCGGCGCGGCGATCGCCGCACCCGCAGCAGCCGCGGCCGCGCCTGCCGCCGTCATCGCGGCATGCGCGTGGTCGGACGCCGATTCGTGCGTGTCGTGTACCGACTTCTGGATCGCGCGATCGGCGCCCGCGAGGATCTCCGCCGGCGTCTTCTGCATCGGCGGCGGCGGGGCGATGCCCGACGTCGGCGACACGGTGATCTCGTCGTCGAGCTCGAT
>Ga0070661_100001998_pt1 | contig 14104 bp, 8 predicted proteins | sample KBSC43metaG_FD_64663 | JGI IMG/M metagenome (GOLD analysis project Ga0070661, IMG submission 64663) | Corn rhizosphere microbial communities from Kellogg Biological Station, Michigan, USA - KBS C4-3 metaG | ecosystem: Host-associated > Plants > Roots > Rhizosphere > Soil ...
GCCATCCGCCGAATCCTATCATTCGAATGCCGGAGCGGCGCAGAGCCGATTTACATCTTTACCCGGAGCGGTGGCTCAGGTGCTTCAGCGGGAGGCAGAATGGCATCTGTCTCTTGCACATAGTTCTTCAGCAGCTGATGATGCAGACAGTACAGCGCAAGTTCCAGACGGTCAGAGACTCCGAGCTTGTCATAGACTTTGCGGAGATAATTCTTGATGACCTGTTCCGTTGTACCGATCTGGTAGGCAATTTCCTTATTGCGCATACCTCGGGTGATGCAACTGATGATGGCCAGTTCCTTCTTCGAGAGCTTGGGCTGAAGGCGCGGATTCGTTAGAGTCGCAGCCTGGGAGCGATAAGCCTCAATCACCCAGCTTATTGATTGATTGTCGATCCAGGTTTCGCCAGCGGCGATCTTGCGGACACATTTGATCAGCAGGTCGGGTGAGACGGAACGGGGAACGACACCGCGGACGCCGCGCCGATAGAGCTCCACGATATTAGACTCATCCGCCTCCACGACCTGAACGATGAGCTTGGCGTCGGGAGCGCGGCGTACCAGCTCCGGAATGGCATCGGACGTTCCCGCAATAAGCTGGCCTTCGAGGAGAACCACGTCGGTCGGATAGCGTTGCAGGGCCGTGTGCAAGTTTGAGAGCGATTCAGCCTGGGCAACCACTCGGATGTCGTCTTCGAGAGCAAAAACTTTTTTCATGCCGACGCGATAGATCGCTTGCGAATCGGCCAGGATGACTCGAATTTGGCCAGGAGCCGGCTGCTCGTTCGAGCCGGTGTGGGGAGTGTCCGGATTGGGGGCAGAGGTCATTGATTCAGGCTTTCAGGTAGTAATCATCGATTACGGCGGCTGCCATCAGTTTCTCGTCGGAATACTGGTGGCGGACGACGCGTCCGAAGCAGTGAATGGCTACATCGGAGTCCCAGCCCATCACTTCGGAGGGCATATTCATCGTGAACTCGATCGCGCTACCGATTCTCGGGAGCTTGCTGGCTTCAAAGAGAAGCCCATTTGAAGAGATATCCCGCGTGGTGGCATCGACCGTTCCGTCCTCCGTTATCAGACGAAGGGCTAGTTTGAGAGGAAAACGCACCGCCGTGCGAACGGCGACTCTCTCAACCGGCTTTTGCCAGGCCGCCAAAATTCCTCCCCCTGGAGTAGCCAAAGACTCCGGAACCGTCTGAACGGTTACCAAAGTTATGCTACAGGAAGAATTCTGCCACCCGAAACTCACGGATACGATGGCACTAAGGTTGCATGAAGGTGAACGATGGCGGGAAAAGGTAACTACCTTGTACCAGCTCTGCTCGTGGCTATTAAGTTGCCGGGCTAGGATTCGCCGCGAGATAGGTATTGATCTCTTCGTACTCTTCTTTGGACAGGCGGAAAGTGGCGGCAGGCCATACGCCTTCCACCTGCTTTGGATTCCGGCCGCCGACAATAGCTGCGGTGATCGCCGGATTGCACAAGGTCCACGCAATCGCTATTACACCGGCTGGTACCCCGTGCCGTGCACCAATGTGCTTCAGGAACTCTGCGATGGCCAGATTGCGGCTGAGTAGCGGCTCCTGGTAGTTCTTCGCGTTTCGGCGGAAGTCATCTGCCGGGAGGTTGTGCACACGCTCCTTGGTCATCGTACCGGTGAGCAGACCGGAATGCATTGGAGAGTAATTGATGACGCCCACCAAATGCTCCCTGCACCAAGGAAGAATCTCCGCTTCTACAGCACGATTCAGCATGGAGTATGGAGGTTGAAGCGATGTGATGGGTGCAATTTCCCGGCATCGCTCCATTTGCTCAGTAGAGAAGTTTGACACACCGATGTGGCGTACCTTGCCTTCCTTCTGCAGCGCGGCCATGATGCCCCATGCTTCCTCAATGTCCTGGTCTTCGACAGGCCAGTGAATCTGGTAGAGATCGATGGCGTGGATTTGAAGGCGGCGCAGACTCTCCTCACACTCACGACGGATCTCGAGCAGGGTGCGTTTAATCTCCTTTTTCTCATTCCACACCATGCCGCACTTCGTGAAAATAAATGGCTTAACGGAGGAGGTTTTGACGGCACGCCCGACGATCTCCTCGGAATGACCGAGACCATATATGGCAGCGGTGTCGATCCAGTTCACGCCAAGGTCGATTGCCCTGTGAATGGCGGCGATGGAATCGTTGTCATCCTGGGGGCCCCAGGAATACGCCCAATCTCCACCTCCGACAGCCCAAGCGCCGAAACCTATCGACGTGAGCCACATGTCTGAGCCGCCAAGCTGACTGATCTTCATTGAAGACACCGCATCTTTCGCATCCAATCTCTCTGAACATCAGAATACCGTAAGGTACCGAACGAGGTTGATAGCCAGGTTCCATTGGGCATCGATATCTGAATAGAAAAGGGCAAATTGATGGTGGTGTGGCTTTTTCTCTTGCCTGCTGTGCGATATTGACTAATCGAGCGATGAAGCAATTGAATCAATCGAAGAAGGCCGCAGAACTCAAAAAGAGTGTCCGGAAGCTCTCAAGTAAGAAGCACGCCGAAAAAAAGGCAGCCGTTACTTTCCCGATCGGGGGCGAGCGCTTTTTCGAGCGAGACGAATCCTGGATGCTGTTTAATCAGCGCGTTCTGGAGGAGGCGGAGGACACTACGAATCCGCTTCTTGAGCGAATAAAGTTCCTGGCAATTACCGCCAGCAATCTTGACGAGTTTGTTGAGATTCGCGTAGCCAGCCTTCTACAGCGGATTGAAGATGCGTATAACGATCCAAAGAAGCCGGTGCAGGATGGCATCACTCCTCAGCAGAGCCTGGACCGGCTCGCGCCAATCCTTCATAACTTTGTGGATGCGCAGTACGCCTGCTGGAACCAGAAGTTGACACCAGCGCTCCGCGCGGAAGGCATCCGTCTGCTTTCCTGGAAGGAGCTAGACGACCGCGCCCGTGAGTATGCCTTAAATTTCTACGAGCGGGAGGTCGACCCGTTACTCACGCCCGTGACGGTTGATCCTTCGCATCCTTTTCCCCGGGTGCTGAACAAAGCCCTTTGTATTGCGCTACTACTGCGCTCGAAGCGTAAGGGGAGCTCAAAAGGGCCGGCCGCACTCGGGGTTGTCACCGTGCCTCGAGCACTTCCACGTCTCGTTCCGCTGCCCGGCCCAGACGGCAAATCCGACTTCATCATGCTGCACAAGCTGATTGAGTCGCAGGTTCCCCGTATGTTTCGTGGGTACGACGTGCTTGCTCGCGCTCCGTTTCGTGTTACACGAAACAGCAATCTTTATCTGCAAGAAGAAGAATCGCGAAGTGTATTTGAGAGCGTGCGCGCGGAACTTTATAACCGTCGCAAAGGCGACGCGGTGCGGATGGAGATCGAAAAGAGTGCACCGGAGGAAATCATTGAACGTCTTCGCACGAATTTCGAGTTGGAATCGGTGCAGGTGTTCAAGACCAAGGGGCCGGTAAACCTGCTGCGGCTGATGCACTTGTACGATAGCGTCGCGCGGCCAGACCTAAAGTTTCCGACATTCCAGGGCCGCCGTTACCAACTCTCTGCGAAGACTGCGAATTTGTTCGATGAGGTGCGAAAGAGGGACATCCTGCTGCACCACCCGTTTGATTCGTATTCGACGGTAGAAGAGTTTGTACAGTGTGCGGTCGACGACCCTGCTGTTGTTTCTATGGAGCAGACGCTATACCGCACCAGTGAGGCATCCCCGCTATACACCGCATTAACAGAGGCAGCGCAGACCAAAGAGGTCACGGTTGTTGTCGAGTTGCTGGCCCGCTTCGACGAGGCCTCGAACATCCGCTGGGCCCGCGAGATGGAAGATGCAGGCGTCGGTGTGTTCCACGGCATCCTTGGACTGAAGACCCACTGTAAGCTGGCGTTGATGGTTCGTCGCGACTCCGATGGCGAGATTCGCCGGTACGCTCATCTCGGCACTGGAAACTACAACTCCATAACCGCTCGCTTTTATACAGACATCAGCTTACTAACGGCACGGCCTGGGATCACCTCGGCCGTGCAGCGGGTGTTTCGATATCTAACGGCGAAGGCGGAAGAGGAAGACTATACGCCGCTGCTGGTGGCTCCGCTGACGCTAGCACCGAAGCTTCTGCTGCTCATCGATCGCGAGGCGGAGCATGCACGTCAAGGACGGCCTGCGCACATTGTCGCGAAGATGAACGCACTTCTCGATCGCGCAACGATCGAAGCTCTTTACGCAGCTTCGAATGCCGGTGTCGAAATCGATCTGATTGTTCGCGGAATGTGCGCCCTGCGGCCGGGAATCAAAGGCTTGAGTAATAACATTCGTGTGCGGTCTGTTGTTGGACGCTTTTTGGAGCATAGCCGCATATTCAGTTTCGAGAATGGCGGCCAGAATGAGGTGTACTGCGGGAGCGCGGATTGGATGCCTCGCAATCTCTTTGAACGATGCGAAGTCGTATTTCCAGTGGATGCACCTCAGCTTTCCGCTCGGCTACGGAATGAAATTCTTGGATCCTACCTTAAGGACAACACGAAGGCACGGCTATTGCAGCCCGACGGCAGATACGTTCGGGTGGCAAGCAGTAGTCCTCGGTTTGTCGCACAGGATTATCTGATGGATCTCGCTACGAGTGATGGCAATCAGCCTCCGAAGCCGCGAGTCGTTCCTAGCAGCCTCCCGGAGTGACTATTACCGTGATGGGCGTTACGCCCGAAGAAGTTGTCGTAAACCCAGCGGCAGTGATGCCGGCAGCGATTGATCCTGCATAAGTACTGTTTCCAGAGTAGGACGCGGTGATCACCAGGTTGCTGTTTGAAGATGAAGGTGTCGCTGTAGGGGATGTGCTGGTGGAAGCGGGGCTCGTCGTTGACGTTGTTCCTGAGCTGCATCCCGCGAGACCCGCAGTGACTGCGATTGCAATGACTGCAACGTAGAGGCTCGTCAGTCGTCGACGGCGCGGGGCGAAGAGGAAGAGCAGCCCAGCCGCGACGATCGTCGAACCCGCCCCATGACTGTAGTGGGCAGGTGCAGATTTCATCGGCGACAGCATTGGAATGCTCAGGGCCGCCAAGTTAGCACAGCTGGTCGTATAGGTATAGGTTGCGACTCCGTTGTTGAGGGTGCCGGTCCCCACGACGGTGCCATTTACAAGGAACTGGACGGTGCCGGACGGAGTGCCCGAAGAACCTGACACGCTGGCGCTGAATGTGACAGGCGCGCCCGCCGCAACCGTCCCCGGAGAAACAGAAATCGTCGTCGTGGACCTCGCACTCCCATTGTTGCCGCTACCAAGAGGCCTTATGCCGGCCCATGCATTCGCCAGGTTGGTCAGATTGATAGTGCCCCAACCTGTGGCCAGATCGTAGCCGCTGGTTGCGCTGTATCCCATTGAGCCGCCTGCGCGAGAGCAGTTCGGACTGCCCGCAGTGCACGGCATCTTGTTGTCTCCCGAGGTGATGTCGTTGAATACCGCATTGCTGTTGGTAAGGATTGTTGCTCCCGGCGTGTAGTACGTCGCGGTATTTGCGAGTGCGTATAGCAGCGGATTGGCGTTGCCCATTCTCCCACCGCCAAGTTTTTGGAGCACCAGAGCCAGCATGCCGCCGAATACCTGTGAGCCAATTGAAGTACCCCCGGCAACCTTCACCGTGGTATCCGCGGCTCGGAAGCCGCTCGTGCACGAGACCCCGGTGGCGACGCTCATGCAGTACAGAAACTGATCATGTATATCGGAGGCATTCAACGATATATCCGGAGTGTCGCGTGAGCCGTCATTGGGTACGCCCAAGCCCTGCTGCCAAGCCGGCTTAGTGAAGTACTCACTCGCGCCACCGCCGCTCGCACCAAAACCTCCTGCGCTCACATCGCTCCAGGCGACCTCTGGGACATATCCGAGTGCCGAGCCTCCATTCGTGCTCGGGCCCTCGCTGTTGCTCCAGTACGCAGTCGCGCCGGTGCCCGAGCCGTCATTGAACTGCGTGCCGCCTACGGCCGTGACGTATGGTGAGCTGCCGGGGTAGTCCACCGTAAGTCCTTTCGTGGCGGAAGGCCCGGCGTCGCAGTCGGCCGAACCGTCGTCCCCGGAGGCTGCGACGACTGTTTGGCCCTGTGCTGCTGCTTGCTGAAACAGTGCGTCCAACTGAACCAGATCGGTTGTCCCCCAAGCCGCTTCGCAGGCACCGTAGCTGGTGGTGACGATTGGAGCGACGTTATTATCGATGGCATAGGCCATCGCATCCTGCATAACGTCCTGCCCGTTCACGAACAGGATGGTCGCTCCCGGTGCCATGGCGGCGGACCACTCCACATCAATCGACGCTTCTGCAAGATCGTCCAAGTTCGGCACCGGACAGTTTTTGGTCGTGGCAGCAGAGCAATTGTGTGCCGCACCGGGATCCGCGCCGGCATGGATCGTTGTCGGCAAGTTCGCGGTGCTCAAGCCAGCGGCCGTTCGAAAAGTGGTGAGGTCCACAGGATTGACATCCACCTGTCCAGTGACCGCAATGGTCACGCCCGACCCGTCAAAACCGCTCTTCATCAGCCCTGACATGCCATAGATGGTGTAGACGTCACCCGGAGCGATGAAGTGGCTGCCCGAAACCGACGACGTAAACTTTGGTCGAAGTGCTTTGGTGTGGGATTTAAGATGGAAGTTGTTCAGGCCCGTGACACCTTTTACTACCATTGCAATCGCACTCGGAAGCTGTGCATCGGTGACATTGGAGAAGTGCGTTTCACCCTCGTATGACAAGCTATGGATGCCTGTACCAAAAGCGGTTTGCACCTGCGCTGCCGTTCCCGTGAAACGGACAAACTGCCCGCCGTTTGCGACTCCGGTTACGGTAAAGCCTTGACTACTGAGCCAAGCCTTGACTTTGTCGAGGTCAGCGCTGCTAAGCCCGAACTGTGCCGCGAATTGCGCGGGCGTGAGCCACTGGTGATATCGTGCCGAGACTGGATTTTGAAGGTCGGACAGGAGTTGATCTAAGGCTGCTTGCTGATCCGCCGACATGCTGAACTGCAAGGCCATTGAGCTGAGCGGAGTGTCTGCTGATACAGGTCCCAGGTCGGTAGCGCGGTCTACTCTGGGATTCACGGAGTTCGGCAGCTCGACCCTCTCTCCCTGCTTGATCGGCGCTGTGATCCGGCTTCGGATTGGCGCCGCGACGGATGGAGTCTGCGTGGTTCCAAAAAGGATCGAAAACGTTAGCGAGAGCCGGGAGAGACGGCGGGAAAAAAGCATGAAACATCCTTCTTTCATTCAGTTACACAAAGCCTGCTGGCGCGCAAAGCCACTTGAGAGAATTTCGAGATCAAGCAAGGTTCTACTCTGGCTGGCTTAAGCCTTAGACCATTCAGCGGCAGAAATGTCGCTCAGGTATATGACCCAATTGGGGAATCATCCCGCTGAATAGGCGTTGGCTCGCACCATGGCTCCTGCCACTCGGCGAGCTAAGCCGATCACGTCTATTGGGTCTCGTTTTGCCAGCCGCCTGAGGATCGCCATTTGGGTTCGCAATGAGTCCCCTTCGGCAGCGGCCCCGAGTACCTTGCGGGCCGCAAGTTCCACATTATCCATCGTTTGTGTAATGTAGAGCTGCGCCAGACCGGCGGATACCTCACCTTCTCTGCCGGTGCCCATTTTTTGAGCACGCAGAAGGGCGCTCTCCATAGTGAACACAGCGATGATCATGTCAGCGAGTGCAGCCATGACCTCCTGCTCCTCCGAGAGCTTTGCAGCAAAGCGCTGGACGGCCGCACCCGCGGCAAAGAGCGTGAGCTTCTTGGCTGCGATTACCAGATCCATCTCTGCTGCGAGGGTCCCTTCACGCTCCTGCTTGAGCAATGGGCCGGCCATCACCTCCTCCATGAGGGACTTGATTGCCGGCATCAGCGCCAGCCTGCCGGAGGCCGCTGCCTTCAATACCCAGCCACTTATGATCAAGCGATTGATCTCGTTTGTACCTTCAAAGATGCGGTTGATGCGTGAATCCCGGTACTGACGCTCGGCCGGATACTCCTCGACATATCCATATCCGGCATAGATCTGGAGCACCTCGTCGACCACCTTGTCGAGCATTTCGGACATCCAGACTTTGACAATCGAGCATTCGACCGCATATTCCTCGATCCGCTTCTGGATATCGCCAGTTGCGTTCTTGTCGACTCCCGTCAGCGCTGCGTCGATCAACCCTATGGTGCGATAGCACAAAGCTTCTCCGGCGAAGATTCCTGATGCGCAGGTCGCAATCTTTTCCTGTATCAATCCAAACTCACTGATGGGCTTGCCAAATGCTTTCCGCTCTTTGGCATACCGTATGCCGTTTGCCAAGGAGACCTTTGCCGCCCCAAGCGCCGCGGCACCCAGCTTGTACCTCCCGATGTTCAGGATGTTAAAGGCAATCCGGTGCCCCTTGCCTATTTCGCCTAGCAGATTCGACGAGGGGATCCGGCAATCCGACAGAATCAGAGGGCAGGTAGACGAGCCTCGAATACCCAGTTTGTGCTCTTCCTTGCCGATCGTCAGTCCCGGCGTCGTCCGCTCCACTAAGAACGCAGTCAATTTCTCCTCGCTAGTTCCCGAAACTGCGCACTTCGCGAAGATGGTGAAGAGGTCCGCGATCCCGGCGTTCGTAATCCACATTTTCTCGCCGTTCAGCGTATAGGTGCTGCCGTCCGCCGACAGAACCGCGCGGGTTCTCGCATTCATCGCGTCAGATCCACTGGTCGACTCTGATAGGGCATAGGCCCCGACCCACTCAGCTGTCGCCAACTTCGGTAGATATTTCTGCTTCTGCTCCGGCGTGCCATACCAGACGATCGGGAGGGTACCAATGCCGACGTGCGCAGAGAAGATGACCGAGAAGCTCCCCTGGCGGGCGATGTTCTCGGCCACAATTGCTGACGTGACCTTGTCCATCTCAAGGCCGCCGTACTCTTCCGGTATGTCGACCGAAGTGAGGCCAAGCTCGGCCGCATGCTTCAACAGCCGCCGAGTCACGACGAAATCTTTGGCCTCGATAGCATCGCCGACCGGCACGATCTCTTTTTCGGCGAAATCAGCCGTGGTCTGCGCAATCTGCCGCTGCTCGTCACTGAAATCTTCAGGGAAGAAGCAATCCGAAGGCGTTGCATCAGAAATCAGAAAAGCCGCGCCTGTACCGATAGGAGTACTGCGGTCGACAATGTTGGGCATGTGATCGTCCCCGTCACAACTTGGCTGTCCATACTACTTGCATTGGAGCATTGGGTGGCACGCTAGAGAATTTCGGGTCGGCCGCCTTGGCGGGTTTGCCGCGCTCGCTAGCCGTCAGAATGGCGGCGCACCTATCCCACCTCGAACACTCCCGCCGCACCCATCCCGCCACCCACACACATCGTCACGATTCCGTATTTCGTCTTCCGCCTGGACATTTCGTGTAAGAGGGAAGCAGTCAGTTTCGCGCCGGTGCATCCCAGGGGATGCCCGAGTGCTACAGCCCCGCCGTTCACATTTACCTTTGCTGGATCAAGTTCGAGCAACTTCATAACGGTGAGTGCCTGGACTGCGAACGCCTCGTTCAGTTCAATCAAGTCGACTTGATCCAGGGACAGCCCCGCGAGCCTCAGCGCTTTTGGAACTGCCAACACTGGTCCGATCCCCATTTCTGCGGGGTCGCACCCAGCCGTCGCGAATGCAATCAGCCTTCCCATAACGGGTGCGCTGATCTGCGCCGCGTACTCCGCCGACATGACCAGCGCTGCCGCCGCTCCGTCAGAGGTCTGCGACGAGTTTCCGGCTGTCACGGTGCCTTTCGCGTGAAACGCCGGTTTGAGCCCAGCCAGCGCGTCCCCCGACGTGTCTGCCCTTGGACCCTCGTCCGTTCTGAAGCTAGACTCCTCGGATCTAACCTTGCCGCTCGGGTCCACAGTCGTACTTATCACCGACACCGGCACAATCTCATCCGCGAACCGTCCCGACTGATTCGCCAGCACGGCCTTCCGGTGCGATGCGAGCGCGAAATCGTCGGCCTCCTCTCGGGATACGCCGTATTTCTTCGCCAGCCGCTCGGCCGTGAGTCCCATCGACAGGTATGACTCTGGATGGTTCTCCACCAGCCAAGGGTTCAGGGATGTCTTGTTGCCACCCATCGGCACAAATGACATCGACTCCACTCCGCCTGCGATCACGACCTCCGCACCCGCCCCGCGCACCCGCTCCACACCCTGCGCAATTGCCTGGAGGCCCGATGCGCAGAAACGATTGACCGTCATGGCTGAACAATCTACAGGTAATCGCGCCCGCAGGCTCGCATTCCGCGCAATGTTCAACCCCTGCTCGGCTTCCGGCATAGCGCACCCCAGTATGACGTCGTCAATCCGTGACTTGTCCAATTGCGGCACGCGCTCTAGTGCACCACTGATTGCAAATGCAGCCAAGTCATCGGGCCGCACCGTCCGCAGCGCTCCCCGTGGGGCTTTGCCCACCGCCGTCCGAACCGCAGCTGTAATTACGACATCTCTCATATCTGAGCTTGTGCCTCTTAGCGCCAGGCGAGAAAACCTGACTGTCAATTCCTTAACGGCTTGCCCGTTTTTAGCGTGAAGCTAATCCGCTCCTGAGTTTTTTTCTCACCACAGAGAGAGAGAAACCCCTCACGTTCCAGGTCGAGCAGGTACTGCTCGCTCACCACCGTCCCTGGTTTGACGCTTCCGCCGCACAGAGCGTACGCCGCCCAGTTCGCCACTTTCATGTCGTGGTCGCTGATGAATTCTCCTTCTCGCATCAGTTTCACGTACATCTTCAGAGTCGCCAAAGCATTTTCCCCAGGAACTACCAATTTTCGGCGCATCATCGGGGCCGTATACCCCGCGTCTGCTAATCCCCGAGCGCGATCTTTCGCATCGCTCAGCAGCCGTGCCCGATTCATCGTGATCTCATCGGAAGGCCGCAAGAACCCAAGGCCACGAGCATCCGCCGCCGAGGTCGATACTTTCGCCGTTCCAATCGTCTCGAAACTCTTCTTTAGCGAATCGAACACTTCGGGTTCGTCGCCTCGCACATCCACGCGAAGCATACCGCCAGCGTCCAGCGCTCGCAAAAGCATCTCCTTACATCCTCCGCCCGCCGGAATGAGGCCAACGCCTGTTTCAACGAGCCCCATATATAACTCCGCATGCGGATGCCTCGCCGCTCCATGCAACGCAATCTCCGCGCCCCCACCAAGGCACAGGCCATACGGAGCTACTACAACCGGCCGCGGGCAGAACTTGATCGCCTGTGTCATATTTTGGAAACCGCGCACCATCAAGTCGACCTCATCCCACTCCTGCTCCTGGACGGCGAGCAGAAGCTGCATAAGGTTGGCTCCGACGGAGAAGTTCGCGCCTTCGCCCGTAATTACGAATGCTTCGAAGTTGGCCACCGGATCGTGAGCAGGATTGAGCGCAGCCGAGATCAGCGAGACGATGTCCCCGCCCAAGGCATTCATCTTCGAATGCAACTCAATTGCTGCGACTCCGTTCCCAATATCCACCAGAGTTGCCCCAGTATTCTTTCGGATCACGCCGCGACACTTCTTGACCGTCGCAATGGAGATTGTCCCTTCCGGCTCGATCAATGGCTTGTACCCGCCGCTTAATGGGTCGAAGTACACACGTCCCGACGCCACCGCCGGATCGTCCTTGTACCAGCTCTCACCCACACTCAACAGCTTGCTTACCGTCTCTGCCACAGGGAGTCCAGCAGCGCGCATCCGCTCCGTTATGGGGCGCACGCCGGCTGCGTCGAACATCTCAAACGGTCCAAGCTCCCAGTTGAAACCGGTCTTCATGGCCATGTCGATCTCAACCACTGACTGGGCGACCGGATTGGGCCCCGGCGGCAGTCGGTTCGCCGCATACGTGAACAGTTCGGTCAGCATCGGCCAATAGAACGCCGAAGCCTTGTCCTTCTTGACATCGCCTGCGAGCAACTGCGGAATCCGTTCCACTGTGCGCTCAACATTCTTGAGCAGCTCAAGAAAAGGAAAATGTGCCCGCTCGCTCGGCCTGTACTCCAAGGCATTTACATCGAGCACAAGGCGAAGATCTCGTCCCTGGTCGTCCTTTCCGGCTTTCTTGTAGAACCCCTGCTGGGTCTTATCTCCCAACCACTTCCGATCCAGCATCGCGCGGATGAACTTCGGAACGGCTACATCCGTGCGTTCGTCACCTATTTTCTCCGCCTGAGCGGCGAAGTTGTTCGCCACGTGTGACAGAACATCGATACCCACCATGTCCGCCAGCCGGAAGGTGCCGGTCTTCGGCCAACCCAAAGCCGCCCCCGTCAAGGCGTCAACGTCCTCGATTGTGAGCCGCTGCTCCATCATCAGCCGTATCGAATTGAGCATGGCAAATGTCCCGATCCGATTCGCAATGAAATTCGGGGTATCGTTCGATCTCACCACCGCCTTACCAAGCCGGCGGTCACAAAATCGTGATATCGCCTCTACATCCGTCGCGGACGACTCGGGTGTGGCAATCACTTCCACCAAGCGCATATAACGGGGTGGGTTGAAGAAGTGGGTCCCAAACCAGTGCCGGCGCAGGTCCTCGTTCATCCCTGTCACAATGCTTGCAACGGGCAGCCCGGACGTGTTCGTCGTGATTACCGTTCCCGATCTGCGATGCTGCTCAACCTTTTCCAGCAGTGCGCGTTTGATCTCGAGGTTCTCAGCGACCGCCTCAATCACCCAATCGCAGTCGGCAATCAGCCCCAAGTCGTCATCGAAATTGCCGGAGGTAATCCGCTGCGCGTCCGCGACGTCATAGAATGCGGCGGGCCTGGCTTTCTTCAAGGCCTCGACAGCTCGCTGCGCCAGGACGCTTCTACCGGCCGCCCCGGTATCCGGGTTTGAGCCCTCCGGCACTACATCCAGCAGCAGCACCTGGATCCCCGCATTTGCCAGCTGGGCGGCGATGCGCGAGCCCATAGTCCCCGCACCGAGTACGGCAACCTTGCGGATTAGCCGCTCAGCCCTACTGCCATTCAGACTTGCTGTTCCTATGCCCAATGCGGCTCTCCGTGCGAGCAAGGCTATGGAAGCTCCGTATCCACGTCAAGTCACCACCCTTGGAACGGTCTTGGTCACATTCCAGCAGGGTCATCCGTCGTATCAGATATTGTTAACGCTTGAGTGGAGATTCACCGGGAGGACCATGTTGAAGATACGAGCTTTCACGTCCGCCGTTCTGGCGTTCGGGCTGGCTGCCGGAAGTGCGCACGCGCAGGACCTCGCCAGCTTCGAAAAGCGCACTACAGTCAAAGTGCTGCCGAACGGCCTGACCTTGCTTGTTTGCGAGCGGCCCGAAGCGCCCGTTTTCAGCTTCTATACGCTGGTTGATGCTGGTTCCGCTGATGACCCCCAAGGCGCCAGCGGCCTCGCACACATGTTTGAACACATGGCCTTCAAGGGTACGGAGCACATCGGCACGACCAACTATGCTGCTGAGAAGCTTGCTCTCGCCAAGGTGGAACAGGCTCAGGTTGTATTCGATGCCGAGTACCGCAAGCGCGTCGGCAAGGACCCTGCCAAGCTGGCTCAGCTCAAGAAAGCTTTTGATGACGCGCAGGACGCCGCCCAGAAGTATGTCGTTCCGAACCAGTTCTCTGAGATCGCCGAGCAGAACGGCGCGGTTGGCATCAACGCTTCCACCGGTGAGGATTCGACGCAGTACTTCTGGAGTATGCCCTCCAACCGGCTCGAGCTATGGGCCTATATGGAGAGCGACCGCATTGCGCATCCCGTCGAACGCGAGTTCTACAAGGAGCGCGATGTGGTGCAGGAGGAACGCCGAATGCGCATCGATTCGAACCCTATCGGGTCTATGGTGGAGCAGTTTCTTGCAACTGCGTACACCGCGCACCCTTATGGCCGTTCCGGCGTTGGCTGGGAGAGCGAACTCAGCCAGGTTAACGCCACCGAGGCAGAAGCATTCCATAAGAAATACTACGTTCCGGCAAATATTGTCGTTGCTGTTGTGGGAGACCTGAAGGCGTCCGAAGCGATGCCTATTCTCACCCGGTACTTCGAGAAAATCCCCGCTGGCCATAAGCCCGAGCCGATGACTACCGTTGAGCCTCCAC
>Ga0070661_100002003_pt1 | contig 14096 bp, 9 predicted proteins | sample KBSC43metaG_FD_64663 | JGI IMG/M metagenome (GOLD analysis project Ga0070661, IMG submission 64663) | Corn rhizosphere microbial communities from Kellogg Biological Station, Michigan, USA - KBS C4-3 metaG | ecosystem: Host-associated > Plants > Roots > Rhizosphere > Soil ...
GAGACAGCGCACGTGTGCGCACACCATGCCGCGCGTCAGATGACCCGCATGAATTATGCGCAAATCGGCTCGATCCCGCTGATCATTTTCACCCAGGGCTCCTGGACAGGCTACGGCATCTACGAGGCCTCCCAGCTTGCGATTCCGATCAGCTTCCTGCAGTTTTCACGGGAGTTCGAGTCTGAGGCAGACTGGCTTGGCCTCCAGTACATGTATAAGGCCGGCTATGATCCGCAGGCGTTCATTCAGTTTTTCGAGAAGATTGATGCACTCGAGAAGCACAAACCCGGAACGTTGGCCAAGGTGTTTGCTGATCACCCACAGACTCCTGACCGCATCCGCCATTCCGAGGAAGAGATTGCAACCATCATGCCCGCAAAGCCTGACTACATGGTGTCGACCAGCGAGTTCGACGACGTGAAATCGCGGCTGGCGCGCATCGAAAACAAGCGCAAACTCAATGACAAGGGCAAGGGAAGTACTCCTACGCTGCGCCGTGTAGGAGGAACGAACAACGATCCCAATAAACCGGACAGCACCACGTCCGACGATCGTCCGACGCTGGGGCGCCGCGACTGATCACTCCGACGCACTAAGATAAATACATGCCCACTCAGAACACCGGCTATACGGACTCGCACGCGTGCGCAGGTCTCGACACTCACTTTCCTTCCATCGATACTTGGCCAAACCAGTTTCCTGCGTACGAGATTCTGGTGGACGATCCGGAGTTCACCTCCGTTTGCCCCAAGACAGGATTGCCAGATTTCGGACGACTCACCATCCGGTACATGCCCCGTGAGCTTTGTATGGAGTTGAAGAGCCTGAAGGAATATCTCTTCACCTACCGCAATCTTGGAATTTTCCAAGAGAACATCGTGAATCAGGTGCTGGAAGACGTCGTAAAGGCCTGCAACCCCGTGTGGGCCAAAGTTTTGGGCGACTTCCGTCCGCGTGGCGGGATCTCCACGATCGTTGAGGCGACCTATCCCCGCCCGCAAAACTCACAGCCGCCTCGCTGAGCCATCTTCTACTTACATTCTGACTCGGCGCTATGTTGCGCTGTCAAAATAGTTTTCACTTAGATGGATGGGTTTCGCAGGCGTCTGCCGTCCGTGTCGGCCTGACCTTTGGGGGCTTCCATCAGCTTTATCTCCAATTTCCCTGCGCGCCGGTAGCTTAGCAATTCGGCGGAAGGGAACTTAATTGTGCTGCAACTTTTCGGGACTTTTACGCACCGGCCACTGGTCTATACTTAGTTCATCGCCCCAACGGGCTTGCCTCCTGTGTGCTTGAGGATTCGAAGCAACCTCGCACGACCACAGGTTTTGTACTATTCCTGCCAAAATTGAAAGACGGGCTGATGTTGATCACTCGTCGGCAAAGCTGTATGCAAACTCCTGTGACGAGGTTTTTTGATCCATGCGCATTGCATCTGTAGGCACTGCCTTTCCCCCGCACCGCTATCCCCAAGCGGTTATCACTCAGGCCCTCAAAGACCGGATGCAAGATACGTTGCCTTCCCCGGCCATCATGGACAGGCTCCACGCGAACTGCGGTGTCGAGTACAGACACATCATGTACCCGCTGGATTCACTTGGAACGCTGAACGGTTTCGGATCAGCCAATGATCTCTGGATCAGAGGCGCGCTCGAGCTCGGTCAGGCCGCGATCGAAAATGCGCTTGGTCCCGTCGGACTGACACCAGGCGATATCTCCGCCATCTTCTTCACGTCGGTGACGGGAATCGCATGCCCAAGCATCGATGCTCGGCTTGCAAACATTATGAGCTTCCCCCGGGACGTCAAGCGGACGCCGATCTTCGGCCTTGGCTGCGTAGCCGGTGCTGCCGGAATCTCCCGCGCCGTTGATTACGTGCGGGCCTACCCGAAGCAGTATGCGATTCTTCTGTCGGTCGAGCTCTGCTCGCTCACCTGGCAGCGCGATGATGCCTCCATGGCTCACATCGTCGCAAGCGGTCTCTTTGGCGATGGCGCCGCGGCGGTGGTGATTGCCGGAGAAGAGACAGAGCTTGCCAAGCGTCCACGCAGCACAAAGAACCCGTGTCCTCGTGTAGTGGATACGCGCTCCACCTTCTATCCCGATACTGAACACCTGATGGGCTGGAAGATCAACCACACGGGTTTCAACATCGTCCTATCGGCCGATGTTCCCCAGTTGGTTCGCAATGAGCTCCGCAGTACGGCGGAGGGTTTCCTGGAAGACAACAATCTGACGATGTCCAACATCTGCAGCTATATCTTCCACAGCGGCGGCCCGAAGGTCCTTCAGGCGATGGAGGCTGCTCTTGAGCTGCCGCCGAACGCATTGGAGTCTTCATACAACAGCCTTCGCCAGCGTGGGAATCTCTCTTCTGCATCCGTGCTGACGGTCATGCAAGACTTCCTCAAGAATAAGCCGGGCAGCCCCGGGTGCTACAGCATGATGGGCGCCATGGGACCGGCGTTCTGCTCGGAACTGCTTCTACTGCAGTGGTAAAGGTCGAAGCAGGAAAAGCCTAGACGCCTTCTATTACGCGAAACACTATTAGGCATAAAGAACGGGAGCCCGAAGGCTCCCGTTCTTTGGTTAGAGGCTGAAATTGATTCGTTAGACAGCGAATCGGCGACGTGCCAGGGCGACAACTCCAAAGAGGCCGCTGCCCACAAGGGCGAGGGAGGCTGGTTCAGGAGTTGCTGCTGCTACGGCCGATGACGACGCCGAGAAGGAGGTCAGAGTCGCGACCGTCTGCCCAGGAGCATACTGTGAGGTGAACGTGAAGGTTGCAGGTCCAGACGTACCACTGAGAGGACCGCTCGCCGTGAAGAAGCCTTCTCCACTCGCGTTGAGGCAGGTGCTACCAGCACCGCAACCGAGGGTTGCGTTCGTGATGTACGTGGCAGAGTAGTTAGTCATGTCGAACGTGAAGATCTCACCACCCGAGCCATTGATCGTGAACAGAGGAACGAAGCCGCTGGTAAACGGCGGGTTGGGGGGAAGATTGTTCACGCCCTGCGTGTAAGGCAGCGCGCCAGACAGGAAATTGATCGCGGTTCCCTGGCTGAGATAAGTTGCGAAGTCCCCGCCCAATGCACCATTGATCTGCGAGGAGAAGAACTGAATTGTGGAGGTAGTGAATTGATCGGTACCTGTAGCAGAGAAATAACCGGATACTGACGCGGCATGGGCAGAGGTTACGCTGCCAACTGCCAAGACAGTGAGTGCGGCAAGGCGCTTTAGCATAGGGGGTCTCCAGGTAAAAAAGGTGTTCAACGTGCGAGAATGTTTTTCGCACTATTGAAACGTGAGACATCAACCATGGATGGCAAGGTTGCCTCGGTGTTGCCAGTAATAAAAAAACAAGTTGTCATTTTTGACACCCCCTTCGGCCGGCACGAAACGGCTTTCCCCGTGGCGGTCTCAGCAAGATGACGGGGAAGGGCGTGCGCAGGAGTCCTGCGCCGGGCGCAATGACTGCGCTCGTGGTACTGACATGTCTCAACTTTATCAACTACATAGACCGCTACATCCTGCCTGGTGTGCAGGAGGGAATTAAGGGAGAGTTTCACGTCTCCGATGCGGCCATCGGATCCCTGACTTTTTGGTTTTTCTTCGCCTATATGTTGGCGGCTCCGCTGACTGGTTGGCTGGGTGATTTTTTGCCCCGAAAGCCCCTCATAGTAGGAGCTGCGCTTCTGATTTCGGTCGTAAATATCGTTACTGGAACGGTGCACAGCTTCGATTCTCTTTTGATACGACACACAGTCCTCGGTCTGGGAGAGGCGAGCCTTGGAGTTTTCGCTCCCGCACTCTTGTGCGATTTCTATCCCGAGGAGGACCGGAATCGTATCCTCACTATCTTCTATATAGCCATCCCAGTCGGAGCGGCCCTCGGATATCTGATCGCCGAGACCGTAGGAGCGAGGTTCGGGTGGAGGATGCCGTTCTATGTCTCTGCGGGCCCAGGTTTCCTGGTCGCCCTGCTAGTCCTGCTCCTGGTGCGCGAGCCACAACGAGGTGAGTCGGAGAGGCAACCCGAGCCTCAACCCGAGCCGAATAGAATGTCTGCCGTTCAACGCGGGCTGTCCCTCGCCTCTAACCCTCCCTATCTATATGCCACGCTGGGAATGGCAGCGGTGACGTTCTCCCTGGGGGGGATTTCAGCGTGGATGCCCACCTTCCTGCAACGCTCGGGTTTTTCCCCGGCTACGGTGGGTATCACTCTGGGCGGGATCACTGCCGCAACCGGCCTGGGTGGCACGGCTGTTGGTGGGTGGCTGGCTCAAATTTGGCTTCGCCGAAATCCCCGAGCGCTTTACCTGGTGTCGGCGTGGTCCGCATTACTCTCCGTTCCGTTCGGAGTTCTGTGTTTCTTCGGACCGCGGGTTACCATGCTGCCCGCACTTGGACTGGCGATGTTCTGCATCTTCCTCGGCACGGGCCCGCTGAACGCTGCCATCGTGAACTCCGTGCCGGCCTCCATTCGGGCCACTGCCATCGCCGTCGAGCTTTTTCTCATTCACGCCCTCGGAGACACGCCTTCGCCCTGGTTGATAGGGCTGGTGAGCGACCGGAGCAATCTGGCCACGGGGCTCGGATGCACCCTGCTGACTATGATTGTTGCAACGGTACTGCTCTTCCGGGGCGGCCGGGCAGGGAAGCCCCTCCCGCCGCTGGTGAATGCTCCCATGAGACCCTAGTCCGGATGCATGGTTTTCAAACCGCCACCTCCGTTCTGGCCTGGATCGTAGCCGTAGGGTGGCTTGGCCGCTTCGCGGAGGCTGCCGCAGGGTCCAGGCGTGTACCCAACCTCTGGTGTCCGGAGTTCGACCGCGTGCCGGAGGGCAATCCGCTGGTAGCTGTGATCGTTCCCGCTCGCAACGAGGCGGCAAATGTCAGCCCATGCATCACTTCGCTGCTTGGTCAGGACTACCTCAACGTCCGGATTATCGCGGTGAACGACCGCTCCACTGATCGGACCGGCTCCATCCTGGACCAGCTTGCCGCATCCGACCGGACCGCGCGGCTCAAGGTTCTGCACATTGGGGAACTCCCCACCGAATGGCTGGGCAAGACGCACGCGATGGCCGTGGCAGCACAGGAGGCAATCGAATCCTATTCGCCCGTCTACCTGTTGTTCACTGACGCGGACATCCAATTCTCACCCGACGCTCTCAGGAGGTCGCTGGTGGCCTGTACGAGCAGCCGGGCCGATCACTTCATAACCTTACCGACGACTATCGCCAAGACCTGGGGTGAGGCGGTCCTGCTTGCCTTACTGCAGGTTCTTGGCGTCTGGGCGGTTCGCAACTGGCGCGTGGCGGACCCGGAGGCCAAGCGTGACGCGATGGGTGTCGGCGCATTTAATCTGCTCAGGACCGAGGTATACGAGCAGGTTGGCGGGTTCGAGTCGCTGAAGTTGGAGATTGTCGAGGACCTGATGCTCGGTCGGCTAGTGAAGTGCAGCGGGTTCCGCCAGCAGGTCGCCATCGCGCCGGGAATGGTTTCACTGCACTGGGCGGCCGGAATTGCGGGAATTATCCGCGGCATGACCAAAAACTTCTTTGCCGTTTTCGAATATCGGGTCACTGTAGTGCTCGCCGCGACTCTCTTTACGGCCCTTGTTTGCCTCGCACCGGCGCTACTGCTGGCGCTTCCGGGTTGCCGGCTCGCGGGGATGCTGGCATGGCTAGGCGCTGCCGGGCTGTACGCCTTATCCGCCCGAATCAGCCGTATCTCTCCCTGGTTTGCACTTTCGATGCCGCTCGGAGCGGTCCTTGTCGTATATGCGATGTTGCGATCCACTCTCCTGACGCTCGCTCGGGGCGGAGTGATCTGGCGCGGGACATTTTATGCGTTAAAGGATTTGCGACAGCACCGTGCCAAACGTCTAAATCTGGTTACACGCAAATCGTCTAGACCGGTTTAAGTACAATCAAGGCGCCCAACACGACTCGGCTGCTCTGTCGCAGCGAATCCTTGAGATAACATAGCGGTATATACCGCCATAATTCTTTCAACATCCGGGACGAACGTACCCATTGACTGCAACTAACTTACGGGGTCCGTTCGTCAACAATCAGAAGACAAGTAGCGCGAGGATGCCACCGTCCCTCCCGTACTTGGACAGGAGATATCGTTGGCACCTGATCCAACCCAGCATCCGGTGATCGGCTCCGATCACCAGCTTCCCGCCTCAAGCCAGCCGAAGACGACGAGAAGTACAGGGGTTCGCGTACTGATGTGGCTTGTGGTGCTCGCGGTGTTTGCCGCGGGATTTTTTCTTGTGATGCGCCACCGTGACACGACTCAGAAGACAGGAGGCGGCAGGCGAGGCGGAGCCGGCGCAGGCGGTTCTGTCAGCATCACCACAGAAACGGCCCGGCGCGGCAGCATCGGTGTCTATATCGATGCCATCGGTACCGTGACGCCGGTCTACACGTCCTCCATCACCAGCCAGGTAAGCGGAATCATCACCGATGTCCATTACCGGGAAGGCCAGCTCATCCACAAGGGTGACGCCCTCGTTGAGATCGACTCCCGTCCATATCGCGCTGCGCTGATGCAGGCTCAGGGCATTCTGCAGCGGGATCAGGGCCTACTCTCGCAGGCCCAGATGAATTTAGACCGCTATAAGGCGGCCTGGGCCCGGAATGCCATTCCGCGGCAACAGCTCGACGACCAGGAGAAGCTGGTGGAGCAGGTGCAGGGAACCGTCAAGAATGATGAAGGCGTCGTACAGGCAGACGAGATCCAGGTGCAGTTCTGCCATATCGTTTCGCCGATCACCGGCCGCATCGGCCTGCGGCTGGTCGACCCGGGCAACGTCGTACAGGCCAACAGCACGACCGTTCTCGCCGTCGTCACCCAGTTACAACCCGTCACGGTTGTCTTCACCGTCGCTGAAGATGCGCTGTCCCAGATCCAACCGCGGGTGCGGAAGGGAGCCAAGCTGCCGGTCGAGGTCTACGATCGGACCAATAAGAAGCTGATTGCGCGAGGCACGCTTATCAGTCTGGATAACCAGGTCGACACGACCACCGGTACAGTCAAAGCTCGGGCCTCCTTCACAAACGCGGATTCGGCTTTGTTTCCGAACGCATTTGTGAACACTCGCCTTCTTGTCGATACCATCAGTAACGCCACGCTCATTCCAACCGACGCGGTCCAGCATAACGGCCAGCAGGCTTTTGTCTATGTCATCGAGAACGGCCGCGCTCATCTGCGGCCCATCACCGTCGGCGTCACCGAGGGGTTAGTGGCGCAGGTGGACGGGATCGATCCCGGCGACGTGCTGGCGGCCAGCGGGTTTGACAAGCTGCAAGACAACGCGGAGATAAGGCTGGCGTCAGCTCAGCGCGGCGCTGGACGCCGAGGTGGTCAGGGTGCCGCCGCTGACGACGGCAATACCACCGGAAGACCGCAGCGTGGGGCAGGGCATAGCCGCGGCAACGGACCCAATGGAGACGGCGGGAACGTCATGGATAACGGCAACGCGCCGGGAGGAGGAAATTCGGCGCATACGGGCAATAGTGGCACTTCGTCCAATGGAGGAAGTACTTCCAGATCCGGGAGTGGGCCTCGTTGAGTCCTTCACGTCCTTTTATCCTCCGGCCAGTAGCGACGTCGCTGCTGATGGCCGCGATCATGCTGGTAGGCATCGTCGCGTACACTCAGCTGCCCGTCTCTGCATTGCCTCAGGTCGATTACCCGACCATTCAGATCGTCACGTTTTATCCAGGTGCAAGCCCTGAGGTGATGGCAACCACGGTGACGGCTCCGCTGGAGCGGCAATGCGGCCAGTTGCAGGGGCTCAGCCAGATGACGTCGTCGAGCGCAGCCGGCAACTCTGTGGTCGTACTTCAGTTCGATCTGAATCTGAACATCGACGTCGCGGAGGAAGAGGTGCAGTCCGCCATCAATGCGGCGCAGAGCTTCCTTCCGGCTAACCTTCCGGCGCCCCCTATCTATAGCAAGACCAACCCGGCTGACGCGCCCATTCTCACGCTGGCGATTACCTCCAGCACCATTCCGCTCTCGCAGGTGGAAGACCTGGTAGACACTCGGGTCGCTCCCAAGATCTCGCAGCTCAGCGGTGTCGGCCTGGTGAGTATCAGTGGCGGGCAAAAGCCGGCCGTTCGCATCCAGACAAATCCGACATCTCTGTCGTCCTTCGGCATTGATCTTGAAAACCTGCGCAGCGCCGTCAGCAATGCGAGCGTGAATGCGGCGAAGGGCAACTTCGACGGTCCGCGCCAGGCTTACCAGATCGACTCAAACGACCAGCTCGTCACCAGCAAGGATTATCGCCAGGTCGTTGTGGCCTACCGCAACGGCGCGCCGGTCATGCTGACTGACGTCGCCGACATAGTCGATGGTGTCGAGAACAGCTCGCAGGCTGCCTGGATGGATGAGAAGCCGGCGATCATTCTCAACGTCCGTAGGCAGCCGGGCGGAAACACCATCACGGTAGTCAAGAGCATCAACCGGCTGATGCCGCAGCTGATTGCGACTCTTCCCAAAGGCATCGAGGTCAAGACGCTGACGGACATGACTGTCCCTATCCAGGCGTCCGTTAACGATGTCGAGTTTGAACTGTTGCTGACCGTCTTCCTGGTGGTAATGGTCATCTTCCTGTTCCTCCGCAACCTTTACGCCACCATCATCCCCAGCGTGGCGGTGCCGTTGTCGCTGGTCGGCACTTTTGCGGCTATGTACGGTCTGGGCTACAGCCTGGACAACCTCTCTCTGATGGCACTGACCATCTCAACTGGCTTCGTGGTTGACGATGCCATCGTCATGGTCGAGAACATTTCCCGGTATCTCGAAGAGGGCGACACGCCGATGCAGGCTGCCCTCAAAGGTGCGGAGCAGATCGGCTTCACCATCGTTTCACTCACGGTTTCGCTCATCGCCGTGCTGATCCCATTGCTTTTTATGGGAGACGTAGTCGGCCGCCTGTTCCGCGAATTCGCTGTGACTCTGGCCGTCACCATCGTCATCTCAGCTGTGGTGTCGCTGACGCTGACGCCCATGATGGCCTCGCGCATCTTGAAGCACAATCCGGAGGCGCATCAGGGCAGGTTCTACAAGGCCTCCGAGCGCGTGTTCGAGGGCATGATCTCTTTCTACGCACGTACTTTGAAGTATGTGCTTCGCCACCAGGGCGCCACTCTTCTCGTGGCAGTAGCCACGTTGATCATCACGATCTTTCTTTACATCATCATTCCCAAAGGCTTCTTCCCGGTTCAGGACACGGGCGTCATCCAGGGAATCTCCCAGGCTCCGCAGACTATCGGCACAAAAGGTATGTCGGAGCGGCAACAGGAACTCACCCGCACCATCCTTCAAGACCCCGCGGTGGAGAGCGTCTCTTCCTTCATCGGTGCGGATGGGACCAACATCACTCCCAACAGCGGCCGCCTCTCCATCAACCTGAAGCCGCTAGAGGACCGTGATCGCAGCGCAGCAGACGTGATTCGCAGACTTACGCCGAAAGTGGCGCAGGTGTCTGGCATTCAGCTCTACATGCAGCCGGTTCAGAACATTACTGTCGATGATCGTGTAAGTCCTACGCAATATCAGTACACGCTCGAGTCGCCCGACCCGAACGAGCTCGAGGAATGGACGAGCAAGTTTGTGGCCCGTCTCAAGCAGATGCCGTTCCTGGAGGACGTCGCCACCGATCAGCAGAACGGCGGTCTGGTAATCCAGCTTGTCATCGACCGTGTGACAGCCTCACGGCTCGGCGTCGCTCCGACGACGATCGATAACACGCTCTATGACGCCTTCGGTCAGCGCCAGATCAACACGATGTACACGCAGCTGAACCAATACCACGTCATCCTGGAGGCGCAGCCGCAGTTCACGCTCACGCCGGACATGCTGGACCACATCTACATCCAGGCGAACGCGGCACAGGGAACCACGGGCGCGGGCGCATCGACCTCCTCTGGCCGGGGGTCCACCTCCGCCGGTTCCAACGCGCTCACCGCGACCACCCTTTACACCCCTTCGGCCAACACACTCAATGCTCCCGCGCGCGTTATCGCTCCAGTCACATCGGGTGTCTCTGCCGCCGGAGCGACCTCCAGCGCCTCCAGCCGTGCGATTCCGCTGTCCGCGTTTTCTCATCTAGAGACAACCACCAAGCCCCTCTCCATCACGCATCAGGGACAGTTCCCCGCGGTTACCGTCTCCTTCAACCTTGCTCCGCATGCTTCGCTGGGCACTGCCATCGAGGAGATCGAGAAGGCGCAAAAGGCAATGAACATGCCGGCCAGCATCCAGGCCGATTTCCAGGGTACAGCTGCGTCTTTCCGCAACTCTCTCTCAAACGAGCCACTGCTGATACTCGCCGCGCTGGTCACGGTCTACATCGTGCTCGGGGTGCTCTATGAGAGCTTTATTCACCCGATCACCATCCTGTCGACGCTTCCGTCAGCCGGTGTAGGAGCGTTCCTCGCCCTCATCCTCTTCCGCCAGGATCTTAGCGTCGTAGCCATCATCGGCATCGTTCTCTTGATAGGTATCGTTAAGAAGAACGGAATCATGATGGTCGACTTCGCACTGGAAGCGGAACGCGAGCACGGCAAGAACGCTACCGAGGCCATCTATGAAGCCTGCCTGCTGCGCTTCCGGCCTATCATGATGACCACCATGGCTGCTTTGCTCGGCGGAATCCCGCTAGCCTTCGGCTCTGGCATCGGCTCTGAGCTTCGCCGGCCGCTGGGCATCTCTATGGTGGGTGGGCTGCTGCTCAGCCAGATCCTGACGCTCTACACCACCCCCGTCATCTATATCTTCTTCGACAATCTTGCGCACCGGTTCTCCCGCAAGCACTCGCAGCCTCCAACCGGCAATCAGCCGCACCCGGCGGTACATTCGTGAACATCTCCGCTCCATTCATCCACCGTCCGGTAGCGACTACGCTGCTTACGGTGGCGATTGCGATCGCGGGGCTCATTGCTTTCCAGGTCCTGCCGGTATCGCCACTGCCGCAGGTGGACTTTCCTACGATCTCCATTCGGTCGGGACTTCCTGGCGCCAGTGCGGAGACCATGGCTTCGTCCGTGGCAACACCGCTCGAGCGGCAGTTGGGCCACATCGCCGGCGTGTCGGAGATGACGTCGAGCAGCGGCCTCGGTTCGACCAACATCACCATCCAGTTCGATCTCAGCCGCGACATCGACGGAGCTGCCCGTGACGTCCAGGCAGCTATCAACGCGGCACGCACCTATCTGCCTGCGAACCTGCCCTCCAACCCCACCTATCGCAAGGTGAATCCGGCGGATTCCCCTATCATGCTGGTCGCCCTCACCTCGGACGTCTACGGGACCGACCGGCTCTACGACATCGCATCAACCATCGTGGTGCAGAAGATCTCCCAGATCGAAGGTGTGGGACAGGCGAATGCCGGGGGCGGCGCACTCCCGTCTGTCCGAGTCGAAGTTGATCCCAACAAGCTCGCCAGCTGCGGCCTCACGATGGCCAATTTGCGCGGAGTTCTCAGTCTGCAGAACTCCAACCTGGCACGTGGGCAGATCAATAACGGCACTCAGGTAATGGACATTGAGGTCAACGGTCAGATCTCACACGCCGTGGACTACAGACCACTGATCGTTGGCTATCACAACGGCGCCTCCGTACGGCTCGAAGATGTCGCCGAGGTCATCGACTCGGTAGCCGACGTGCGAACCGGCGGTTACCTGAACGGCAAGCGCGCCGTTAACTTGATCATCTTCCGCCAGCCGGGCGCCAACATCATCGAAACCGTAAGACGCATCCAGGCGCAGATACCTTCGCTGAAGGCCTCAATTCCGCAGGGAATTGAGATGACCACGGTGATGGACCGCACTACTACCATTCAGGCGTCCCTCCATACAGTAGAGGGAACCTTGCTGCTCTCCATCGCGCTGGTTGTCATGGTCGTCTTCATTTACCTGCGCCGACCCCGAGCCACGCTGATTCCGGCGGTCGCCGTTCCCACATCACTCATCGGCACCTTCGCCGTGATGTACCTCTTCGATTACACGCTGGACAACCTCTCGCTGATGGCCCTGACCATCTCGACGGGCTTCGTCGTCGACGATGCCATCGTCGTCATGGAGAACATCTCGCGTCACATCGAGGGCGGCATGACTCCCTTCGCTGCTGCCATGCGAGGCGCAAAGGAGATCGGGTCGACCGTTGTCACCATTACGATCTCGCTTATCTCGGTCTTCATTCCTCTGCTTCTGATGGGCGGCATCGTTGGCCGTCTCTTCCGCGAGTTCGCCGTTACGCTGTCCACCGCCATTGTCGTCTCGATGTTCATCTCCCTGACCACCACGCCGACCATGTGCGCGTACTTGCTTAAGAGCGAGCGCGATGTAAAGCACGGCCGCGTGTACATGGCGCTGGATCGCTTCTTCGCCTGGCTGCTCTCGGTGTATCGGCGGAGTCTCCGTTGGACGCTTGGCAATTCCGCCCTGGTGCTCACCGTCCTGCTGCTTACGATTGCGCTGAATGTCGTAACTGCATACAAGATCCCCAAGGGCTTTTTCCCGCAGCAGGACACGGGCCAGTTGAACGGAGCAATCCGCGGTTCGGAAGACGCCTCATTCCCGGCGATGAATGCGGCGCTCGTCCAAGCCGAGGCGATTATCAAAGAGGACCCCGCAGTCGCTAACGTGATGGGTTTTAGCGGCGGCGGAGGAGCGACCAATACAGGAAATCTCTTCGTTATTCTCAAGCCGCTCAAGGAACGCAAAATCAATGCGGCCGAGGTGATCAATCGCATTCGTCCGCACTTGAACCGCATCACCGGTGCATCCGTATTCCTCCAGGCCTCACAGGACCTTCGCATTGGAGGCCGCGGCGGCAATGCGATGTATCAGTACACCATTGAGGCCGATAACACCGCGGATCTGCAGACCTGGGGGCCAAAACTGCTTGACGCCATCCAGAAGCTTCCCGGGTTTCAGGACGTAAGCTCGAACCAGCAGAACGGTGGCCTCGAGCAGTACGTGGAGTTCGATCGCGTGACGGCAGCGCGTCTCGGACAGACGGTCAGCTCCCTCGATCAGGCACTCTATGCCAATTTCGGCCAGTCCCAGGTCTCGCTCATATATACACAGCTGAACCAGTACTACGTCATCCTGGAGGTCGCACCCCAGTACTGGTCTACTCCAGCAGGGCTGAAGAGTGTCTTCATCCATCCGTCGCCGACCAATTCAACCGTTACCGGCAACATGCCGCTGCTGAACATTTCGACTGCGAGGGCAGGAACAACCCCGCTGGCGCTCAATCACACCGGCCTGTTCCCGTCCGTCACGGTCTCCTTCAATCTTGCACCCGGACTCGCACTCAGCGACGCTACCCTCGCTATCGACGAGATGCAGGAGCGGCTAGGTACGCCTCCAACTGTCCATGGATCCTTCTCTGGCACCCTGCAGGCATATCAACAGTCGCTCAGCAGTGAGCCCGTCCTGGTGGTCACAGCGCTGCTGGCCGTCTATATCGTCCTCGGCATCCTGTATGAGAGTCTGGTGCACCCGCTGACCATCATCTCCACGCTGCCCTCGGCGAGTGTCGGCGCAATGCTTGCGCTGATGATCTTCGGCCAGGACCTCAACGTTATCTCCATCATCGGCATCGTCCTGCTCATCGGTATCGTCAAGAAGAACGCCATCATGATGATCGATTTCGCTCTCCAGGCCGAGAGAGAGCAGGGATTGACGACCGAACAAGCCATCTTCGAAGCCTGCATGCTCCGCTTCCGGCCCATTATGATGACCACCACCGCGGCCCTGTTTGGAGCGCTTCCTCTCGCCTTTGGAAACGGCACCGGCTCCGAGCTGCGGCGTCCGCTTGGCATCACCATTGTTGGCGGGCTGGTCGTCAGCCAGGTGCTTACCCTCTATACCACCCCGACCGTGTACCTCGCGCTGGATCGGCTTCGCCTCAAAGTGCTGGGCAGGGAACGAGATACGTTCAGGCCTGGAGAGCGGCCCGCGTTGGCCCAGGACTAGACTTTAAGGAAGACCATGACGTTTTTTCGTGCCCAGATCTTGACCGCAACCGCAGCTGCCGCTGCATGCCTCGTCGGCTGCCGG
>Ga0070661_100002005_pt1 | contig 14083 bp, 9 predicted proteins | sample KBSC43metaG_FD_64663 | JGI IMG/M metagenome (GOLD analysis project Ga0070661, IMG submission 64663) | Corn rhizosphere microbial communities from Kellogg Biological Station, Michigan, USA - KBS C4-3 metaG | ecosystem: Host-associated > Plants > Roots > Rhizosphere > Soil ...
CACAGTTTTCTGGATGCCATTCTGGACGATTCGGCCGGCAGCTCTTTTCTGGACCAGTTTGGACCCTTTCAGGCCAGGATTGCGAAGGCCGGAATTTTCAATTCACTTTCGCAAACCCTGTTGAGAATCGCCGCACCGGGTCTGCCCGATCTCTACCAGGGAATGGAAGTGTGGAACTTCAGCCTGGCCGATCCTGACAATCGCCGCCCGGTGGACTACGACCGGTTGCAGGCTCTGCTGGCGCAACTTCACGCCGCCGGGTCCGATGACCCTGCCGCACTTGTCGATCGTTTGCTCGCCAGCCCGGCGGACGGCAGTCTGAAGCTCTATGTGACCCGCTGTGCGCTGCGCTTTCGCCGTGAACATCGCGTCTTGTTTGCCCAGGGCAGCTATGTGCCGCTGCGTGCCGCTGGAGAAAAGAATAAACACGTGATCGCCTTCGCCCGCTCCTTTCGGGGCACCACCGTCGTTGTGCTGGCTGGTCGGTTCTTTACCCAGCTCGAGGGTCATGCGCCAATGCCGCTGGGCGCAGACACCTGGGGAGACACCGAGGTCATCCTGCGCAAGCAGCTTCCTGCCGGCGAGTATCGCGACGCATTCACGGGCAAGATGGTTTCTGCGGTGCCGCGAGACGGGGACTTCGCTCTCCCGGTTGCCGGGGCGTTTGCGCACCTGCCGATTGCCATGCTGGTAAATGTTCAGAACAGGTTCGAGGGCTCCGCGGATGTCAGATAGGCCAACCGAAAAGAAATGGGGACTTCGGTTCGGCGCATCGGTCCGCAGCGGCTACAGCGTCGAATTTCGGGTCTGGGCGCCCAACCTGACGAGCCTGGCGGTTCGCGTCATGGGCGGAAACGAAGGAGAACCTTCGCGTACGATTCCGATGAGACAGTCGTCGGACTCCGAGTTTGTGGCGACCGTTCCCCAGGTCGGTGCCGGTGCGGACTACGTTTATGTGCTCGATGGCGAGCGCGAGCGTCCTGACCCGGTTTCGCGCTGGCAGCCGGGCGGCGTGCACGCTCCTTCCCGCGTCGTCGATCCCGCGTCGTTCCGCTGGTCAGACCAGGGTTGGTCTGGAATCCCTCTCCGAGATTTCATTATCTACGAGCTCCACACTGGCACGTTTACCCGGGAAGGAACTTTTGAAGGCATGATTCCGCGACTCCCCTACCTTCGCGATCTCGGCATCACCGCGATTGAAATCATGCCGGTCGCGGAGGTCCCGGGAAATCGGAATTGGGGCTATGACGGCGCCAGCCTCTACGCGCCCCAGTCTTCCTACGGTGGTCCCACCGGCCTGAAGAAGCTGGTCGATGCCTGCCATCAGCATGGGTTGGCGGTCGTGCTGGACGTGGTTTACAACCACCTCGGCCCCGAAGGAAATTATCTTCCCGAGTTTGCTCCCTGCTTCACCGACACTCATCACACGCCTTGGGGAAAGGCCATCAACTTTGACGGACCGGAGAGCGACGGCGTCCGCCGCTTCATCATCGATAACGCCTTGTACTGGCTTACCGAATATCACGTGGACGCGCTTCGCCTGGATGCCATCCACGGCATCTACGACTTCGGCGCTCGCCACATTCTCGACGAACTATCGCAGGCGTTCCAGGATCAGGCGCGGCGCCTCCAGCGCCAGGCGTGGCTGATTGCCGAGAGCGATCTCGAAAATGTCCGCATCATCAACCCCCGTGCAAAGGGAGGGTACGCGTTCGACGCGCAGTGGCATGACGATTTTCACCACGCGCTCTATGCTCTGCTCACCGGCCAAAGGGAAGGCTTTCTCATGGATTTCGGCGCTGTCGCCAATCTGTCGAAATCCGTCACCGAAGGTTTTGTTTTCGACTGGAAATATTCGCACTATCGCCGACGCCATTACGGCAGCTCTTCCAAGAACCGGCCGGGTGAGCAATTCGTTGGCTTCATTCAGAACCACGATCAGGTCGCCAACACCAGCCGCGGCAAACGACTCTCCAGCCTGGTTTCCTCCGGACAACAGAAACTGGCGGCGGTCCTCACGCTGAGCTCGCCTTTCCTGCCACTGCTGTTCATGGGGGAAGAATACGGTGAGACCGCGCCCTTCCTCTACTTCACCAGCTTCGACGATCCCGGCCTGGCTGCCGCGGTCACTGCAGGACGTAAAAAGGAACTAGGGTCGCACTACTCCGAGAGCGAATTCGCAGATCCGCAAGCTCCGGGCACTTTCGAGCACTGCAAACTGGATTGGTCGAAGACCGAAGTCTCTCCGCACGCGGAAATTCTGCGTCTCTACCGCGATCTGATTTCCCTGCGCAGGCGGCATCTCAGCCTGGCGAACTGCCGCAAGGAGCTGACCGAGATCCAGTTTAATGAGCAGAGAAAGTGGCTGCTCATGAAACGCTCGGACCCTTCAGGCAGCGGGGCCCTGCTGGTTTTTAATTTCTCCTCTGAGGCCCAGAGCATTCCAGTTCTGGACTCAGACCACTCGTGGCGGCTGGCGTTGTGGACAGGCGATGCGATTTACGGCGGTGGAAGTGGTCCTCGTCCTGTCGAGCGCCCCGGCTCAGTCTCGCAGCTGTTACTGGCAGGATTTGAAGCCGCGATTCTCATACGCTGACACCGAGCGCGATTCGGCGGTGCGAACCCGTCGCGGATGCCCGTTGTCTCATCGGGCTCACCTGTCCAATAGAGTGGCGAAGGCTGCGCGCTGTCACCCACGGCATGTGATAAATTTGAAAAACGTGCCCAATAATCGCTGATTTAACGCTTCGACGGGTTCTGAATGTAACCTCGCCTATCCTTAACGAACGGCAGCCACAACTCTACGCAGGAGGTCGGTACCGCGCATGACGGGCGAAGGCAACAGCACCATTAAACCGGCCTTTTCCCGCCGCGTCGTGATCGAGAATGTCCAGCCCCAAGTCGATTGCGGCCGGTTTCCCATCAAGCGCGTCGTGGGTGATCGCGTGAAAGTTACCGCGGACATCTTTGCCGACGGGCACGATATGTTGCACGCCGTTTTGCGCCACAAACCTGCCGGGCAACCGGACTGGCAGGAAAGTTTCATGGAGCCGCAGCCCAATGATCTTTGGCAAGGAGAGTTCAGTGTCACGACTCAGGGCCGTCATCTTTATACCCTGCAAGCCTGGACTGACCGGTTCCAGTCCTGGAGCCGCGACCTGGCGAAGAAATTTGAAGCCGGGCAAGACATTTCGGTGGACATTCTGGTTGGAGTCCAACTGATCGAAGCAGCGGCGGACCGGACCACGGGGAAGGACAAAATCGTGCTCGCCGCGGCGGCCGCCGAGCTTCGCAAGTTGTCAGCGGCGGACATCCCCAGCGCGGTGGAAAAATCATCGAGCCCGGAGCTGAAAGCCCTCATGATCCGCCACGCGGACCGCCGACGCGCCACCAGCTATGGCAGGGAACTGGTGGTCATCGTCGATCGCGATCGAGCCAGACACAGTGCCTGGTATGAGATGTTCCCGCGTTCGTCATCCCCTCAACCCGGGCGCCCCGGAACTTTGCAGGATTGCACCAGGAGGCTGGACTACGTGGCGGCAATGGGCTTCGACGTTCTCTACCTTCCTCCTATTCACCCCATCGGCCGTGTGAATCGCAAGGGAAAGAACAACGCTGAGACCGCTTTGCCGGAAGATGTGGGCAGCCCCTGGGCCATTGGGGCCAGGGAAGGCGGTCACAAGGCCATCGATCCGCAGTTAGGAACGCTCCAGGATTTCAAGCAGCTTTTGTCGCGGGCCCGGCAGCTGGACCTCGAAGTTGCTCTCGACCTGGCCTACCAATGCGCGCCTGACCATCCCTACGTACAGGACCACCAGGAATGGTTTCGCATGCGTCCCGACGGCACCGTGCAGTACGCCGAGAATCCGCCGAAGAAGTATCAGGACATCTACCCGCTTGATTTTGAAACTGAAAAGAGCCCGGAGCTCTGGGAAGAACTAAAAAGCGTCGTACTTTACTGGATCGAGCAGGGCGTCCGCATTTTCCGCGTCGATAATCCACACACCAAGCCCTTCGATTTCTGGGAGTGGCTGATCACCGACATCAAGAGCCGCCATCCCGATGTCCTGTTCCTCGCGGAAGCTTTCACTCGGCCGAAGGTGATGTACGAACTGGCCAAGCTGGGATTCACCCAGTCCTACACCTATTTCGCCTGGCGCAACGCCAAACAGGAGCTGACGGAATACTTCACGGAACTGACGCAGACCGATGTCCGCGAGTATTTCCGTCCCAATCTGTGGCCCAATACTCCAGACATCCTCACTGAATTTCTGCAGCAGGGCGGCCGCCCCGCCTTCATGATTCGCCTGCTGCTGGCCGCCACTCTGGGTGCCAACTATGGAATTTACGGCCCCGCCTTCGAACTGGGCGAACACCTCCCGGTGCGTGAGGGCAGCGAAGAGTACCTCGATTCGGAGAAGTATCAGGTCCGCCACTGGGATCTGAACAATCCTGCGAGCCTGGCTGAACTGATAACCAGGACGAACCAGATTCGCCGCGAAAATCCGGCCTTGCATGCGGACTTAAGCCTGCGCTTTCACTCCGTGGACAACCAGCAGCTCATCGCTTACAGCAAGACGAGTGACGATCTGTTGAACATTATCGTTGCAGTCGTCAACCTGGATCCCTATCACACGCAGGCCGGCATGATTGATTTACCGCTGGATCTGTTCCACCTCGACGCACGCCAGCCCTATCAGATGCACGATCTGCTGACCGACACGAAATATGTCTGGCGTGGTCCTCGCAATTATGTCGAACTTAATCCCCAGCGCCTCCCTGCCCACATCTTTTGCATCCGGCGGCGTGTGCGCACGGAAAACGGCGTGGATTATTTTGTTTAACCGGCAGTGAAGCGCAGGAGAGAAACTGTTTGCCCATGTCTCAGGACCAGCTCTGGTACAAGGACGCCATCATCTACCAGGTCCACGTGCGCACATTTTTCGATACCAATGCAGACGGCATCGGCGATTTCCGCGGCCTGGCTCAGAAGCTCGATTACCTGCAGGAATTGGGCGTCAACGCCATCTGGCTGATGCCCTTCTTTCCCTCGCCGCTGCGCGATGACGGCTATGACATCGCGGAATACAGGTCCGTACACTCCAGTTATGGCAATCTGGACGATTTCAAAGGTTTTCTTCAGGCCGCCCACGAGCGCGGCATACGCGTAATCGTCGAGCTGGTGCTCAACCACACTTCCGATCAGCATCCCTGGTTTCAGGAGTCGCGCAAGTCCAAGGACAATCCCAAGCGCGATTGGTACGTCTGGAGCGACACCGACACCAAGTATCAGGGCGTGCGCATCATTTTCGTGGACACGGAACTCTCGAACTGGGCCTGGGACCCGGTGTCGAAGGAATATTACTGGCACCGCTTCTTCAGTCACCAGCCCGATCTCAACTATGACAATCCGGCGGTCCGCGAAGAAATGTGGAACGTGATGAAGTTCTGGGTGGAATTGGGAGTGGACGGCTTCCGCCTGGATGCGGTCCCCTACCTGGTGGAGCGCGAAGGCACTTCTTGCGAGAACCTGCCCGAAACCCATGCTGTGCTGAAAGAATTACGCGCCAAACTTGATCTCAACTATCCCGGCAAGATGCTGCTGGCCGAGGCCAACCAGTGGCCGGCTGACTTGCGTGCCTACTTCGGCGAGGGCGACGAGTTTCACATGGCGTTTCATTTCCCGCTTATGCCCAGAATGTTCATGGGCCTGAAGCTGGAAGACCGCAAGCCCATCACCGAGATTCTCAAGCAGACCCCGCAGATTCCGGGGTCCTGCCAGTGGTGCCTGTTCTTGCGCAACCACGACGAGCTGACCCTGGAAATGGTTACCGACGTTGAGCGCGACTACATGTACGACCAGTATGCCCGCGACAAACACATGCGCATCAACGTGGGCATCCGCCGCCGGCTCGCGCCTCTGCTGGATAATGACCGGCGCCGCATTGAGCTGATGAATGGACTGCTGCTATCCCTGCCCGGCACTCCCATCATTTATTACGGTGACGAAATCGGCATGGGCGACAACATCTATCTGGGCGATCGCAATGGCGTCCGCACACCCATGCAGTGGGAAGGCGGCTGGAACGGCGGGTTCTCTTCCGCTGATCCTGAAAGCCTTTACTCGCCGCTCATGCTCAATCCGGTCTATGGCTTTCAGGCGGTCAACGTCCAGTCCCAGAAGCGCTTCGACCACTCGCTTCTCTCCTGGATGAAACGAATCATCAAGGTACGAAAATCCACGCCCGTGTTTGGCCGCGGCTCGATCGAGTTTCTCTATCCCGCGAACCACCGGATTCTGGCCTACGTGCGACAATTGGACAAAGAGTCCATTCTGGTGGTGAACAACCTCTCCAGTACCGCCCAGGCGGTGGAACTTGATCTGCGCCAGTTCAAAGGGAATATCCTGATCGAGATGTTTGGCCGAAACATTTTTCCCCGGGTCGGAGAGTTGCCTTATCTCCTGACCCTGGGCCCGTACCAGTTTTACTGGTTCCGCCTGCGCAAGATCTGAGCTGGAGATCGTCAGGCAGGAATTCTAACGGAGGCGCGAGTTGGCCGAGGAAAGCATTCTTACGGATGAATTTCTTCGCCAGTTGATCGATGTCGGTGAGGCCGATGTTCTTGTAGGAGTGCCTACCTACAACAACGCCGCGACCGTCGGTCAGGTGGTGCAAACCATCCGCGCCGGCCTGCTGAAGTATTTTCCCCGGGAACGCGCGGTCATTGTGAACGCCGACGGCGGTTCTCGAGACGAGACTTCGAACCTGGTTCGCGGTGCTTCGATCAACGATCTGCAGCACTCCACCGACCTGAATGCCCTCCGCACCCTGCATAGCATCAGCGCAGAATATGCCGGAGGTCCGGCGACTGGAACCGCCCTGCGCACCATTCTAGCTTCGGCCGAACTGCTGCGCGTCTCCGCCTGCGCCGTGGTCTCACCCGAATCCACCACCATCGAGCCGGAATGGATCGAGCGTCTGCTGCGTCCCGTGTACCAGGGGAATGCTGATTTTGTGACTCCGCTCTACCGCCGTCACAAGTTTGACGGGTTGCTGATGAGCAACCTGGTTTATCCCATGACCCGCGCCTTCTATGGCAAGCGGGTGCGGGAGCCTTACGCGTCGGAGTTCAGCTTCTCCGGGCCGCTGGCCGGTCATTTTCTCACGCAGGAGATCTGGGTCAACGAAGTCGGTCATACCGGAACGGAAATCGCTTTGACCATTTCCGCCATCACCGGAGGCTTCCGCATGGTGCAATCCTTCCTCGGCGTCAAGCCCCGTCTGGATGCCCGCTCCGCCGATCTGATTGACGCCATGCGCCAGACCGTGGGCGCTCTGTTCTGGTCGCTCGAGCCGAACTTTTCACTCTGGAGCTCGAAAGGCGACTCACAACCCGTCCCCACTCTGGGCGGAGAACAGGAAGTGACCCTAGAGCCGCTGCGCGTAAATCGCAAGCGGCTTCTGGCCATGTTCCGCTCCGGAGTGGCCGAACTGGAACCCGTACTCAAGTCGATTCTCTCTGCGCCGACGCTGGCCGAGCTGCAAAGGATCGCCGCTCTCTCGGAAGAAGAGGATTTTTGTTATGGCGACGAGCTCTGGGCCCGCACCATCTACGAATTTGCTGCTTCGTATCATAAGGCCGTCATCAGCCGGGACCACATCGTCCAGGCGCTGGCCCCGCTTTACCGCGGGCGGGCATTCACCTTTCTGGTCGAGAACCGGGACGCTTCCGGAGAGCAGGTAGAGCAGAACATTGAGAACTTTTGCCTGACCTGCGAACGTCTGAAACCGTCCCTGCTGGAATTGTGGAACGGAAAAAAGTGAGGTCACCATGCGCGAAATGATTGTTCATGAATTGACTCAGGCCACCCAGGAGTTGGTCCGCGAATTCGCCCGCTTCCTGCCTCGCCTGATGGTGATGCTGATCGTCGTGCTCGTTGGCTGGGTGATCGCATACCTGGTGAAGGCGGTCCTGCGCAGCTTTTTGCGTCTCATCAAGTTCGACAAGCTCTCCGAGGGCGCCGGGGCCACCCAGTTACTCAACAAGGCCGCGTTGCCGTCCTCCACCGAACTGGTCAGTCGATTCGCTTTCTGGACCGCCTGGCTCGGATTCATTCTCGTGGGTGTAAGCGCCCTGGGCATCCTGGGCATGCAGGAATACGTCACCCGCTTCTTCGTTTTCCTCCCCCGCTTGCTGGTCTCCCTGATTTTCCTTTTCATTGGATTGCTGGCCGCCAGCTTTTTCTCCCGCGCGGCCCTGCTCTGGGCGGTCAATACAGATATGCCTTCGCCCCGCCTGCTGAGCTCTGCAGCCCGGGTGCTGATCACGGTTTTCACCGCGTCCGCAGTCTTTGAAGAACTCGGCCTGGCCGACTCCACCATGCTCTTTGCCTTCGCCATCGTGCTGGGAGCGGTGATGCTGGGCCTCGCCATCGCTTTTGGCCTCGGTGGCCAGGAGCTGGCCAAAAGATTTTTGGAGGCCCGCTTCTCCCCGGAAAAAAAGGAAGGAAAGGAGCGGGAGGACGAGCTTTCCCCGCTGTAGGAGGAGAAGTTGTCGAGCTGAGCGCGTTGATTGGGGAAAGCTCAGCCGCACCCGGTTTTGGGAAGGGCACGACCTCGGTCGTGCCACCAGTATCGAAAATCTGTCGCGCTTTAGCGCCTGAGGTTCGCCGCCTGCCTGAGTTTTACACACTCCTCAAGCCACTCAGGTACGCGACAACTCCAGCACAGGCAACTCGTCATGCCCACCAATTCATCTCCGGAGAAATCGTTCCTTGCGTACCTCCAGACTCAGCTTCCTTCTGCCCTCCCGCAATTTCTGCTGCAGCAGCGCTGGTTTGGGGGGAAAGCCCGCCAGATTCAATCCATAGAAATCCCGGACATCGTACCGCTCACCACCGTAAATGCTTATCTCATTTTTGCCCGGGTCAACTACGCCGAAGGTCCCGCGGAAACCTACGCCATCCCCATGGTCCGCATCTCCAGTGAAGGCCAGGCCTCTTCGCTGAGGATCCATCCGGATAGATCCTTCGCAGAAATCATCCTCAAGGACGCCCTCACCGACCAGCAATTTCTCGCTCATTTACTCGACGCCGTTGCCAACCGTGCGTCTTGGCCCGGAATCAAAGGCCAGGTTCGCGCCGTTCCCACCTCCGCGCTGGAATCCCTCTGGCGGCCTGCTGAAGGGCCGATTACTCCATCGCTGATGAACGCGGAGCAAAGCAACAGCTCAGTGGTCTATGACAAACGACTGGTGCTGAAAATGTTCCGCCGTGTCGAAGCAGGACTGAATCCCGATCTGGAGATCGGTGTCTTTCTGATGGAGAAATCGTCGTTTCGAAATGTGCCCCCGCTCGCCGGCTACATCGAATACGTGGATGAACACGGAGCCACAAGTTCGCTTGGCATGCTTCAGGGTTACGTCGCGAATCAGGGCGATGCCTGGCAGTTCACTTTGCGGGCTCTGGCGGAATATTACGAAGCAGTTTCGCAGTCTAACGCTGCTGGCGCCGGCGAAATCCCTCGCGCGTCGCTCGTTGCTCTGTCCGGTCAGCCGGTCCCGGATGCAGCCAGGCGGCGAATCGGTGCCTATCTCGAATCGGCTGCGCTCCTCGGCCGCAGGACCGCCGAGCTTCACCTGGCCCTGGCGTCCAGGGCAGACGACCCGGATTTCGCGCCCCAGCCATCTTCCGAAGGCGATCATCAGGCGTTCGCAGAATCGGCGGCACAACTCCTGACCGCCAATTTCGACCTGCTTCGTCGCCTCCAGGTTGGAATGCCTGACCAAACCCGGCAGGAAGCGGAAGAAATTCTCCGACTTGAAGAAACTGCCCGCCGCCGCCTCCAGGTGCTCGCGCGTCTCAAAGGCTCTGCCATGGCTACCCGCATTCATGGCGACTATCATCTCGGCCAGGTTCTCTTCACCGGCAGCGACTTTGTCATCATCGATTTCGAAGGCGAGCCCGCGCGCCCGCTGGCAGAGCGTCGCAGGAAGCGTTCGCCCCTCCAGGATGTTGCCGGCATGCTGCGCTCGTTCCATTACGCCGCATATGCGCCGCTGTTGCAGGAGGGAAATGCCGAAGGATCATCGCACGAGAGACCGAGACGCTGGGCCCAGTACTGGCAAAAATGGGTGTCAGCGACTTTTCTGAGAACCTACCTGGAAGTTTCAGGGGACGCAATCTTCATTCCCAAGGGGAGGGAAGAGCTGGCCCTGTTGCTGGATGTGCATCTCCTGGACAAAGCCGTGTATGAGCTCGGATATGAACTCAACAACCGGCCGTCCTGGGTAAGAATTCCGTTGGATGGTATTTCACAACTGCTGCAGGACCGGTGAGGGTGGGGTGGCGCTTCCGCGCTGCGCTAAAATCAGGACTGGGCGCGGTTTCAGCCGCTGAGGTACACACCAGGCTTACCGGGAGCACAGGCGGCACACCTCTCTAATGCATCACGCCAGCCCGCTCTTTGCCTTCCCAAATGCCTTCTGGATAAGCGTATAGCGGGCGGCGCCCATGATTCCGCAATCGTCGTTCAGCACGACTTTCACGGGCATGTCCTCAAGCAAGCCCCGCATGCGTCCCTTGCTCAAAAATGCTTCCATGAAGGCAGGGTCCTGCATCTTGCTCAAGTTTCTCGCGGCAATAATGCCGCAAATGAAGATCCCGCCAGTGGACATGAAGGTTAACGCGCAATCCCCGGTCTTGGCTCCGTATAGGCTCACAAAAATCGAAAAAGTCTGCTCGCAAATCGGAGCTTTCTTTTCCTGCGCTACCTGCGATATCAGGGCCGGCGCGTCGTGCGTCTTGTCCATCTGCTCTTTCAACCACGCCGGCTCCTCAGCCTTCTTGCTGTCGCGAAGAAATTCGTAGATGTTTTTGATTCCCGGTCCAGAGAGAACCCGCTCGCTGCTCACATGGCCGTGCTTTTTCAAAATATACCGGAACAGTTCGACTTCCAGATCGTTCCGGGGCGCGAAATCCGTATGCCCGCCTTCACAGGCAAACGGATGATGCCGGAAACCGTCCCAATAGAGCCCGGCCACGCCCAGCCCGGTCCGCGCCGAGATCACTGCGCGATTTCCTTCCGCGTCCTCTACGCCTGCCCTCAGGGTCACCAGGTCCTTTGACTCCAGCGCATCAACGCCATACGCGTAAGCCTCCAGATCATTGATCAGCCCCACCGAGGCCAGCTTGAGTTGCGCCGCCAGTTCGCGCGCGTCAATTGTCCAGGGAAGATTTGATATTTTGCTGCGCCCGCCGCGCACCGGGCCAGCCACGCCAAAACACGCGCTGTGCACCGGAATCCCTTCCGTCTTCACAAACTCAGCGACCACCCCGGTCAGGCCGTTGCGCTCCTGGCTGGGATAGGTCTTTTCGACCACACATTTCAGCTTGGTGCCCTCGGTTTCGAAGGCCGCCAGCCGGGTACGGGTTCCGCCAATGTCGCCTGCAAGAATCATGGTTCGATTTTCCTCCACTGCCGGCCGTCGCGGGCCAGCAATTCGTCAGAGTCCGCCGGGCCCCATGTGCCCGAAGGATAGTTAGGAAATCTGCGCGGAGGCAGCGCCTGCCACACATCCAGAATCGGGTCCACGATACTCCAGCCCGCCTCCACCATGTCGGCGCGCTGAAAAAGAGTTGCGTCCCCAATCATGCATTCATAAATGAGGACCTCATAGCCGGTGTACGCATCCGCGCCAAAATATTTGGTGTACTCAAAACTCATGTCCACCGATCCCACTCGCAATACTGGGCCGGGAACCTTGGCACCGAAGCTCAGCGATATTCCTTCCACCGGCTGTATCTGCATGACCAGCTGGTTGGTGTGTTTGTGGACCGGTGCGTTGCGAAAAATTTCGAAGGGCGTGCGCTTGAACTGGATCGTGATTTCCGTGTGGCGCTGCGCCAGCCGTTTTCCGGTTCGGACATAGAACGGGACCCCTGCCCATCGCCAGTTGTCGATGTTCAGCTTCAAGGCCAGGAAGGTTTCGGTCTTCGACTCCGGGGCCACCCCGGGCTCGGCGCGGTAAGCGGCCACTCTTTCTCCATCGACTATTCCTTCCCCGTATTGTCCGCGCACGCTGGAATGGAGCACATCTTCCGAATCCAGGGGCTGCACCGCGCGCAGGATCTTCGCCTGTTCGTTGCGGACTGCCTCGGCCTGGAACGACACCGGGGGCTCCATCGCGGTGAGGCTCAGCAACTGCATGATGTGGTTGGGGACCATGTCGCGCAGCGTGCCCGCCGTATCAAAGTATCCGCCGCGCAGTTCTACTCCGACCGTTTCCGCGTTCGTAATCTGCACATGATCGATGTAGCGGCGGTTCCAGATGGGCTCGAAGATGGCGTTGTCAAAACGAAACACCATGATGTTCTGCACTGTCTCTTTGCCCAGGTAATGATCGATGCGGTAAATCTGGTTTTCCGCCAGCACCGCCTTGACGTCGCGATTCAGAGCCTTGGCCGAGTCGAGATCGTGCCCGAAAGGTTTTTCGATCACCACCCGCCGCCAGCATCCATCCTTTTGGTCGGAAAGCCCGGCCTTGCCCAGTTGCTGAACAATCGGAGCGAAGAACTTGGGTGCCGTGGCCAGGTAGAACAGGTAGTTGGCTTGCGTGCCGTGTTCCTTGTCCACTCCGGCGAGTTGTGTGGCCAGGGTCGAGTATGTAGCCGGATTCCCGAATTCACCGCGCTGATAGTAGAGCCGCTGGGTGAACCATTCCCAGGCCTCCGTGCCCCGGTCCTCGGGATGCAGAAAACCGGTTACCTGCTCGCGAAACTGGTCGCGGCTTAAAGCATCAAAGGCCACGCCCACCACCGCAAAATTCTTGGGCAGCAGCTTGGCTTTTACCAGGTTGAAGAGGGCCGGTACCAGCTTGCGCTTGGTCAAGTCGCCCGACGCTCCGAAAATCACCATCACGCACGGACCAGCAGCCTTGCCAATCTGTTCGTGCTCGTCTGCCCGATTCACGGTTGCTGCCGTCGCCATTTGCCTTGGTTCCTGATCCTCTAGGGGGATGTCTCTCGAAGGCATTGTAGGACAGTGCGAGCGCATATTCATAATTCAGGTGCACGTCACGACCTACCTAATTCTTCCTCACTCAACAGGCGGAAAGGCTTCTACAAGTTCAAGAATCGACGGAATCGCGTTTTCAGCGGAAAATCTGCATGGTCCCGGCTCAGTCGCTCTTCCGACGACCGCACAGTCAGGCCAACCTTCCCTATCGATTCGCGCTTCGTCCGGTATAATCCAGAATCCGCTTGGGTATTTGCGAGGTAAAAGGGGTGGAATGAGAGTTCGGCCCGGTGTGGAGCTGGCGGGCCTCAGCGACGTCGGCTGCCAGCGAGAAAATAACGAAGACCGCTATTCCTATTGGGAACCGGCCAGCGATTCCGAGTTCCCCATGAAGGGCCGCCTGGCCATTGTGGCCGATGGCATGGGCGGATATGAAGGCGGGCAGGAAGCCAGCCGCATTGCCGTCGAAGTGATTGAACGGGTCTATGCCGGCGCGGTGCAGGGTGACCCACGCGCCTGGCTCCTGCTGGGTTTCCAGACCGCGCACCAGAGCATCCAGGAATACGCCGCCAAGTATCCCGACCTCCATGGCATGGGGACGACGTGCACTGCCATGGCCCTGCTCGACCACCAGCTTTATTTTGCGCACGTAGGGGACAGCCGGTTGTATCTGCTGCGCGGAACTTCCATTTCACGTCTTACCCACGATCACTCCTATGTCAGCCGGTTGGTCCAGAACGGCGTGCTCCGCGCTGAGGAGGCCGAGTCGCATCCCCAGCGCCACATCCTCACCGCCGCCCTGGGAGCGGGAAATAACATCACGCCTGATTCTCCGCCACAACCGGTCGCTCTCGAATCAGGGGACGCGCTGGTGCTCTGCACCGACGGCTTGTGGAGCCTGCTCAGCGAAGGCGAGATTCAAAGCGCGGTGGCCGGGAAAACTGCAGCTGAGATCTGCGATGCCCTGGTGGACACCGCCAAGAAGCGCGGCGGCCCAGACAACATCACCGTCCAGGTCCTTCGCATAGCCTAGTCGACGTGGCATGGAGGACGGGCGCCTCGCCGTC
>Ga0070661_100002007_pt1 | contig 14082 bp, 11 predicted proteins | sample KBSC43metaG_FD_64663 | JGI IMG/M metagenome (GOLD analysis project Ga0070661, IMG submission 64663) | Corn rhizosphere microbial communities from Kellogg Biological Station, Michigan, USA - KBS C4-3 metaG | ecosystem: Host-associated > Plants > Roots > Rhizosphere > Soil ...
GCGGTGACCGAGCACGGCATGATCGAGGCGCTCAGGATGTTCCTGCCGCAGGACGGCGCGGTCGCGGCAATGCTCAGGGGCGGCGTCGCCCTCGCCAACAAGGACATCGAGGCGATCATGCAGATGCTGATCGACGCCGAGATGAAGATGTTCCACGGCCTGAGGACGCCCGTCGTCTTCATGCAGAACGTCATCACCGACCTCCTGCTCGGCCTGCGCATGGACGAGTGCTTCCGCGTTTTCCACGGCCACGTCCGCGACCGCTACGGTGCCGAGGCCGGCTTCATCACGATGAACGTGCCGCGCCTGCTCGACGCGCTCGAGCGCTTGAGCATCGACAACCCGATCGTCTGCGCCAACATCAACAAGATCGGCTTTCGGATGTGCGGCGGCATCGCCGCCTACGAGAAAGCGATCGCGACGCGGCGCTTCCGCCCGATCGCGATGTCGGTCCTCGCCTCGGGCGCGATCGCGCCGCGCGAGGCGATCGCCTACGTCTGCGCGCAACCGAAGATCGAATCGATCGTGTTCGGCGCGTCCGGCCGCACCAACATCCGGCAGACGAAGGCGTTGATCGACGAGCTCAGCCCGGCGCGTTGAGCCGGCGACCGCTGCCATGAACGCCGCGCCGCAGACGACGAGCGTCCGTAGGCGCGACCCGCTCGCGGCAGCCATCATCGTGATCATCGCGGTGCAGGCGCTGATGTTCATCGTCGCGGCCAAGCGCGGCTTCGACCTCACCGACGAGAGCTTCTATCTACTGACCTACAGGCACTGGACCGAGTGGCCTTCGGTCTCGCTCTTCGGCGCCTACTTCTCGCTGCCCTACGCGCTCGTCGGCCACGACGTCTGGGCGATGCGGCTGCTCGGCTTCGCGCTGCTCCTCGCCGCCGCCGTCTGGTTCGGCCGCGAAGCGCAGCGCGCGTTCGGCGCGCTCGCCGACCGCCCCTCGCGCGAAGGCGAGCTCGCGACCGCGGTCGCCGCGGCGGCTTCGGTCTGGAGCTACTACGGCGCCTCGCCGGTGCCGCCGACGCCGAGCTACAACCTGCTGACGCTGTTGTCTGCGCTCGCCGTGTTGGCGCTTGCGCTGCGCCTCGGCCGCATCGTCCATCGCGGCGAACGGCGCGGCATCCTCGCGACGGCGTTCGCGCTCGGGCTCGCTGGGTCGGTCGGGCTCGCGAGCAAGTTCAGCTCGGGGCTGCTCGTGCTCGCGCTCGCTGTCGCCGTCTTTGCGGCGCTCGCCGCCAGGCGTCTCGACGCGCGCGGCTGGTCGCGGCTGGTGGCGGCGGCGCTGGCTGGCGTTGCGCTGAACCTCGTCGCGCTCTGGATCGCGGAACCCGCACTTCCGCTGAGATTCGAGCGCGGCCTCGCGGTGGCGCTCGCGATGATGCCGCGACATCCAGCCGGCGAGCTAGCGGAGCTCGTCGCGGGCGTGCTGCCGGGCGATGCGCTTCACGCATTGCGCATCCTGCTCTGGCCACTCGCGTTCGCGGTGCTCGCACTCGTCGTCGGCGCGCGCGTTCGGCGACGGTCGCTCGTCGACGCGCTCGCGGTCGCCGTCTTCATCGCCGGCGCCCTGGTCTTCATCTTCGTCAAGGACAACCGCTTCTACCGGATCGTCCTCGTGACGTGGCTCGCGGTCCTGCTCGCCGCCGCCGCGGTCTGGCTGCTGCGACGACGGCTCGCAGCCAACGCGGGCGGGCGAGCGCTCGTCCTCGCCGCAGCGACGCTCGTCGTTCCGTTTGCGTATTCGTTCGGCACGAACAATGCGCTGTTGCAGCACATGGGAATGGCCGCGATCTTTCCGCTCGTCGTCGCCGCCGTGGTGATCCGCACGCTGTGGCTCGAGCGCGCCGTCCCGACATGGCTGTTCGCGGGTGCGCTCGCGCTGCTGGCCGCGTTGCCTGCGGAGATCGTCGTTCGCCAGTGGGTCGACGGGCGCTACACCTACCGGCTCGGGGCGTCGCTCGCCGAGCAGACGGTGTCGCTGCCTGCAAACCCCGGCGCGATCGACCTCGGCGTGACGCCGGCGCTGGCACGCAGCCTCGAGGGTTACCTGCTCCTGCTCCGCTCTGCGGGATTCGCTTCGGGTCAGAAGATGATCGACTTCACCGGTCAGTCGCCCGGGCTCGTGGCGGTCGCCAATGGCGCTCCCGTCGGCGCGATCTGGTTCGTGGGCGGGACGGCGTTCAATGGCGAGCGCATGGCGCGACAAGCTCTCGGCTACGTCGATGCCGCCGAGCTGCGCACGGCGTGGCTGCTCACCAGCGACGACGGCCCGACGGCGATCAGGTCATGGCGGGCCATCGTCAGCGACCGGCTCGGCGGAACGTTCGCGCACGAGGAGGCGGGCCGCTTCGCAATGCCGGACCCGAGCTCGAACGACAAATCGAAGTCGATCGAAGTGACGTTGTGGCGGCCGCCGCGCTAGCGGCGGACCGCGCGCTACAGGACCGCCCGATCGATCGCCGAGCGCACGCGGTCGATGACGTGCTGCTGGTGCTCCTCGAGGCCGAGCCAGAGCGGAAGGCGCGCAAGGCATTCGCCCGCGCGCTCGGTGTTCGTCATCGTCCCGCACGCGCGGCCGAACGACTGCCCTGCCGGAGCCGAGTGCAGCGGAATGTAGTGGAAGACCGACGTGATGCTGTCCTCTTTCAGGGCGCGGATGAAGGTCGTCCGCGTTTCGAGCGTCGGGAACAGCAGATAGAACATGTGGGCGTTGTGACTGCACGACGCCGGCACGCCGGGCATTTGCACGATGTCGGGGATCCCGGCGAGTCCGCGTTCGTACGCTGCCCACACCGCGAGCCGCCGCGCGTGGATCGCCTCGGCTTCCTCCATCTGCGCCCAGAGAAAGGCCGCGACGATCTCGCCGGGCAGGTACGAAGAGCCGATGTCGATCCAGGTGTACTTGTCGACCTGTCCGCGGAAGAACTGGCTGCGGTTCGTGCCCTTCTCACGGATCATTTCCGCGCGCTCGGCGAAGCGCTGGTCGTTGAGCAGGAGCGCGCCGCCCTCGCCCGAGATCAGGTTCTTGGTCTCGTGGAACGAAAACGCGGCCATGTGCCCGATGCTGCCGAGCGGCCGGCCCTTGTAGGTCGAGAGCACGCCCTGGGCGGCGTCCTCGATCACGATCAGCTTGTGGCGGTCGGCGATCGCCATGATCGTGTCCATCTCGCAGCCGACCCCCGCGTAGTGCACCGGCACGATCGCCTTCGTGCGGCGCGTGATCGCGCTCTCGATCTTGGTCTCGTCGAGATTGAGCGTGTCGGCGCGGACGTCGACGAACACCGGCTTCGCGCCGCGCAGTACGAACGCGTTTGCCGTCGAGACGAATGTGTACGAAGGCATGATGACTTCGTCGCCCGGGCCGACATCCGCGAGGATCGCCGCCATCTCGAGCGCCGCAGTGCACGAGTGCGTGAGGAGCGCCTTGGGCACGCCGATGCGCTGTTCGAGCCAGCGGCTGCACTTCTTGGTGAACTCGCCGTCCCCGGCGAGGTGGCCTCTCGCGTGCGCCTGCGAGATGTACCAGAGCTCCTTGCCAGTCATGTAGGGCTTGTTGAACGGGATGTGCACGACTAGTCCTTGAATCGGCCGGCCTCGACCTCGGCGTCGTAGTCGACGAGCGTCCGTGCGAAATCGTAGAGCGGCTCCCAGCCGAACTCCCGCTTCGCCTTGGCGATGTCGAAATAGTAGGTCTTCGGCTTTTCGGCCTTCTCGGGAACATACACCACGGGAACCGGACTGCCTGCCGAGCCGAAGACCTTGGCGAACGTCAGGACCTCTTCTTCGTTCGTGCGCCCGACGCCGGAGCCGATTCCGTAGAGGCCCTGCGCGTTCGGGCTCGAGATCGCCATGTGGATCGCCCGCACCGCATCCTTGACATAGAGCGAATCGCGCCGGGCGGTGTGCGTGCCCCAGATCTCGAGCGGCTGGCCCGCCTTCGCACGCCTGTAGAACACTTCGAAGGCGCTCGGATGGAAGACGCCATCCTGCCAGAAGCCCTCCTGGCGCCCGTAGCCGAGCAAACCGGTGAACCGCAGGACGATGCCCTGCAAGCCGTATTCGCGGGCGTAGTGCTCGACGTACTGTGCCGCCGCGATCTTCGAGATGACGTACGAAGCGTGGTCTCCGACCAGCGAGTAGCAGCGGCCGCTCGACTCGGCGATCGGCATCTCGGTGTGCTCGATCGCCTCGTAGAGCGTCGTCGTCAGCAGGAACGTCGGGATGCCGTTCCTGCGACAGTGCTCGAGCGCATAGAACGTTCCCAGCGTGTTCGTCTTCAGGAAGATGTCGGACTTCGGGTCCTCGACCGCCGCGGGAATCGTCGCCGCGAGATGGATGAAGGCCTTGACTCCCGAGCCCGGAAGCTCCGCGAAGGCGGCGGGATCGCTGACGTCGAGCTGGCGGAAGGACACGCCGAGGTCGCTGAAGAACGACCGTCGCGCCGTCGATCGCCCGGCGGCGACGACCTGCTCGCCCTGGCTCACCAGGTAGTCCACGAGGTACCGGCCGACGAATCCGGTGGCTCCTGTCACGACGATCATCTCGGCGCTCCGACTTCGACCGGCTTCGCGAGGTCGGCGGTGGCTATCGTCGACTGACGCTTCTGGTACAGCTCTCTGACGATGAAGATCGGTCGCCCCTTGGTCTGATCGAAGACGTAGCCCACGTACAGACCGACGATTCCCAGCTGCGCCAGCAGGATGCCGCCGACGAAGTAGATCGAGACGATCGTACTGGTCCATCCCTCGACGCTGACGCCCGAGTAGAAGTAGCGAACGACGAGGTACACGGCATAGAGCAGCGCCAGCAGCGAGACCGTGAACCCGGTGCGAATCGACAGGATGAGCGGCTTGTTCGACTGCGTCGTGATGATCTCGAGCGCCAGCTTGAGCCGCCTGCGCAGCGAGTACGACGACTTGCCAGAAGCGCGCTCGGCATGGTCGATGTCGATCACCGTCGACCGAAAGCCCATCCAGTTGATGAACAGCACGAACGCGCGATTCTGGTCCCCGATGCGCAGGTAGTTGTCGATGACGATGCGGCGGCTGATGCTGAAGTTGGAGATGCGGTTGTCGAACGAGCCGGCGGTGAAGTACGCGTACGTCCGGTAAAACAGCCGCGAGAGCAGCGTCTTCACGAAGCCGTCCTTTCGCTCCGCGCGACGCGAGAACACGACGTCGTAGCCCTCGACCGCCTTCGCATAGAGGCGTGCGATCTCCGCGGGCTTGTCCTGGAGGTCGCAGTCCATGACGACGACCCAGTCGCCGCTGGCATGGTGAAGGCCGGCAGTGATGGCACGGATCTGGCCGAAGTTGCGCGACAGATCGATGCCTTTTACGTGCGGATCCCGATTCGCGATCGCCTTGATGACTTCCCACGAGTTCTGCGGGCAGGCATCGTTGACGAGCACGATCTCGTAGTCGGACGTGAGCGGTGCCAACGCAGCGGAGAGCTGGCGATGCAGCTCCTCGAGGCAGGCACGGCAGCCGTAGACGGGAATGACGACCGAGATGTCCATCAGCGTGAGGCGGCAGATCGAGAAGTGGTCTTCAGGTAGCGATCGGCGTTCGATCCTTCGTTGAAGATGAGGTCGAGGATGCTGACCCCGTGCTCGAACGGTGGATGGAGCTGCCGGTATTCAGGGTAGCCTGAATAGTCGATATACCGAAGCGCGATCCCCGCTCCCTCGAACAGGTTTTCCTGAAGATACGCCTTCGCGGCCGGACCGGACACGTACTCGCTCGCCGCCGCCTGCCGGCAGAGGTCGACGAGGCGCTCGGTCTGCCCGTCGACCAGCCGATAGTCCTTCGACCAGCTCACCACTGTCTTCACGCCGAGGATCGCGTTGACCTCGACGAGGAAACGGTGATTGATCGCGCTGAGGTAACTGACCTGCCGCATCTCGTCATACAGGCTCTTGAACAGCGGTCCGAACTCCCTGAAGTGCGCGGCGCCGGCGTAGCTCTGCTTGATCTGGTCCCAGTGCCGCATCGCCCAGATCGGGTCGCTGACCCTGGTCTCCGCGATCGACTGCCCGAAGTCGTGGCGGACCGGAATCGTCAGCCAGGACACGCCGCGCGCGGTCTTGATCTTGTTGCGATTGCGCCAGTCGTTCTTGGTGAACTGCGCGGTGTCGTAAAGGATGAACTCGTCGACGCTGTTGATGAGGTCGAAGTAACCCTTCCATGGCACGTAGTTGGACTGCAGGATCGCGACGCGCTTGCTCATTCGGTGCTCGCTTCTGCGGGGCGTGCCGCCGCAGCGCGCGCATACAGCAGCCACAGGGCCCAGTGAGCCAGGCCGAACGCGATGATGATCAATCCGTAGATCCGCAGCATCATCGCGCCCGCTTGCGCTGCGACATCGCCGACTCCCATCGTCGACAACGAGCCGAAGGCGAGCACCTCGGTAACGCCGATGCCCCCGGGAACCAGCGACAACAACGTGCCCAGCGTCACGAGCGAGATGAACCAGAGGATCTCGACGAGCGAGATGTGGATGCCGACCGCCGCGAGCGAGACCTGCCAACCGGCGCCGACCAGCGCCCACGACGCCAGCGAGAGCACGAACATCCTGGCCCAGACGAGCGGGGTACCGCTGCCGGCCCTCACCTGGGCCAGCCAATGCGACACGCGGCCACCGGGATCGAACCGGAACAGGAGGACGAGCGCGCCGATCACGCACGCGATCAGGATGCCGATCGCGTCGATCAGTGCCGGGAAGCGCGCCCGCACGCCATCGCCGAGCAGCAACCCGCCGGCACCCATCGCCGCCACGATGGTCAAGTCCATGAGGCGCTCGATGACGAACGCGCCGAGACCCGGCAAGCGCCCGACGAGGCCGCGACGCTTCAGCACCTCGATCTTGACCGCCTCGCCGAACTGGCCGGGCGTGATGTTGCCCAGGCTCACGATGATCGCGGTGATCCAGTACAGCTCGACGAATCGAAGTCCTGGATTGGCCCGGTTCAGCACCATCTTCCAGCGCCAGGTCCTGAGCAGGATGTAGCCGAAATGGAGGATGCACACTGCGCCCACGAGCTCGAGGTAGTCGACGCCGGCCAGGATCTCGAGCGCGGCACGCCATTGGAAGCGCGTCACGACATAGAAGACACACGCGGCAAACGCCGACAGCGACAGCAGCACCGTCAGCCGCCTGCTTCGCCGCCACAGGCTCCCCGCGCGTTCGGCCGCACCGCGTTGGAAATCGGTCATTGGCACCCCGCGCGGGTTCGTTCGTTCATCCTGACGATCGTCGTTTGGCATTCAGCGCGCCGCGAACGGGGTTCCCGGCGGCGCAGCCGAGGCGACCGTTGGCCGGCGTCGCCCGACGGTAGCAAGTTTTTCCTGGCCCGGGCGTGGCAAACGCCCTCGAATGCGGGGGCTATGGCCGCTTGCGCTTCACGCCTGCCGGACCGCTGCAGACGCACACGACGGCGGGGGACACGGTCAGGGAACGACGATGAAGGTCGCCGTCTTCGCCGCCCGCGCTGCCGGGCTGTCGGGTCTCGAGGTGTCGCGGCAGAGCGCCTCGAAGCGTCCGCTGAGACTCGGCGAGACGATGAACGACTTCTGCGCCGGGTCGACCGGCGCGTCGATCGTGTTTCGTCCGATCGTCAGAGTGAAGTTGTGGCCAATGACATCGCCGGTGGTGCTCACCGAGATCTGCAGCGGCACGTTGGCACGGACGACGATGTTGCGGGGATCGAGGAAGTTCGGCCCGCAGCGAACGTTGACGCGCTGCACGCCGTCAGGGCCGATCGCCGCCCACCACGATTCGTCGAGGTCCCTCCGCGCCGACTGCGCAAACGTCGACGCGACGGGGGCGACCGTGACCAGCGCCGCACACGCGACTTGGACGACAAGACCGACAGACGTGGGTCGTTTCATGTTCGGCTCCTCACTTGCTCTTCGCGCTGACCGTCGCCGACGGCGGGCTTTCGAGCCCGGCGTTGCCGCCGACCGCGGTCACCCGGTAGTAGTACGTCGTCTTCGCGGCCACGGTGTTGTCGGTGAACGAGACGGCAGGAGCCAGCGTCGCGATGCGCGTGAACGGGCCGCTGCTGCTCGTCGCACGGTAGACGCTGTTCGCCGTGATGCCTGAAGTGGCCGACTGCGTCCACGTCACCTTCAGATTCACGCCGACCTGCCCGACGGTCGTGTTCGTCGGAGCGACGGGCGGCACGGGCCCCTGCGGCGTCGCGCTCGCTTCGACCGACTTCGCACTCTCGATCGCTCCGTTGACGGCGCTGACCTGGTAGTAGTTGGGCACGCCGGCGACAGGCGCCGTGTCGGCGAACGACGTCGTCGAGACGCCGGTGCGGTACGGCGTCGCTCCTTCGCCGCCGCTCGTCGTCGCGCGATAAACGTTGTACGTCGTCGCGTTCGCCGCCGCCGACCACGAGAGGACGACCTTGCCGACGTCACCCGACGCCTGCAACCCGGCCGGCGGAAGGAGCGGCGGCGGCGGCGCGACGGCAAAGCGGGCGAGGATGTTGCGTGTCGTCGTCTGCACGCGAGGATCGAGCACCGAGGTGCGCGGGTTCGGCACGTTGTAGTCGTCAAGCCCCCACGACCACTGCATCGATCCGGTCGCGAAGACGACGCTGCCGCTCGGCGCGGTGTAGACCGTCGCGTGCGAGAAGCCGAAGTCGTCGGGCGATTCCGCGACCTTCTGCAGGCCGGCCGGCGCATAGCCGTTGCTGAACATGGCGTCGGTCTCGTAGCCGAGCAGGCCGACGAAGTGCGTGCCGTTGCCCACCCCGGTGCCGGCATAGATCCAGCTCGTCGCGTCCGAGACGACGATGTCGCCGTAGACGGGGTCGCCGTGGTACATGACGCCGATCACTCCGTTCTCCGGCTGCGCGACCGCATCGACGACGTTGAATGGAGGCGCCGCGATGTCGCGGAAGCGGACGCTGATGAACTTGTCGTTCGAGGGGTCGCCATCGAGCCAGAGCGGATCCTCGGTCTGCGCCGCTTCCTTGTACGTGACGAGCGTCCGGTTCGCCGCCAGCGCCCCCGACTTGGCCGGCTCGTAGCGAACCTGCCAGTAGATCGCGTTCGAGCCAAAGAAGCCGAGGTGCTTGCCGGCGCTGCGCGCCTGCTGCACTGCGTTCTTCATCGCGTACGACCAGTATTCGTCGTGGCCGACCGAGAGGAACGCCTTGTGGGGCGCGATCAGCGCCGAGCCCTGCTCGTGGAGATCGACGTCGGTCGAATACGTGACGTCGTAGCCCTCGCGCTCGAGGAAGCGCAGCATGTTGAGCTCCCAGCCGCTCGAGATGCTGCCGGTGAAGTCGCCGGCTCCCGCGTTGCGATCGTACGGCCGGTTGAACGAGACCTTGCGCGCGTGGACGTGATCGGGATAGCTGTTGAAGTCGTACGCCGACTTGCCGCCCCACGCGTTGTACGCCTGCCAGGTGTTCACGCTCGACTGGAAGAGGTAGTCGGCTGCAGGAGAGCGGGCGTCGTCGCGGACCGTGAAGATGATGTAGCTCTGCGGCCCGCCGCCGCCCCACGTCAGCTTGGCGAGATAGACGCCGCTCGCCCAATCGGTCGGATCCGCGGTGTTGTTCGGCACCGTGACGACGAACGGGTCGATCCAGTTGCACTCGATCGTGCCCAGGCTGTCGGGTGCCGGGATCTGCTGCTGGACCCCGGTGCGCGTGACCGGGCCGAGCACCTGGCGGCCGCCAAGGCCGCCGTACCAGCCCATCCGGTAGATCTCGATCGTGTACGTCGGCGCGATCGTGTTGACGAACAGGCTGATCGTGCCGCCGCGATTGACGCTGGTGAGCGAGGCGTAGCCCTCGATCTCGCGGTACTGCGCCGGGCTCGTCAGCTGCCAGGCACCGGTCCCTGGTTTGGCGTTCTCGAGCTGGACCGGATTGGCCGCGAGCGCGTTCGCGGTCCACAGAACAGCCGCCACGAGACACGCCCAGCCACGGGCCATGGACCTTGCTGACATCGTCTTCCTCCCACCGGCGCGGCGACTCGATGCCGCCCTCCTGCCGTCTGTTACAAGTGTAAGTGCGGGACCGCAGGCGCCGATGTGCAGGAGTACCGATATCTCGCGAATTGGAAGTTTCGCGGTTGTCGTCGACGTCGTCGGTCACGCGAGTGCGCGAACGCGCGTGCTCTCACCGAGAATCGCCCGCGTGCGCGCGCACCTCGATCGGCGCGGGTTGCGCGCGACCCTCGTCATGATTCAGCCGCACGGATCTCCTCGCTTGCTCACGACGATCCCCTCGCTCGACGGACTGCGCGCCGTCTCGATCGCGATCGTCTTCCTCGCGCACTCGGGCCTGAAAGGGATCGTGCCCGGCTTCTTCGGCGTCACCGTCTTCTTCTTCCTGAGCGGCTACCTGATCACGACGCTCCTGCGCATCGAGTTCGAGCGCACGGGCGACATCGGCCTGGTCGACTTCTACGTGCGGCGGATGTTCCGCATCTGGCCGCTCTTCTACCTGGTGCTGATCGTCGCGACCCTGCTCACCTGGCTCGGCGCGTACGGGCCACCGCTGCCACTCGACCCGACGCTCGTCTTCATGCAGTTCGCGCACCTCGCGAACTACGCGATCGTCAAGGCCGGCTGGTATCTCGGCCGCAGTCCCGAGAGCTGGGTCTACTGGTCGCTGGCCGTCGAGGAACACTTCTACCTCGTGCTGCCCGTCGCGTACCTCGCGATGCTGAAGGCGCGCTGGCCCGCGCGAAAGCAGGCGGCGGCCTTCGTTGCGCTGTGCGCCGTGACGCTCGTCTGGCGCTTCGTCCTCGTCTTCGTCTTCGACGCCACGAAGGAGCGGATGTACGTCTCGACCGACACCCGCATTGATTCGATCGTCTTCGGCTGCATCCTGGCGGTCGTCCACAACCCGGTGCTCGACGATCCGCCGTGCAGCGAGCGCTGGCTGAAGCGCTTCTGGTTCCCGCTCGGCCTTTTCGCCCTCGTCGCGAGCTTCCTGCCGCGACAGCCTTGGTTCGACCAGACGCTGCGCTACACGGTCCAGGGGCTCGCGCTGATGCCGGTCTTTCTCGTCGCCGTGCGCTGGCCCGACTGGTGGCCGTGCCGCCCGCTCAACCATCCGTGGGTGCGCACGGTCGGCGTGCTGTCGTACGCGATGTACCTCGTCCACACGACGGTGATCCGCCTCGTCGAGCAAGTGACCGAGTCGCGGCTCGCGCTCGGCGTGCTGTCGGCGGTCGCGACGCTCGTCGTCTCGTACCTCCTGCACCGCACGGTCGAGGTTCCGTTCATCGAGTGGCGCAAGCGCCTGCGCGCGGGGCGCTCGAAGGCGCCGTCGACGCCGATCGACGAACGCTCGGCGCCGCTCAGCCGGCGCTAGTCGGAGACCTCGCCGACGCGCGGCGGCCGGACCCGCGCCGACAACCGCTTGCCGAAGTCGATCCAGCGCTGCTCGTAGTAGAAGGTCGACGCGTGCGCGAGCAGGAACGTCGCCGCGAAGAGCAGCGGCCGTTTCAGGTAGCGAACGATCTTGTCGCCCTCGCCGAGCCAGGTGTGGACGAGCAGAAAGTGGAAGACGTAGAGCGCGAACGAGATCGCCGCGATGTAGCGCAGGAAACGGCTGCGCAGCACCGCGCCGACGAGCTCGGGAGGGCTGAACAGCGTCGTTCCGACCAGGAGCGCGGCGAGGTACGGGCGCAGGTAGTTGGCGAACCCGCTCGCCGGATGGCACGAGATCGCGTACAGCAGCGCGAGCACGTAGACGTTGCCGCGCGAGACCAGCGTGGCGGCTCGGCTGCCGAGCCGGTCCGACCAGACCAGCGCGAGGATCGCGCCGGCGAGGATCTCGTCGACGCGGTTCCAGGTGACGATCTCGATCTCGGCGCCGACGGCGATCCGGTGCGCAGTCACACCGAGGCAGATCGCGATCAGCAGGTAGAGCCCGCGCTTGCCGAGCAGCGCGACGATCAGCGCGACCGTGACGTAGAACTGGACCTCGACGCACAGGCTCCAGAAGTGCGCCGTCGCGTCGACGAGATGGAACGGCGGCAGGTTCGCGTAGAAGAGGAAGTTCGGCAGGTACGCCGGCGCGGGCGCGCCGGCGAGCGGCAGCGCGACGAGGAGCGTCAGCCACGCCAGCGGGACGATCCGGAAGAAGCGCCGGATCAGGAAGTCGACGATGCTTTCGTGCTGGAGCAGGAAGCGCGTGATCAGGAACCCGGACAAGGTGAAGAAGAGCGCCATCCCCATCGGCCCGGCCATCTCGTTGAAGCGCCAGCTCTTCGGGCTGAGCGGCAGCAGGTGCGCGCCGAGGACGAGCAGGATGCTGATCCCGCGCCAGCCGTCGAGGACCGCGAGACGGTGGCGACCGTCAGTCATGACGATGGTCGCGCCGTGCGCGCACCCACTCGCGCTTGCCGCGGCGCAGGAACCGCGCATAGAGCGGCAGCTTGGCAAGCACGTACAGCGGCGCGCCGAGCAGCTCGGCGAACGAGACGATGCGACGGCCGAAGCCGAGCCACGCGAGCAGGGTCGCGGCGGCGACGGTCGCGAGCGCGGCGAGTGCGAGCACGAGCGCGACCGCGGAGCCGCCTACGGCGACGAGCGCGACGTCGACCGCCGCCTGGACGACCAGCAACGCGACGAAGAGTGCGAGCGGCGGAACGCAGACGTCGAGCGCCATCGCCGCGAGCGCCGGCCGGCCGCGAACGAGCGATCGCCAGAACGCACGCGGCGCCTCGCGGAGGATGACGCCGACGTGCCCGTGCTCCCAGCGCGTGCGCTGCTCGGCGACGCCCTGCGCCTCGCTCGGGAAGGAGCTCGTCACGAGCGCGCCGGGACAGAAGATCGGCGGGCACCCCGCGGCGGCGAGATCGAGCCCGAGCCGCAGGTCCTCGACGATGTGCCCCGACGCCAGCGGTGCTTGGCTGATCACGCGCCACGGGAACGCCATTCCCGTTCCCATCAGCTGGCACGGCAGGCCGAGGCGATGGCAGCCGAGCGGTCGCACCTGGTTCTTGACGACCCACGCGAACTCGGCGATTCGCGCCTTCAGTCCCGCGCCGGCCGGCGCGCGCATCAGGTCGAGCGCCTGCGCCGGACGCGCGGTCCGCGCGCACTGCTGCGCGAGGCGATCGACGCCGCCCGGGTGCAGCTCGCAATCGGCGTCGACGACGACGACGACTTCGGGCGGCGAGCGCTCGAGGTGGCGGACGCCGAAGTCGAGCGCGTAGCCCTTGCCGCGGCGCTCGCCGTCGTTGCGAACGACGACCTCGGCGCCGTTGGCCGCTGCGATCTCGGCGGTCGCGTCGCTGCAGTTGTCGGCGACGACGACGACGCGGTCGTCGACGCCGAGCTGCGCCGCGATCGTGCGCACGGTCGCGGCGATCCCGTTCGCTTCGTCGTGCGCCGGGACGAGGACGACGACCCGCGGTCGCACCGCGGTTGCAGCGTCGTCGTCGCGACGCGCGGGCACGAGCGCGGCGAGCACCTCGACGAGCAGCACCGATGCGGGAACGAGCGCGACGATCGCGATCACCGTCAGCACCTGACCGACGAGCGCCAGCGACGCCGCAGCCGTCATGGCGCCTTGCCTCCGGGTCGAGCAGCGAAGAGGCGTGCGAGCTTGCCGGCCTCGACGTCGACGTCGTGGCGCGCGAGGACGCGCTCGCGCCCGGCGTCGCCCATCCGCGCCAGCGTGTGATCGTCGGCGGCGAGGCAGGCGACGAGCGCATCCGCGAGCGCGTCCGCGTCGCCGGCGGGAATCAGCCAGCCGGTCTCGCCGTCGCGAACGAGCTCGGGGATGCCGGCGACGAACGTCGTCACGACCGGACGCCGCAGTGACATCGCTTCCATGAGCACGACCGGCAGTCCTTCGGCGAAGCTCGGCAGCACGAGCGCGCGCGCTGCCTCGATCTCCGCTCGGACCTCCGCGCTGCCGATCCAGCCGGTGATCCGGACGTACGCTGCGAGGTCGAGCGCGCGGATGCGCTCCTCGATTGCGCCGCGCAGCTCGCCGTCGCCGGCGAGAACGAGGTCGAACACCGCACCGCGGTCGAACGCGCGCCGCATCGCCGCCAGCAGCAGCAGGTGGCCCTTCTGCTCGCCGAG
>Ga0070661_100002017_pt1 | contig 14045 bp, 12 predicted proteins | sample KBSC43metaG_FD_64663 | JGI IMG/M metagenome (GOLD analysis project Ga0070661, IMG submission 64663) | Corn rhizosphere microbial communities from Kellogg Biological Station, Michigan, USA - KBS C4-3 metaG | ecosystem: Host-associated > Plants > Roots > Rhizosphere > Soil ...
CCCGACCTCCAGGCGCTCGTCGCCAAGGGCCAGACCTGGCAGGTCGAAAAGGAGCCGCACCAGATTTGATCCGCGGCTGCTGATTGGACAACCTCACCCACAGCCTCGTCGGCGCGGTGATGGGGCGGATGGGGCTGAAGCGCCTCAGCCCGCGCGCGATGCCGGCTTTGATCCTCGCCGCCAACCTGCCGGACATCGACAGCTTTATCGCGCCGCTGTTCGGCGAGGATCCGCTCGCCGCCCACCGCGGCTTCACCCACGGCATCGGCGGGCTGGTCACCATGCCGTTCCTAGCAGTCGCAATGATTTGGTTCTGGGAAAGGTTAAGGCCCGGCAAGCAAGGCCCACTGAAGCTCAGCGGGCTGCTGCTCGCCTGCTTTCTCGCCGTGCTGAGCCATCCCCTGCTCGATTTCGCGACTTCCTACGGGACGCGGCTGCTCGAACCGTTTTCGCACCGCTGGTTCTACGGCGACACGCTCTTCATCATGGACCCGTGGATCTGGCTCATGCTGGTCCTCGGCCTCGAAATGTCGTGGCGCGCCGAGCGGCTGGGAAGGAACTGGCGGCGGCCGGCGGCGTGGGCGTTCGGCGCAATGCTGCTCTACATCGGCCTCAACGTCGCGATCTCGGCGCGCGCGGTCGCATTGACGCGGCCCCTGGTGGAACGCGTTGCCAAGCCACGGATCATCGAAGCCGGCGAGGTGCCACTGGAGTTCTGGAAGCGCCGCATGATCTGGCGCGGCGACGTGATCGGCGGCACCGGCGAATATGATCCGCTTAAAGGCCTCAACCAGGTGAAGCTCGATCCCAAGATCATTCCGCTCCGCCTCGACGACCGGCGCCTTGCGGCCGCCGCGAAGCGCGACAAGCACGTCCGCGCCTTCCTCTTCTGGTCTCGCATGCCGATGGTCTTCGAAGAGGATGGCCGCGCCTTCCTGACCGACCAGCGCTTCTACGATCGCGATCATCGCGCAGGCAGCACGAACTTTCTCATCCCGCTCGACAATCTCGCGTCGAGTTCATAACTGCGCCGTCATGAGCACGCGCGGCGAGCACCTAGTTCGCGCGGACCGCCGGTTTGCAACCGGCGGCGGGGTCGTCGCGCGGCTGACGGCGCCGGCGATCGAGCGGGTGCTCGACCAGATCGACCGCCGGCTCCAACGTGGCGGCATCGAGACCACGCTTCCCGACGGCTCGGTCCGAAGGCTCGGCTTTCACGCGCCTGGAGCCAGCGCTTCGGTTCGTCTGGCGAGCTGGCTCGCGTTGGTGCGCCTCGCCACGTCCGGCTCGGTCGGCTGGTACAAAGCGTGGACTCTGGGCGAATGGTCGAGCCCGGACCCGGTCGCGATCTTCGACCTGTTCTCGGAGAACGCGGTGCCGCTCGGTGATGTCGGGCGTGCCAAGGGCCCGTTTCGTTGGATCAATGCGCTAGGCCACCGGCTTCGCGATAACGCGCCCCGCAAGGCGCGGCAGAACATCGCCGCCCACTACGACCTCGGCAATGATTTCTATTCGGCGTGGCTCGACGCGACGATGACCTATTCGTCGGCCAGGTTTGCGACCACGAGCGAAAGCCTCGAAGCCGCACAGCTCCGCAAGGTCCACACATTGCTCGATCGTCTCGAGCTTGGACCCGGCCAGCGCCTGCTCGAGATCGGCTGCGGCTGGGGGACTCTCGCGATCGAGGCAGCGAGGCGCGGCGCGGAGGTCGTCGGGCTTACGCTATCGACCGAGCAGAAGGCGTGGGCCGAGGAAAAAATCGCTCGAGCGGGGCTCGCCGACCAAATCGAAATCCGGCTGCAGGATTATCGCCACACGGCCGAGCAATTCGACACCGTTGCCTCGGTCGAGATGGTCGAGGCCGTCGGCCAGCGCTGGTGGGGTGCTTACCTCGATTCAATCGCGCGGAACCTGCGAACCGGCGGGCGCGCGGCGCTGCAGTTCATCAGCATCCGGCCCGAGCTGTTCGAGAGCTATGCCCGCAACCCGGACTTCATCCAGACCTACATTTTCCCAGGCGGCATGCTGCTCGACGAGCCCAGCTTCGAGGCGCTGGCGAGCGAGCGTAGCCTCTCATGGCAGGACCGTGAAGGCTTCCGGTTCGATTATGCGGAGACGCTGAAGCGCTGGCGCGAGCGCTACGATCAGGCCGTCGAGCGGCACGCACTCAGCGGCTTCGCCCAGCCGTTCCACCAGCTCTGGCGCTATTACCTCATGTACTGCGAAGGCGGCTTCCGCGGCGGCGCGATCGACGTCGCTCAAATCACGATGGTCAAAAGCTGACCGCCGCGATTGGCTACGACAGAAATGCCGCTGCCAAACCTCCGCCGACGACCGCAAAGGTCAGCGCCACGCCTATGAGCGCGTTGCGCCAGTTCTCACCGAACGTCCGTTCCATGAATCCCCCTTCCCACGCGGACAAGAACACGCCCGCGAGGCGACTCATACCACAACCGGCGGACGGAACCTAATTCGAGCGAGGTGAAAATCTAACAAAGTCAGGGATTTGTCACGGGGGGATAACGATCAGGCGTCAACCCGGATCTTCTCTCCGGAAGGCGCATCCGCGGTGAGCCGCTCAACGATTGCATGCGCCGCGATTTCGGGGGGCTTGACGCTTTCGGGCTCCTCGCCGGGGAAGGCGAGGGCGCGCATCCGCGTCCGCGTCGCGCCCGGATCGACGATATGGACGCGCACACGCTTCAGATATTCCGTCTCGTCGGCATAGGCGCCGAGCAGAGCCTCCAGCGCGGCTTTTGACGATCCGTAGGCGCCCCAGAAAGCGCGAGGTTCGGCACCGACAGACGAAGTCACGGCGATCACATCCGCGCGCTCTGCATTCTTCAGCAGCGGGTCAAACGCGGCGAGCAGCGCCTGGTTCGCGAGCAGATTAAGGCTCAGGATCCGGGAGTATTCCTTCGGATCGATATCCTGCACCGGAGTCAGCGAGCCCAGCATCGCGGCATTGAGGACGAGCACGTCGAGCTTCTGCCAACGCTCGGCGACCGCGCATGCGAGCTTGCCGATGCTCTCGCCGTCGGTGAGGTCGAGCGGGGCGATCGTGGCCGTGCCGCCCGCCTCGTGGATGCGCTCCTCGATCTCCTCGAGCGCGGTGGTGGTGCGGGCGACGAGAATCACATGCGCGCCTGCCTGGGCGAGCTCCTCGGCGGTTGCGGCGCCGATCCCGCGCGATGCGCCGGTCACGAGAGCCAATTTGCCCGAGAGGGGTTTGTCGTTCATCATGCGCGGCGCCCTAACATTCCGTTCTCTTAAAGGGGAGGGCCGGGGCGTGGCGACGCATTCGAAGCAAGCGAGCTACCTATTCTTCGCGCTGACGATGATCGCGATCGGCGTGATCGGCTTCGCCAGCGCCACGTTCGCTCCGATCTGGGCGGGCGTGCCCAAAGCGCTGCCTGACCGCCAGCTGCTCGTTTATCTTTCGAGCGCCATTTCGCTGGGCTGTGGTGCCTGTCTGCTTATCAAACGGACGGCCGCTCAAGCCGCTCTCGTCCTGCTAGTTTATCTCATAATCTGGACCGGCCTGTTCAAAGTCCCGTTCATCGTTCGGCAGCCGCTTGTCGAGGTTTCCTATCAAACCTGCGGCGAGAACGCCGTGCTCATTGCGGCGGCCTGGGTTTTGTTCGTCGACTTTGCGAAAACACGGACCTTTCCAGCTGGCGATCTCGGCCTCAGGATGGCGCGTGGGCTTTACGGGCTGGCGCTCATCGCGTTCGGCTTCTCCCATTTCGCCTATTTGAATCTGACAGCGCCGCTCGTTCCGGCGTGGCTGCCGGGCCATGAGTTTTGGGCTTATCTCACGGGCGGCATTTATCTTGACACCGGGACTGCAATGCTGGTTGGGCTGTTTGGGGGATTAGCCGCTCTCCTTGCGGCCGTGCAGATTACCCTGATCACACTGCTCGTGTGGGGGCCTGGCGTCCTCAGCGGTCACGTCAGCGCGGATGCGTGGCAGGAGACGGTCGTCTCCTGGGCACTGACCGCCGGCGCCTGGGTGATCGCGACATCCTATGAGGCCAGCCGGCTCGGCCGATTGGGTCCCAGCGCATTCACGCTGAGGCCCGTCGGCCGCGGTTAGCGGCTCGCCACCAACGAGAGCGGCGCGCCCTTTTCCTTCTCCGATACGTCGGTGAGGCTCGTCGGATAATCGCCGGTGAAGCAGGCGTCGCAGCGTTGCGGCTGGACGCCGTCGCGCTCTTCGCCGAGCGCGCGATAGAGACCCTCGATCGAGATGAAGGCGAGGCTGTCGGCGTTGATATAGTCGCGCATCTGGTCGACGCTCATCTGCGCCGCCAGCAGCTTCGCCCGCTCAGGCGTGTCGACCCCGTAGAAGCAGCTGTGCCGCGTGGGCGGCGAGGCAATCCGCATATGCACTTCGCGAGCGCCGGCGTCGCGCATCATCTGCACCAGCTTCACGCTGGTCGTGCCGCGAACGATCGAATCATCGACGAGCACGATGGTCTTGCCGTCGATCAGCGCCGAGTTGGCGTTGTGCTTGAGCTTGACGCCGAGATGTCGGACCTCCTGCGTCGGCTGGATGAAAGTCCGGCCGACATAATGCGAGCGGATGATCCCGAGCTCGAAAGGGATTCCGCTGGCCTGGCTGAAACCGATCGCGGCCGGAACGCCGCTGTCAGGCACGGGCACGACGTAATCGGCCTCGACCGGCGCCTCGCGGGCCAGCTCCGCCCCGATATTCTTGCGGACCTCATAGACCGACTTACCTTCGGCGATGCTGTCGGGCCGCGAGAAATAGACGTGCTCGAAGATGCAGGGCCTAGGCGCCGCCTTCTGGAACGGCTGAAAAGAGCGGATGCCGCTGTTATTGACGATGATGACTTCACCCGGCTCGACATCACGCAGGTAGCTCGCCCCGATCACGTCGAGGGCAACGCTCTCCGAAGCGAAGATCGTGGCTTCGCCGAGCTTTCCCATCACCAACGGCCGGATGCCGAGCGGGTCGCGGCAGGCGACGAGGCCTTCCTCCGTGAGCACGACGAGCGAATAGGCGCCCTCGACCTGCTTTAGCGCATCGACCAGCTTGTCGAGCGTCGTCGCGCATTGCGACGTCGCGACAAGATGGATGATGACCTCGGTGTCGCTCGTCGACTGGAAAATCGAGCCGCGGCGGTTGAGCGTCCGCCGAATCTTCATCGCATTCGACAGGTTGCCGTTGTGCGCGACCGCGAAGCCGCCTTCCGCAAGCTCGGCGAACAGCGGCTGCACGTTGCGCAACGCGGTCTCACCCGTCGTCGAATAGCGCACGTGGCCGATGGCCGAACGGCCCGCCAGCTTGCGCATGATGTCGTCGCGATCGAAGTTTCCGGCGACGTGGCCCATGGCACGATGCGAGTGGAAATGCTTGCCGTCGAAGCTTGTGATGCCGGCGGCTTCCTGGCCGCGATGCTGCAGCGCGTGGAGGCCGAGCGCGACGAAGCTCGCCGCATTGTCGGCACCCCAGATGCCGAAAATGCCGCACTCTTCGCGCAGCTTGTCGTCGTCGAACGGGCTGGTCGTCAGCATCATGTCCCCGCGCCGGTGCTGTCGTGGAATCGCCATATAGGGAAGGGACCGTCCTTTGTCGCCCCCAGCCTGAATAAGGCGTGAAATCTTAACGGCTTAACGGACGGAAGCTCAAGCTTTCCAAAGGCTTGGGAAGCGCTTGTGAAGCGCCGCGACCTTGGGCTTATCGTTGATCACGATGTACGGATAATACGGGTGCGTATCGTAGAAATGCTGGTGATAATCCTCGGCCGCGTAGAATCCGCCATGCTCGATCCTGGTGGCGATCGGCCGCTTGAACATGTGCGCGGCGTTCAGCCGGGCGATGAAAGCTCGGGCGAACCGCTCCTGCTCGGCTGACTGAGGAAAGATCGCCGAGCGATAGCTGGGGCCCGTGTCGGGCCCTTGGCGATTCACTTCCGTCGGGTCGTGCGCGACGGTGAAAAAGACCTGAAGCAACTGGGCGTAGCTGACCTTCGAAGGGTCGAACGTGATTTTCACGGCTTCTGCGTGGCCGGTGTCTTCGGAGCTGACCTTGTCGTAGCTCGCATCGGCAGCGCTTCCGCCGGCGTAACCCGAAACGACGTTGGTCACGCCCTTCACATGCTCGAACACGGCATTCACGCCCCAGAAGCAGCCGCCCGCGAGGACCGCGGCCTCGGACTTCGGCGCGGCGGTTGCCGGACCAGCGGCGAGGAGAAGCAGCGGAATCAGCAGTCGCCTCATGTGTCGTCCTTTCCCATCCGATCTAATGTGCGGCCGACGACATTTACAGCGGCTGGACGGACCATTGGCGTCGGCATAGGACGCTGCTGACACGGAGGTAAGCTGATGCCGATCTACGGAGCACCTGTCCGCGAGACCCGGTTCGTGCTCGAAAATGTGCTCGATATCGGCCGCTACGCGAACCTTCCGGGTTTCGCCAACGCTTCGCCGGACTTGGTTCAGGCCATCCTCGAGGAAGCCGGGCGTTTCTGCGAGGAGGTGCTGCAGCCTCTGAACAAAGTCGGCGACGAGGTCGGCTGTAAGCGCGCCGACGACGGTTCGGTCACAACTCCTCCAGGCTTCAAGGACGCGTACAAGCAATTCTGCGAGGCGGGCTGGCCGACGCTGACCGCGCCGGAGGAATATGGCGGGCAGGGCATGCCGCAGGTCGTCGGGACGGCGGTCAGCGAGTACATCCTCTCCGCCAACCACGCCTTCGAGATGTATCAGGGGCTGACCTCGGGCGCGATCGCCTCGCTGTTGGTGAAGGCGTCGGATGAATTGAAGCAGACCTACGTGCCCAACATGGTGACGGGCAAATGGACCGGCACCATGAATCTTACCGAGCCCCATGCCGGCACCGATCTCGGCCTTCTAAAGACCCGCGCCGAGCCCAACGATGACGGCAGCTATTCAATCACCGGCACCAAGATTTTTATCTCGTCCGGCGAGCATGACCTGTCGGAAAACATCATCCATCTGGTCCTCGCCAAGCGCGCCGGCGCTCCGGACAATGTCAAAGGCATTTCGCTGTTCGTCGTGCCCAAGTTCCTCGTGAACGAGAACGGCTCTCTAGGCGAACGCAACACGCTCGGCTGCGGCGCGCTCGAGAAGAAGATGGGCATCCACGGCAACGCAACTTGCGTGATGAACTACGACGACGCGAAGGGATGGATCGTCGGGGAGCCGGAGAAGGGTCTCCAGGCGATGTTCATCATGATGAACGCCGCGCGTCTCGGCGTCGGCTTACAGGGCTTGGCCCAAGGCGAAGCGGCCTACCAAAACGCCGCGGCCTACGCGAAGGAGCGGCGGCAGAGCCGCGCTCTCAAGGAATCCGAGCGCGATCCGGACGCAAAAGCGGACGCGATCATCGTCCATCCCGATGTCCGGCGAATGCTGATGGAGTCGAAGGCATGGATCGAAGCCGGACGTGCGCTCGTGCTTTACGGTGCGCTGCTGGTCGATCTGTTCCGCCGCTCACCTGACGAGGCGGAGCGGCAGCAGGCCGACGATCTCCTGGGACTGCTGACCCCGGTCATAAAAGGCTATCTCACCGACAAGGGCTTCGCCGCGGCCGTGCACGCGCAACAGGTGCTCGGCGGGCACGGCTATATCCGCGAGCACGGCGTCGAGCAGTTCGTCCGCGATGCGCGCATCACGCAGATCTATGAGGGTACCAACGGAATCCAGGCGATGGACCTGGTCGGCCGCAAGCTGCCGCGCGACGGCGGCCGGGCCGTTCGCGGCTTTTTCGAAATCGTTGGACGCGACATCGCCGAAGCGAAGCAAGCGGGTGATTCCGCGGGAGTCGCCGCCGCGCTCGAGCCGGCGCTTCAGGACCTTCAGGCCGCGACCATGTGGCTTGCGCAAAATGGCATGGCCGATCCCGACAACGCCGGAGCAGGCGCCTACGCGTACATGGATCTGATGGGTCTGGTCAGCCTCGGCTGGATGTGGCTCAGGATGGCCGCGGCATCCCAGGCTGCGCTCAAGGATGGGAGTTCCGATGGCGGCTTCCACGAGGCAAAGCTCACGACGGCACGTTTCTACGCTGAGCGCGAGCTGCCTCTTTCGAGCGCTCTTCGCCGCAAGATCGAAGCGGGGGCCGAAAGCCTGATGAAAATCCCGGCCGAAGCGTTCTAACCTTTTCGCTGCACCCGGGCGGTGCGGCCGTTCGTTGTTCTTCTCTGGTCTCCAGAAGGAGGACGAGAATGAACCAAACTGCCTGGATCGTCGTGGCGATCATAGTCGTCGCCGCTTTAATCGTTGGCGCAATTTTCTGGTCGCGGCGGCGCCGGTCGGAGCACCTGCGCCACCGCTTCGGACCGGAATACGACCGTGCGGTGAATGCCAAAGGGGGCCGCTCGAAGGCTGAAGCGGAGCTCGCCGAACGCGAGAAGCGCGTCGAGAAGCTCGACATCCGTCCGCTCGAGCCTGGCGAGCGCCGCGATTTCATTCAGCGCTGGACGGAAGTTCAGGCGCGCTTCGTCGACGACCCGCCGCGCGCGGTCGCTTTTGCCGACGCTCTTCTTGGCGACGTGATGAAGGCGCGCGGGTATCCGGTTAGCGACTTCGAGCAGCGCGCCGGCGACGTCTCTGTCGATCACCCGAGAATTGTCGAGCATTATCGAACGGCGCACGACATCGCCGTCCGCCACGAGCGCGGCCAGGCGAACACCGAGGATTTACGCCAGGCGATGATCCATTATCGTGCGCTCTTCGATGATCTCGTCGGCGCCGAAGCGCCGGCTGCGCGGGAGCCCGAGAGAACGCATTGAGGTCGTGGGGGCGGGGGCAGGCTGCGTGCCGTCACCTGCCCCCGCCGTCGCGCCTCAGGGGAGTGGGGCTGCGACCGGGCTGAGCTAATCCCTAGCTATTGACTAGACAATATGCATCCATTCATTTCGGCGCGAATCTGCAAGATTCCGGCGCTCCGAGAGAGCATTTAACTGCCGTTCAGGATTGAACGGCGAGCCGACCAACGGCCGCGACGAACGCATGCGCACTGCGCCACAGCGATGCGTTTTAACCCCGAGGCTCCAACCATTTGGAAGGAGGAAATGAGCCATGCGTATCATGACGAAAATTCTGGCAGGCGCTGCCGGCATGGCAGCGATGACGGCGGCGGCCCCTGCGGCTGCCCAGTATTACCCCTACGGGTACAGCAATCCCTACAACTACGGCTATGGTTATAGCTCTTACGGTTCGGTGAACCCGTCAGTCGCCGCTTCGCAGTGCACCGCCGCGGTCCAGAACCGGCTTTATAATCGGACGAGCCTCGGCTCGATTCTGGGTTCGCTCGTCGGAATTCCGGCAGTTGGAACTGGCCGGGTCGTTGCGGTGACCTCGACGACGCCAACGCGGAGCGGAATGCGCATTCGCGGTCTCGCGAGCAGCGGCCGGATGGCCTACAACGGCTATGGTCCCTATGGCGTCGGCGCATATGGCGCACTGGGTTACGGCTATAATAATTCCGCCGACCTCAGCTTCCGCTGTGACGTCGACTATCGCGGCTATGTCCGCGATGTGGACATCAACCGCAGGTACTAACGGGCGATTGACGTGAACCAGGGAAGCGCCGGCAAACGCCGGCGCTTCTTTTTTGAGCAATAGGTATTTCAGAAGAAAGGCTTTTCTGGGCCATTGAAGGTTCAGCCGCGGATCGCGATAAACACAATCCTTGTTTGTGCGTTATGACGCATGGGTGCGCCGTTCGCGCGCGAGGGAGATGAAGTGGACATCATGGGCAAGCTTTCGCGCGGCGCGCTGCCGCGGAACGGAATCCTCGGCCTCAGTCTAGCGGCGGCAGCCTCGATCGCTGCGATTGCGCTCGCGTTGGCGGGTCCGTCTCAAGCGGCGGCCGCGGCGGCTCCGTCTTTCGGCGGCGAAGTCAACGAATTCTACCGCTCGCGCGGCGGGGCGTCCTTATGGTTCTCGCCGAACTCCGGCGCTGCAGCGCAACAGCTCATCCAAATGCTTGCAACAGCCCAAGCGGACCACCTGAACCCGCGCCGGTACAATGTGAAAGGGCTGGCGCGCGCCCTGCAGGACGCCCGCAGCGGAAGCCCGGGAGCGGTGCAACGCGCGGACATCATGCTGAGCAACGCCTTCGTCGCCTACGCTCGCGACATGAAGCACGATCCCGGCGTCGGGATCATCTACGTCGATCGCGAGCTGCGGCCGACGCCGCCTTCGCCGGTAGCGCTGCTGAGTGCGGCCGCGGCTGCCCCTTCGCTGTCGGACTATGTCGCGCAGATGGGATGGATGAGTCCGATCTACGCCAAGCTTCGGCAAGCAATCGCCGCTCGGATCTATCACAGTGACGCGGAACGGCGGCTGCTCGAGTTGAACCTGGAGCGGGCACGCGCGCTGCCGGCCGGCAAAGGCCGCTACGTGATCGTGAATCCGCCGGCGGCGCGCCTCTACATGTACGAGGATGGCCGCGTCGTGGACTCGATGCGTGTCGTGGCTGGCCGCCCGGATGCGATTGCCCAGACTCCGATGATGAACGCGTTCATCCGCTACATCGCGCTCAATCCCTATTGGAACTCGCCGGCGGACATCACTGCAAAGCGGCTTGCGCCCACCATTCTCAAGGAGGGGCGGGCTTACTTCAAAAACAGGGGTTACGAGCTCTTGTCGGATTGGTCCGACCATCCGCACGTGATCGACCCGATGTCGATCGACTGGCATGCGGTTGCAGCCGGTCGCGTGCAGGCGCGCCTACGGCAAAAGCCGGGTCCGGCCAACTCGATGGGCAAGATGAAGTTCATGTTCCCGAACCCGCAGGGGATCTGGCTCCACGACACCCCCGAGAGGGAGAAGATCGAGGATGCCGCGCGTCTCCAAAGCAACGGCTGCGTGCGCCTGGAAGATGCCAAGCGCCTTGCGCGCTGGCTGTTCTATGGACGGCCGCCGAGTCCGGCAGGGGCGAAGCCCGAGCAGAAGGTGAATCTGCCTTCGCCGGTACCGCTCTACATCACCTACCTGACGGCAGTGCCGAGCGGCACGTCGATCGTCTATTTCGACGATTTCTATGGGAAGGACCGCGCCGAGGCGCGCCAGTTCGCCGGGCTCTAGCTCGCCCGGCGGTCGCTGGCGAGATACGAAGGCCGAAGCATCGTCACTTCGTCCCGCCGCTCTTTTTTTGGCGCGAGCCTACCCATGTCGAAGCGGTCCTCGAACTGAACGCCGAACTTGCCCGCTTGCGCCCAGCGAACGATCCCGCGGACTGGCGCCACGCCGACGATATCGATCGTGAGATCGGTACCAGGCGCGACTGCGACCGGGCATTCGACCAGCGAGCCCATCGACGAGATGTTGCGAAGCCGCACTTCGACCATCTGACCGTCGATGCAAGTGATGGCGCGGCGCATCAGCCGATGGCGCTGCTCGCGCGTGCATTGGAAGCCGTCGGCCTCGACGGTCGAGTTATTGAGAAGCTCGCGCGCTTCCGCGGACGGCACTGGCCGGCCGAAGATATAACCTTGCACCATGCTGACGCCGAGCTCCCGAATAAGATGCAAGTCGTCATGTGTCTCGACGCCCTCGGCACACGTATCCATGCCAAGCGTTTCGGCAAGGGTGACGATGGCCCGGATGATCGCCGCGTTGCGGTTCGTGGCCGATGCGGCGCCGCGCACGAAACTCTGGTCGATCTTGATCTTGTCGAACGGCGCTTTCTTCAAATAGCCGAGCGAGCTGTAGCCCGTGCCGAAATCGTCGAGCGCGAAACGCACGCCGAGCTTCTTCAGTCCCGCGAACGTATCGTCGGTGGAATCGCCTTCGGCAAGGAAGACGCCCTCGGTGATCTCCAGCTCGAGCCTTCCTGGACGAACGCCCGTTTCCTGGAGATGTGTGGCCACCATCGCAACCACACCCGGATCGTTGAACTGGAGGGGCGACAGGTTGACCGCGACCCGAACGGAATCGGGCCAATGAGCGGCCTCCTCGAGCGCCGTCCGAAGCACCCATTCGCCAATCGTTCCGATCAGGCCTGCTTCCTCGGCGAGTGGAATGAACTTCGCGGGTGAGATTGGTCCGCGCGTTGGGTGCTGCCAGCGTACCAGTGACTCGAATCCCGACAGTTCCTCGCCGGCAGTTCGTACGATCGGCTGGTAATGGACCGACAGCTCGCCGCGATCGATCGCCTGTCTGAGGTCGTTCTCGAGCACCTGCCGCTCGGCGGCTTCACTGTGCATCGACGGTTCATAGAGCCGGTGCTTGCCCCGTCCCGCGGCCTTCGCTGCATAAAGTGCGAGGTCCGCATTGCGAACCAGGGCATCGGCGCTTGCGCGCCCCGGATCGCCGATCGCAATGCCGACGGACGCTCCGATCGAAACTTTATGACCTTCGACCTGATAGGGTCGCGACACTTGCTCAATCAGCGTCTTGGCGAGAGACTCGATCAGACTGAGATCGACTGTGCCGGGAAGGACGGCTTGGAATTCGTCGCCGCCGAGCCGCCCGACCTGGCCGTGATTGCCCATGACGGACTTCAATCGCTCCGCGACCTGGCGAAGCAACGCGTCGCCGATCGGATGGCCGAGCGTGTCGTTGACGTTCTTGAATCGATCGAGGTCGATCATGAACAACGCGCAGCCCTTCTGCCGATGGGACGCATTCCGCAGGGCTTCGTCGAGCGTCTGGCGCATCATCGCCCGGTTCGGCAGGGCTGTCAGGGAATCGAACCTTGCAAGGCGGGAGATTTCGCGCTCGGACTTGCGCTGCTCGGTAAGGTCGGTCCCGATGCCGCGAAACCCGAGAAAGCGGCCGCGTTCGTCGAAGATCGGATTGCCGGAGAGCGACCAGTGAACGTCCTCCTCGCTGGCGGCGCGAACGACGACGTCCGAGAACGGAAAGCGGGCGGACAAATGGAAGCCGAGCGTCTTTCGCTCCTCCATCGAGTCCGATTCATGGTCGACTGACAGGAGGTCAGTGAATTGCCGGCCCAGAAGTTCTTCCGGTTGGCTTTGGAAGTCGTCTGCGAGCTGGCGTGAAACGTAAGAGAGCATCCCGAGCGAGTCGGTTTCCCAGAACCAGCCGCGGCCGGTATTTTCGAACTCGTCGACGAAGTGGAGCGCCTTGCGCGCCTGGGCCTCGACCTTCAGGCGAATGCGACCCGTTGCGACGATCTTGCGAGTGCCTGCAACGCTATAGGCGACAAGCATCAGGGACAAGATTGCGACGCCCGAAGGGATCAGCGACGAAGTGGCAAGCACGACTGCCGCGAATATCGCAACGACCGCGTTGACCAGTGCGAGGGGCGGCGAACTGATCGATACGATCGTGCCCATCGAAATGCCCGTGACGAGGACAACCTGGGCAGCCGAAATCGGCGCATTGAACGGGTCGTCCTGGACCGTCTGGCCGAACCACGTCCAGAGCAGTCCGCTCAATGCAACATAAACGCACAGCGACCGCACGACGATGTGAGAAGAGAAGTTGAAACGGTTGCGGGTGAGGAGCGCGGTAGCGGCGGCAGCATCCAGGCCGATGGCCAGGCCTGAAGGGATCAGCGGATTGTCGAGGCATCCGCAGAACTGAAGTTTTGGCGAAAGCAGGACATATGCGGCGGTGATCAAGGCATGCGTGAAGCCGAGCAGCAGCGCGATGAGGTCGAGGCCGGCTACCCGCCAGTCGGCTAGCGAACGCTCACCGCTCGTATCGGGAGTCCGCAGATCGAACCAGAAGGCTTCGCGCACGGACGTGCGTTGGCGAATGGTGTCGCTCGTTTCGAAAGCCTTGGCGAATCGCGACCTGCGCATCGAACCCCACGATGTGGGCGCCGCACCAAGCGTGCGAAGCTGTCCACACGCGTACACGTAGCGCGCGGGGGGTTAACCGTTGGGCAAACGAACGAAGTTATCGGCGCCTTAAGCCTGTTTTCCAGCCTACTCCGGAAGGAAGTCCGGAACCGACAAATAGCGCTCGCCGGTATCGTAATTGAAGGTGAGGATACGCGGGCGATCGCCGAGCTCGGGCAGTTTCTGCGCGACACCGGCAAGCGCCGCGCCGGAGGAAATGCCGATCAGCAGCCC
>Ga0070661_100002020_pt1 | contig 14022 bp, 8 predicted proteins | sample KBSC43metaG_FD_64663 | JGI IMG/M metagenome (GOLD analysis project Ga0070661, IMG submission 64663) | Corn rhizosphere microbial communities from Kellogg Biological Station, Michigan, USA - KBS C4-3 metaG | ecosystem: Host-associated > Plants > Roots > Rhizosphere > Soil ...
CGGAGTTGCTCGCGAGCCGCGGCGCCGACATCACCCGCCAGCGCGCGGATGGTCGCACGCCCTACGCGGTGGCGGAGCTGAGCGGCCATCGCGAGGTGGCCCGGTGGCTGCTCGCGCACGGCGCGCGCGATGACCTGTCCAGCGCGGACCGTCTCGTGGCGGCGTGCAGCCGCGGCGACAGCACCACCGCCAGCGCGATGCTCGCTGCGCAACCGGAGCTGCGCGCCGCCGTCGCCACCGCCTACAACGCCGTGCTCATTGCAGCCGCCGAGCGTGACGACACCCGCGCGCTCGAAACGATGCTGGCCAGCGGCTTCGACCCGAACATTGGCGACGAGGAGATTGGCAAGACGCCACTGCACGCCGCGGCCATGGAAGGCTGGCCCGACGCCGTGCGCATTCTGCTGGCGCACGGCGCGTCGCCATCGGCGCGCGACAAGGAGTTCCACGGAACGCCGCTGGTGTGGGCCGCGGAAGGCTCACGCGCGCCAGCGCGCGATGGCCGGGACCATGCGGCCGTCGGCCGGCTGCTGCTCGCTGCCGGTTCGCCGGCGGACTGGCAGAGTGGCGAGGAGCCCGCACAGGCTGTGCTCGACATCCTCGCCGAATGGCAACGCCGGGCCCTGGCCAATCCGGCTGAAACGGCGGGGTGAACCCGGGGCCGCGGCTATCTGGCCGTCCACGTGTTGTTCGACGTATCCGCATCCACCCAGATGCCGCCGTCAATGTCAATGGACTTCACGTCCTTGCGCACGCGCACCTGCTCGGTGGCCAGCTTCGCATTGCGCGACCATGCCGCCGAGGATTCGTGCACCCGGTTTGTGGAGCCATCACGGTAGCGCACAACGATGTCGAATGGCGCCGCCAATCCGCCAACGTTCGCCACCGTGACCGCCAGCGCTCCGCCTGACTTCGTCACGTTCTTCACCGCGAGATCAATGTAGCCGTTGCTGAAAAACCAGTTGCTCCAGAACCAGTCGAGCGGCCGGCCCGCCACGTCGTCGAAGGTATGGAAGAAATCCCAGGGCGTAGGGTGCCTGCCGTGCCACCGCGCCATGTAAGCGTGCAGGCACTTCCTGAACAACTCGTCGCCAAGCATGTCCTTCATGGCGAGGTACCCGAGCGCGGGCTTGCCGTAGGCATTGATGCCATACGCGCCGCCGGTGAGCGCATCGGCGGGCGTGATGATCGGAAGGTCCTGATCGGGCGACGGGTTGCGTGCCCATCGATTGATGCGGAAGCGCTCGAATTGCGCGGATGCGCTGTCGACGCCCACGTCCACCCGGCTGATCAGATACTCGAACGTGGTCGCCCACCCTTCGTCCATGAAGGCGTACCGCGTCTCGTTGGTGCCCATGTAGAAGGGCATGTACGTGTGCGCGATCTCGTGGGCGGCCACGAGCGCCGCGAATGCCTTGCTCGGATAGGACTGGTCGTTCGCCACCATGGGGTACTCCATGCCGGCTCCGCCCTGGAACTCGGTGGTCTTCTCGTAGGGATACGGCACGCCGGGCCACTGGTGCGACAGGAAGTCGAGCGCGTGTCGCCCGAACTGCACCATCTGATGAAAGTCGCTCGCGCTGTCGTTGTACGCGGCCTGCACGCCCGCACGCCGATGCGTCGCGTTGTCCACCATGACGCTGGCAGCGTCCCAGTCGTAGTGGTCGCTCAATCCGAATGCCACGTCGGGCACGCCGGCGGCGGTGAAGTGCCAACTGTTCATCGCATGCGCCGTCGTGATCCTGCCATCGTGAGTCTGGGCGCTCGTGGCGACGTGAATGGTCGAGTCCGATGTGAACGAAGCCTCGAAGCGCGACAGCGCCTCCGGCTGCAGCAGGTCGGCGGCGTTCGTGAGCGTCCCCGTGCCCCAGACGACGTAATCGGCCGGCACGTTCACGGTCACATCATAGTCGTTGAAGTCGCTGTAGAACTCGTGCCCGGCGTGATCCATCGTGTCCCAGCCGTTGTAGTCGTCGTACACGGCCACACGCGGATAGAAATACGCGACAAAAAAGGTCGTGGAGTCTATCACGCCTTCGCGCCCCGGCTGCCTGGAGAGATCGTACCACCAGCGGAACGCGAGGTGCACGGAATCCTTCGGCGCGAGCGCCGACGGGAGCCGCACGGGCTGCCACGTGAAAAGGCGCGGATTGTCCACCCACTTCTGCGGCACGCCATTCACCGAGAACGACCGGATGTGCACGCCGGACGTGAGGAATTCGGGTGCGGCTCCGCCGTCACGCGGCGCGCCGGGCTTGTGATAGTTGGCGAACAGCTTGATCACCAGCGTTCGCAGCGTGTCGGGACTCTCGTTCTGATACGTGATCTCCTCCGTTCCCGAGATTCTCCGGTCGGGCGGCAGGGCGGTGATCGTGATCGCATAGCGGCCGCGGTTCTGCCAGTACTTTGGCCCAACGTTGCCGTCGAGCGCGCGCGTGCCATTGGCGTAGGCCTTCTTGATGGTGCGCGGCATGTAGAGCGCCTGCGCCGCGAGCGAGGGTGGAGCGACGAGTGCAGCGGCAAGCGCGGCGGCAAGCGCGCCAGCGACGCGGCCTGAAACGCGCGCCGCCAACGGGAAACAATTTCGACTGAACATGACGGGGAATCGTGAGGTGAGGTGCAATAGCTGTTGTGGAACCGGCAACGGCGAATGTCGCTGGCGCACCGCGCGACCGGAAGGACGGCTGCTGGCTCCGCCTGCGCTGACGATCTCGGCATTATCGCATGATCGTCTGGCGACCTCGACGCTCAATGCGCATCTTCCCGTTCCGGAGCGCCGCAACGACTCGCCATTCGAGATGGCGATCGTGACACGAGAACGAGGGTGATGCGATGATGCACCGAACACTGAGAACCGTGGTGGTCGCGGCCGTGCTCACGTACGGCGTGGCCGGTACAGTGCCCCTGCACGCGCAGGATGCCGGTGACGATTCCGTCCTGGCACGGAGCAAGACCGGCAAGCGCCTGTTCGGCAGCAGTGATGCCCTGCGAGTCGCGCGCGTGTTCTCGCCGCGCCTCTCGCCCGATGGATCACGCGTCGCCTATCTCGTCGCCAGCGTGGAGATGAAGGACGGCGAGGCCGGGAAATCAGTGACCAACCTCTGGATGGTCCCAGCCGGCGGGCCCGCGAACGCGGCCACGCAGTTCACGCGCGGAGACAAGAGCGTCTCGGATCCGGAATGGTCGCCCGACGGGCGGATCATAGCATTCATCAGGGCGGCAGGCGACGAGAAGGATGCGAAGCCGCAGGTGTGGTTCATGTACACCGACGGCGGGGAGCCGTGGCAGGTGACGAAGCACAAGGCCGGTGTACGCGGCTTCGAGTTCTCGCCGGATGGAAAGTCGCTGCTCCTCATCGCCACGAGTCAGCTCGACACCAGCGAGCAAGCGCGCGAGAAGGTCAAGGATGACGCCGTTGTCGTCGATCACGACTTCAGGATGGCCCAGCTCTGGACGTGGTCCATCGCGAGTGGTACCGAGAAGCAGATCACGAGTGGCGACTTTTCGGTCAGCGAAGCGCGCTGGTCTCCCGATGGATCCCGTATCGCCTTCACGGCGGCGCAGACTCCGCGGCTCGATGACACGGATCTCCGCAGCGCGTACGTGCTGGATGTCGCCACCGGCCACGTGCGCAAGCTCGTCGAATCGGCCGGCGCCACGGGAGCCGGACGCTGGTCGCCCGATGGGAAGTGGGTGGCGTACGTGGCGTCGAGGGGTGCCGGACCCTTCCAGACGAGTCTCTGCGTTGTGGCGGCGGACGGAGGACAGCCGCGCAAGCTGACCGCGAATTTCGCGCTCGATGCGGGCGAGCCGTTCTGGTCGCCCGATGGCAAGACCATCTACTTCACGAGCGACACGCGGGAATCCAGCGAAGTGTTCGCGGCGAGTGTCGGTGACGCCACGGTGCGCCAGGTGACAACCACGCCCGGGGTCTTCCAGCTCGGTGGCATTGATCGCGATGGGCACACGGCCATCGGCACGTTTACTGACCCATCGCATCCCGCCGACGTGTTCCGGTGGTCCGACGCATTCACGTCCTCCACCGCGATCACGCAGCAGAATGCCTGGCTCGCCGATTACGCGCTCGGCGCCACGGATGTTGCGCAGTGGAAGAGCAGCAAGGATGGACTCGAAATCGATGGCATCGTGACCAGGCCCGTGGATTACGACCCATCGCGCAGATATCCGTTTCTCCTCAATCCGCACGGCGGTCCCACGGGTGCGTCACTGCTGTCGTTCAACCCGACCGAGCAGGTGATGGCCGCCAATGGGTACCTCGTGCTCGAACCCAACTTCCGCGGCTCCACGGGACGTGGCGAACGGTTCGAGTCGGCGAACAGGAACGACTGGGGCGACGGCGATTACAAGGATGACATGAGCGGCGTCGACGCGATGATCGCTCGCGGCTGGGTTGACCCGCGGCGCATGGGGGCGTTCGGCTGGTCGTACGGCGGCTACATGACGTTCTGGATCGACACGCAGACGGACCGGTTCAAGGCCATCTCACCCGGCGCCGGCCTCCCGGACCTGTACTCGATGTACGCCGAGACGGACATCCACCGGTACCTGCGCGAATTCTTCGACCTGAAGGCGCCGTACGACAATTACCAGGAGTACTGGAACCATTCGCCAATGAAGTACGTGGCGAACGTGAAGACGCCGACGATGATTCTGCATGGGCAGGCGGACACCCGCGTGCCAATCCCGCAGGCGGAGGAGTTCTATCGCGCACTGTACGACCACCACGTGCCGGTGGAGTTCGTGACGTATCCGCGCGAGAATCACGGATTCGTGGAGCCACGCCACATCCGGGACCGGCTGCAGCGCTACCTCGTGTTTTTCGGCCGGTACCTCGACAATCCACCAGTCACCGAGCCTCGCGATGTGGTCGCCCGGATGGCGAAGGACCTGCCGGGCGCCGTCGGGGAGCGCGCCGCGTGCACGCCACGCGGCGCGCCCTCACCGGGCGACTACTGCCGGCACACGCCGTTGGGATCAGGCTTGGGATGATCCACCACGGGACGGTGATCCAGGTCGGCCACGTGCACGGCGATATCCTCCACGAGGTTCCCCACCTTCGCCATGTGCGGGTAGTCGATGTACTCCGGCTCGTCCGTTACCTGGTGATAGTCGGAATGCAGTCCCGTGGTGAAAAAGGTGATCGGAATGCCGTAGCGGGCGTATTCATAGTGGTCGCTGCGGCAGTAGATGTTCGACGGATGCCCGTCAGCATCCAGCGAGTAGTCGAACTGCATGTCGTGATGGTCGTCCCGGTTGACCTGTTCCACGATGTTGCCCAGCTCCGTGGAGAGGCGGCGCGAGCCGACGAGCTGCAGATAGTTGGGACTCCCATGGATCGGCGTGCCGTCCTTCGTGCGCCCGGTCTCGTCGCCCGCATCGCCGCGACCCACCATGTCCATGTTCAACTGCGCGACGATCGAATCGCGCGGCACGGTGGGATGGTCGGTGAACCAGCGCGAGCCCAGCAGCCCCTTCTCCTCCCCCACGTGCCACACGAACAGGATCGAGCGCTTGGGCTTCACCTTCATGGACTGGATCTTCTGCGCGATCTCGAGCACGGTCACCGAGCCCGAGCCATCGTCGTCGGCGCCGTTGTCAATCGAGTCCACACGCATGGAGTGCGGATACTTCGCGCGGAAGGCCGCGAGCTCGGCGTTCGCCTGCGCCTGCTGCTCCGGTGTGGCCTGCTTGCGTCCATCGTCGGCGCCTTCGGGGCGCACGATGTGGTTCCAGATGCGCAGCGAATCGTGGTCCACGGGGCGCGCGTGATCGCCGAGGTGGTCATTGTGCGCACCAATGGCGACGTACTCCGCCTTGAGCGACGGATCGCTGCCGGGAATGATCCCCACGACGTTGCGCGCCGGGTCGGCCACCGGCGTGACCGTGTACTCCACGTCCAACGCCGCGCTCCGCCCCGCCGTGCCCGCCGTGAGTCCGTCCAGTGGCGCGTCGAACATGCGCGCGGCGGCGGCCTTGCTGATGATGAACTGCGGCGTCTGCGCCGGATCGGCTGACGCACCGGCGTCCAGGAACTCCCGCGGGCGCTTCACGAACGCGAGCGTCTGCGGCGGAATGTCTTCGAGCGCAATCACGGCAATCGCGGCGGCGCTGGGTACCTCCCGCATCGCGCCGCCCGGCCGGCGCAGGCGCATGCGCGCGGCGTTGGTTGCATAGACCACCAGCTTGCCCTTCGCCTGGTCGTCGGTGATGGTCTGGGACGAATCACCCACGGTGCCACCGAACACGATCGGCACCGATGGGGTGGTGAACGAGTCCGGGCCCAGCGGCACGAAGTCGGTGAACGGCGTGAGCGCCGCACCGTTCACGGCGAAGGTCGGATTGTCCTTGAGGGCGCGTGTCTTGAGCGGAATGGTCTGGAAGTAGCCCCCGTCATCGCCGGCCGGAACGAGACCCATCTTCTGGATCTCGGACGCGATGTAGCTGGTTCCTTTCACGTTCCCCAGCGTGCCCGCCTCGCGACCCATCATGGAATCGTCGGAGAAGATGTAGAGCCGGGTGCGGAGATCCGCCGGCGTGATGTCTGCCGTTGTCGGCTGCGGCGCGTGCACGCGCGCGGCGGGCACGTATGGATCGAATGCGGCGGGCGCGGCGCCCGTTGCCGGTGCGCTGCCGCGCGCGCACGCTGCTCCGAGGAGCGCGAGCGCCACCGCGGAATGCGTCAGGTAAGTGTGCACAGTCCTCTGTCGAATGATGCGGGGAGTGATGGCGCCCGGAGGTGCTCCGGGTGGTGGGAACGGGAAAATATGGTCGTTCAGCCCATGCGGGACCACCCGCGCGGACGCACGCGGCAAACGGACTCTGGCGTGCGCCATCACCGCGCGACCTTCGATGGCTTCACGACCGTGAGCGTCAGCGTTGATGGATAGCGCTTCGAATGATGGATCGCGTTGCGCGCCACGAGCGGTTCCGTTTCGTCGTAGTTGCTGCCGCCCGTATTCAGGTTGCGATCGAATCGCGGAAAATTCGAGCTCGACACCTCGATGCGGATGCGATGGCCCGCCGCGAAGTAGTTGCTCGTGTTCATGGGCTGCAGTTGGACGCGATAGACATTGCCCGGCTGCATGAACTCCACCGGCTTGTCGTATCCATTGCGATAGCGCAGTCGCTGGATGTTCTCGTCGAGATTGTACGCGCGCCCGTCCGGATATACGTCAATGAGCTTCACGGTGATGTCCGTGTCCTTGCGATCCGACGACACGTACACCGTGAACGTGATGGGACCGCTCACCTCGATCCCGTCCTTCAGCGGCTCCGACGAGTACACCAGGATGTCCGGCTGCTCCTCCATCTGGCGCTGATCCATCGCGCCGCCCGTGAGTCCCGGCTGACAGCAGACGTTGCCGCCGTGCGACATCACCGGATGCATGGGGTCATACGTGAACGTGTCCGGCAGATCACGGCCCGGCGCCTTGAGGACAAGCCCGCCGTCGCCATGCAGCGTGTTCGCCTTCCCGCCACTCGACAGGAAGTACGTGACCGGCGTGGCGCCCCTGGGTGGCCACGTGTCCGACGACTGCCATTTGTTGATCCCCATGGTGTAGTAGCGGACGCGGGGCAGCGTATCGAGCAGTCCGTTGTTCTCGCCCTTGAGGAAGTGATCGAACCAGTCGTACGTCAGCGCTTCGTAGTCATAGCGCGCATCGCCCACGCTGCGCTCTCCCACGATCGTGTTCTCCGTGGCCCGCGTGTACGAGCAGTGCAGCGTGGGGGCGATGATCACGTACTGCTCCTTCCCGATGGCCGGGTCGGCGGTTTCCCGCACGCGATTGTACTCGGCGAGGTTCGGGCCAATGGAGACGTCGTACCAGGACATGAAGTACAGCCCCGGCACGTTGATCTTCATGTTGTCGTGCCACAGCCCACCGCGATACCACGCCGGATCGTTCGGCGTGCGCTCGATCATGGCGCCGCCCGTGGCGATCCCCGGCACCGAATCGGCGAAGATGCCGGGCGGCCCATCCACCGACCGGATGATGTCCTTCTCGGGGAGATGCCAGAATGCCTTCATCCAGTCCACGGGTGGCAGGTGCTGCACGAGGTCGAACGAGCGCGACTCGCGAATCAGATCAGCCTGTGACGCCTTTGCGGGGAACATGGGCCGCGTCTCGTTCTGCTCACCGTAGAGCCAGTCGATGAACAGCATCTGCACCGCCCCGCCGCGATACCAGTTTCCCTGTTCGTAGTACGGTCCCACGCGTCCCACGCCGGCGCCGAAGCTCTCGGGGATGATCGTCGCGAGACCGGGCGGCGCGGTGGACGCCACCGCCGACTGCCACTCCGCCGTCGAGGAGCACCCCACCAGTCCGACTTTCCCGTTGGACCATGGACGCGTGGAGATCCACTGGATGGCGTCGTAGCCATCCGTGAGCGGCGGCCCGAGAATGTCGTATGTGCCTTCGGAGAAGAAGTGGCCGCGCTCGTTCTGCTCGACGTACGCGTACCCGCGCTTCACCGCAGCGAGTACCGCCGCCATGTTCGCGGGCACGCCATTCTGGATGTCCCAATAGTTGAAGTTGTACGGCGTGCGCACGAAGATGGCCGGGACCTTGCCCTCGGCATGCTTCGGATAGTACACGTCGGTGGCGAGCTTCACCCCGTCGCGCATGGGTATCATCAGCTTGCGGTCGATCACCGCGAGCGACTCGAGCTGATGCTCCAGATCCCAGCGGACCGCCTTCGCCGAATCACTCAGCGGCCCGCCGCGCTGCGCGACGGCCGGATGGGCCACGACCGCGAGCGCCATCATGACGAGGGTGCCAGAGAGCGTGCGCTGCGAGGTACGCATTCGGACTCCTGATGGATGTTCACTTGCAATACGGAGCATCGCCGCAGGCTGTTGAGTCGGGCGCGCCCGCGACGTTGCCATTCGCGTGACCGCGCGCAACTTTCAGCGCGATACGGCGGACATGCTGCCGCCCATGCTACGTACGGCCCACAGCGGATGTCATACTCCAATCCCGAGCAGAGTCCCTTCCCGCAGCCGGACGCGCTGTCCACGGCCGCGCGCCTGCGCGTCGCCTTCCAGGGCGAGCCGGCCGCGTTCAGCGAAGACGCCATCCATTTGCTATGGGGCCCGGATGTCGAGGCCGTTCCCATGCCGACGTTCGAAGCCGTAATGGATGCCGCCGAATGCGGTGACGTGGATTTCGGCATGCTCCCCATCGAGAGCACGGTGCTGGGCGATGTGCACTCGGCCTACGATCTGCTGGCCCTGCATGACGGCCTCGTGATCTGCGCGGAGGTCGTACTCCCGGTGCGACTCGCGCTGCTCGCCCTGCCCGGCACACGACTTTCGCAGATCCGCTCCGTCGCGAGCCACCCGCTCATCCTCGCACTCTGCACGTATTTTCTCGAGCGGCATCCCGGCATTCGGGCCGTGCCGGCCGACGACACCGCTGGCGCGGCGCGCGAGGTGGCCGAGGCGGGCGATCCCGCGCGCGCGGCACTGAGCAGCCGTCGCGCCGCCGAGCACTACGGGCTGGCGGTCATCGCGGATGGCGTGGAAGATCGCCCCGATTCGCAGTTCCGCTTTCTCGCGGTGGGGCGCGAGCCGGCGCTGCTCGAACGCGGCACGCTCTCACGCACGGCCGTGCTCTGCGTCTTTCCCGACGCGGCGGGGTCGCTCGTGACCGCGCTCAAGCCGCTCGCGGACGCATCATTCCGCATCACGCACATCGGCGCGCGTCCCACCCGGGAACCGTGGACATATCAGTTCTTCCTGGAGTACGAGCATCCGGCAATGGACCCGCACGCCACGGCCGCGCTCTATCTGCTCCAGACCGCGAGTCGCGAGTGCCGCCTGCTGGGTACGTATCCGAGCTGGCTGGGGAAGGACACCGCGCCACAGGGCGCATAGCGCGCGCCCAGGGCACCCTGGCCATTCTGTACCGTCGCGCCGGCGCCATCATCGCCGGGATGCGGCCGCTACGCTCTGCGTCGGATCCGCTCCCTCCCAGGTCACATCCGCTGTGGGGCCGTACGTGGACGGCACGGCGCGTTCCAGCAATTTGAGATACACCGTGAGCTGCGTGCGATGATGCGCCGTGTGCAGCAGCCGTCGCCAGAAGATCCAGGCGCGCTGGCGCTCCACGTCGAAGAAGGGGACACGCTCCAGCCACCACGACTCGCGCTGCGCCGCCAGAAAGGGGAGCCGGTGCCGGACCAGTTCAGCCAGCCGGGCCGAAGCGCTCGTGACCGTCAGCGGCTGCGGCAGCACATCTCCGGCCGGCAATTCCGGTGCAGCGAGAAACTCGCCGAAGAATCGTCGCTCGGAGAGCAACTGATGCTTCAGGATATCGCCCACGGTGCTGGCGCGAGGACGCGGACAATACCCCAGATCCGCATCGGTGAAACATGACCACACTGAGTGAACCTTGTTGGTTTCACTGGCATACGAATCCAGCATGTGCTGCGCGAAGGGAAATGACGCACGCGGAATTTCCGCGTCGGCGATCTCGGTGTGTGCGTATCGCATGGCCGCCTTCCTCCTCCTGACGATTTTCCGTTTTCCGGGTCGGTGCTCCGATACTACCTTCGTCACAAGGAGAATAACCATGACTACACTGACCCGGCTCCCCAGGCGCGCACGGTCATCCAGGAAGGCGGGATGGCGAATGAGCACGCGCGGGCCTGCATTGACTGGGACTCGCCGCCGAGGGTTGCGCACGGCGGGAGCAACGAAACACCTGCCTACTGCAGTATCGATCTGGGATCCACTGCCGTGGCGCGATGCGCGGGCAGATACGCCGCCGCCGCGCCGACCAGCAGAATGAAGAGCACGGCACCGGCGAGCACACCCGGATCGAGCGGCTTCACGTGGAACACCACCGAGGCCATGATGCGCGACAGCGCGAGCGCGCCCAGGACTCCGACCGCCACACCCGCGACCGTGACGGCGAGCCCCTGTCGCAGGACCAGTCGCCGGATTGCGCCGCGTTCGGCGCCCAGCGCCATGCGCACACCGAACTCGCGCGCGCGCAGTTTCACCGAGTACGAGAGCGCGCCGAACAGCCCCAGGGCCGCGAGGATCAGGGCGATCGCCGCGAAGCTCGCGAGCACCACGAGCGTCAGTTTGCGCTGAGCCGTTCCGGCGCCGATGGCGTCCGCCATGGTCATCGGCCGGTACAGCACCAGCTCCGGATCCATCATGGCGATGGCGCTCCGAATGGCGGGCAGCATCGCGGTCGGCGATCCGCTCGTGGATACGACCTGTGTCAATGCCCAGTTGCGGTCGCCCGCGAACTGCGCGTGCGCATGGTAGACAGTCGGCGCGGAGCGGCCTTCGACGTCCAGGCCCACGTCAGGAACGACGCCGATCACGTCCCAGTCGAATCCACCGGTGCGCAGACGCTGGCCGATCGGATCCACACCAGGAAAGAGCTGATGCGCCGCCGACGTGCTCACGATGGCGCGGCGTGGCGCGCTCGCGTCATCGCGCGCGTCAAACGCCCGGCCTTCGAGGATCGGGATACCCGCGGCCCTGAAATAGTCGCCTGACACGACTCGCTGCTCCGCACCAACCTGCCCGTCCGGCTTTCCCACAACAGGACCGGTGAGCGCTCTGGTGCCCCACTTGTGAAACGAGCCGGTTGCGGGCAGCCGCGAGATGCCGCCAGCCGCACGCACACCCGGCAGCTGCGCGATCCGGGTCGCGACGGCCTCGTAGAAGCGCGCCCTGGCGGTGGAATCGTAGCGTGCCTCGGGCAAGTGCAGCTCGAACACGAGCGCGCGGTCCGCCTTGACGCCCAGATCCAGTGACCGCAGGCGATGGAAGCTCACGATCAGCAGCCCCGCACCCACGAGCAGCACGAACGCGAGGGCGACCTGTGCGGTGACGAGACCGGAACGCACCCGGCTCTGCCGCTGTCCTCCGGAGAGTGCGCGTCCTTCCGCGCGGAGCGCGTCAATCGGCTGCGCCCGCGCCGCACGCAGCGCGGGCAGGATGCCGAACACGATGGCGCTCGCCCCGGTTATGGCGAGCGAAAACGCGAGCACGCCGGAATTCATGGTGAGCGAATCGAGCCGCGGCACTGAGCCCGCGCCGAGTGCCACGATGGCCGCCATCGCCAGGCGCGCGACCACCAGGCCGGCAAGTTCTCCCGCGAGCGCGAGCACGAAGCTCTCGATGAGCATCTGTCGCACCAGTCGCCCGCGCATGCCGCCCAGCGCGGCGCGCAAGGCGAACTCGTGCGCGCGCGCCGACCCGCGCACGAGCAGCAGCGTTGCCACGTTCACGCACACGAGCAGCAGCACCAGCGCGACCGCGCCAAGCATGAGCTGCAACGAGCGGCTCGCTCCGCCAACAACGTCCTCCTTCAACTGATAGAGCGTGGCGCGCATGTCGCTGGTGCCGGCGTATTCTCGCGCCAGCGTCGCATCGACCGTATTGAGCTCGGCCTGCGCCCGCGACAGCGTGACGCCCGCGCGCAACCGCCCCAGCACATCCAGGTAGTGGTTGTCCGCGTTGCTGGCGTCGAGCCCGGGGCGCAGATCGAGCGGTACCCAGGCGGCCACGCCCGGCACCATCGGATCCGCATACCCCGCCGGCATCACGCCAACGATCGTGAACGGCGTACCACTCATCACCAGCGCCTGACCGACCGCGCCGGCGTTTCCGTGATACAGGCGCTCCCACAGATCGTGGCTCAGGATCACCGATGGAGCGCCGTTTTCCTCGCTCCGTTCAAAGTCGCGGCCGATCACCGGCTGTGCGCGCAGGACATCGAAGTAGTCGGCGCTCACCGGGAGCACCTGGATGCGCTCGGCGTGGCCGCTGCCAGCCAGGTCCTCGCCTGTCGTGTTGTAGGTGAGCACGGCCGCGAGGTGCTCGAATGACGTGAGCTGCCGCCGATACGCCAGGTAATGCACGGGCGTGACGACGCCGCGATCGCCAGGAGTGCTGGCGCCGTGCTGATAGAGGCGGACCAGACGGCCAGGCTCCTGATACGGCAATGGCTTCAGCAGCACGGCGTCGACGGCGCTGAACACCGCCGTCGTGCCGCCAATCCCGAGGGCGAGCGTGAGCATGACGACGAGCGCGAATCCCGGACTGCGAGCGAGCGTGCGCATGGCGTAGGAGACGTCGCGCAGCGAGTCCTCGAACACTCGCGTACCGCGTGCGTCGCGCACTTCCTCGCTGGTGCGCTCCACGCCGCCCAGTGCGATCCGGCTCTGGCGCTCTGCCTCGGCTGCCGGGGTACCCGCGGCGCGACGGGACTCGGCCTCCATGGCCAGATGAAAGCGCAGCTCCTCCGCGAGCTCGCGCTCCTCGCGACGACGCAGCAGCAGGCTCGACAGCCGCGCCCAGACATCGGACAGCGCACTCATGTCGTAGCCGGGATATGGCTCGCGCGCAGGATGTCATTCACGGCGGACGACACCCGCTGCCAGGACACGCGTTCCTGCTCGAGTTGGCGCTGGCCGGCCGCGGTGAGCGCGTAGTACCGCGCGCGCCGGTTGTTCTCCGTGGTGCGCCAGGACGACGTGATCCAGCCGCGCCGCTTCATGCGCACCAGCGCGGGATAGAGCGATCCCTGGGTGACCAGGAACACGTCGTGCGAGAGCCGTTCGATGCGCTGCGCGATCCCCCAGCCGTGCATCGGCTCGAAGGCCAGCGTCTTGAGCACCAGCATTTCCAGCGTGCCCTGCACCAGCTCGGACCGCGCGTCCGTCACGTGCCGCACTCCTTCAGGTGAACTGAAGGTACAAAGTACACCGGCTTCTTCAGACTGTCAACAGGAGGGGCAGGCTCCGGCGGCGATCACGAGACCGCGCCGGTGGCGGATCAGTCCTGTGGCTTCGCCGGACGCCCCACCGGAATGCGCTTGTCCGCTCTGCCCTTCACATACGCATACACGGCCTTGATCTGGTCAGCGGTCATGATCTCCTTGAAGGCGGGCATGCCGCGATTCGCGCGACCGTCTCTCACGACCGCCGCGAATTTCTCTTCCGTGTCGATGGGCCCTCCCGCAGCCAGCGACG
>Ga0070661_100002029_pt1 | contig 13992 bp, 10 predicted proteins | sample KBSC43metaG_FD_64663 | JGI IMG/M metagenome (GOLD analysis project Ga0070661, IMG submission 64663) | Corn rhizosphere microbial communities from Kellogg Biological Station, Michigan, USA - KBS C4-3 metaG | ecosystem: Host-associated > Plants > Roots > Rhizosphere > Soil ...
GGCGGTGTACGTGGGCGACAGCCTGATCAAGGACGTGACGATGGCGCAGGCCGCGGGGGTGCTGGACGTGTTCGCCCGCTACGGCGACGTGCGGAGCCGCCCCGGCTACGGCCTGCTGCGACGGGTGACCCACTGGTCGCCCGCGATGCTGGCCCGCTCGGAGGGCATCCGCGAGGCCGACGTCCGCCCGACCCACGTCCTCGGCGACGGGTTCGCGGAGCTGCTGGACCACGTCGAGTTCCGCCGCTTCACGCCCCCGGCGCCCGCGGCCTGATCTCGTGTTCGTCGAGCTGCACGCCAAGAGCGCCTTCAGCTTCCTCGAGGCCGCCGCCCTGCCGGAGGCGCTGGCCGAGCGGGCCGCCGCGCTCGGCCAGTCCGCCATCGCGCTGCTGGACGCCGACGGCGTCTTCGGCGCGGCGCGGCTCTACCGCGCGTGCACCCGGCTCGGCATCTCCGCGCGGGTGGGTGCGGAGGTCACCCTCGACGACGGCAGCCGGCTGCCGCTCCTGGTGGAGGACCGCGAGGGCTACCAGAACCTCTGCCGTCTGCTCACTCGCATCAAGATGCGCGCGGCCAAGGGGGCGGGAGCAGCCACGCTCGACGAGCTGCCCGAGTTCTCGGGCGGGCTCGTGTGCCTCACCGGGGGCGGACGGGGGCCGGTGGCCGCCGCGCTCGCGCGCGAGGGCGCGCCGGGGGCCCGGCGCCTGCTCGAGCGCCTGATCTCGACCTACGGCCGCTTCAACGTCTTCGCGGAGCTGCAGCGCCACCTGAGCCGTCCGGAGGAGGCGCGCAACGACTGGCTGCGCGGGGAGGCCTCCCGCCTGGGGGTGGCTCTACTGGCCACCAACGAGCCGCGCCTGATCGGGCGCCGCGACCGGCCGCTGCTCGACGTGCTCACGTGCATCCGCGAGCACGTCACCCTCGAAGAGGCCGGGCGGAAGCTGGCGCGCAACAGCGAGCACTTCATGAAGACGGGGCCGGCCATGGAGCGGCTCTTCGCGGATTGCCCGGAGGCGGTGGCCAACACCGGCGAGCTCGCGATGCGGCTCGGCTTCACCCTCAAGGACCTCGGCTACCGCTTCCCGGACTATCCGCTGCCGCGCGGGGAGACCCCCATCGGCTTCCTGCGGACGCTCGCCCACGCGGGGGCGCGTACCCGCTACGGCTCGGGGCCGCTCGCGGAGAAGGCGCGCCGGCAGATCGAGCACGAGCTGGCCCTCATCGGCCGGCTGGATCTCGCCGGCTACTTCCTCATCGTGTGGGACCTCGTGCAGTACTGCGGCTCGCACGGGGTGCTGGTGCAGGGCCGCGGCTCGGCGGCCAACAGCGCGGTGTGCTACGCGCTCGGCCTCACCGCGGTGGACCCGGTGGGGATGGAGCTGCTCTTCGAGCGCTTCCTCTCCGAGGAGCGCGGGGAGTGGCCCGACATCGACCTCGACCTGCCGAGCGGCGACCGCCGGGAGCAGGTGATCCAGTACGTCTACGAGCGCTACGGCCGGCTGGGCGCGGCCATGACCGCCAACGTCATCACCTACCGCGGGCGCAGCGCCGCCCGCGAGGTGGGCAAGGTCCTCGACCTGCCCCCGGACGTGATCGAGCGGCTCTCGCAGCTGGTGAGCAACTGGGAGTACAACGATCCGGGCGACAGCCTGCTCGCGCACCTGGGCGAGGCGGGGTGCGATCCGGCCGAGCCGCGCATGCAGCACTTCGCGCGGCTGTGGAGCGCGATCCAGGACCTGCCGCGGCACCTGGGCCAGCACTCCGGCGGCATGGTGATCGCCCAGGGGCGGCTCGACGGAGTGGTGCCGCTCGAGCCGGCCACCATGCCCGGGCGCAGCGTGGTGCAGTGGGACAAGGACGACTGTGCCGCCCTCGGCATCGTGAAGGTCGACCTCCTCGGGCTCGGCATGATGTCGCTGCTGCAGGACGCGCTCGAGATGATCCGCCGCCGCGGCGGGGCGGTGGACCTGGCCCATCTGCCCCAGGACCCGGTCGTCTACCGCATGCTCCAGGAGGCCGACACCATCGGGGTGTTCCAGGTGGAGAGCCGCGCCCAGATGGCCACGCTGCCGCGCCTGCGCCCGGAGCGATTCTACGACCTGGTGGTGCAGGTGGCGATCATCCGTCCCGGTCCCATCGTGGGCGACATGGTGCATCCCTACCTGCGCCGTCGCGCGGGCCGCGAGGCGATCACGGTGCCGCATCCGGACCTGGAGCCGATCCTGCGCCGCACCCTGGGCGTGCCGCTCTTCCAGGAGCAGCTCCTGCGCATGGCGATGGCCACCGCCGGCTTCACCGGGGGGGAAGCCGAGGAGCTGCGCCGCGCCTTCGGCTTCAAGCGCTCGGAGCGCGCCATGAAGGAGGTGGAGGTGAAGCTGCGGGCGGGCATGACCCGGAAGGGCATCTCGGGCGCCGCGGCCGAGGCCATCATCGACTCCATCACCGCGTTCGCGCTCTACGGCTTCCCGGAGTGCGTGGCGGGCGACAGCCGGGTGATCGACGCGGAGACCGGCTCCGCGGTGCGGATCGAGGACGTGGTGGAAGGCCGTGCCACGCTGACCCACACCCTGGCCTGCGATGCGGACTTCAAGATCCGGAAGCGCCGGGTGCTCGCGGCCACCCGGAGCGGCACCCGGACGGTGTACCGGCTGCGCACCTTCCTGGGGCGGGAGGTGGTGGCGACCCCGGAGCACCTGCTGCTCACCGAGACCGGGTGGCGGCCGCTGGGAACCCTGGGGCCCGACGACCACGTGGCCACCGCGGTGGCGGGAGCCTTCGTGAGCTGGGACTGCGTGGTGGACGTGGAGCCCGCGGGGATGGCCGCGACCTACGATCTGGCCGTCGAGGAGGACCACAACTTCGTCGCCGACGGTCTGATCGTCCACAACTCGCACGCGGCCAGCTTCGCCCTGCTCGCGTACGCGAGCGCCTACCTGAAGGCGCATCACCCGGCCGCGTTCTACGCCGCGCTGCTGAACAACCAGCCGATGGGGTTCTACGACCCCGCCACCATCGTGAACGACGCGGGCCGGCACGGGCAGGTCATCCATCCCGCCGACGTCAACTACTCGGGCTGGCTGTGTACGATCGAGCCCGCCGGCTCGGTGCGCCTGGGGCTGCGCTACGTGCGCGGGCTGCGCGAGGAGGCGGGCCGGCGCCTCGAGGCGGAGCGGGCGCGGCGGCCGTTCGACTCGGTCGAGGATCTGGTGCGGCGCGGCGGGCTCCGGCGCGACGAGGTGGCGCAGCTGGCGCGGGTGGGAGCGCTCGGCAGCCTCGAGCCGGAGCGGCGGGCGGCGCTGTGGGCGGCGGAGCGCGCGGGGCGGCCCGCGGGCGCGCTCTTCGAGGCGCTGCCCGCCCCGCGCGAGGCCTCGCCGCTCCGGCCCATGAGCGCGGAGGAGCGGCTGCTCGCCGACTACGACGGCACCGGGCTCACCCTGGGGCCGCACCCGATGGCCTTCCGGCGGGGACGGCTCCTGCGCATGGGCGTGTCGCGGGCGGCGGACCTCGCCGCCTTCCGTCACGGGGCGTGGGTGAAGGTGGCGGGGGCGGTGGTGGTGCGCCAGCGGCCGGGCACCGCCAAGGGCTTCGTCTTCCTCAACCTCGAGGACGAGACCGGCCTCGTCAACGTGATCGTGCGGCCGGCCCTCTTCCACCAGCACCGGCTCGCGCTGGTGAACGAGTCGTTTCTCCTGATCGAGGGGACGCTGCAGCGCCAGGACAACGTCACCTCCGTGCGCGCCGAGCGGCTCGCGCCGCTCCGCCATCGCCTGGCGAGCGTGCCCTCGCACGACTTTCACTGAGGCCCCCCACCGCGGCGAGGAACACGCGCAGGGCCGGCGTCTCCGGCTTGTCGCGCCGCCGCACCAGCCCGAGCCGCCGCACCAGGGCGGGCGAGAGGGGCCGGGTGATGAGCGCGCCCGCCCGCACCTCGTCCCGCACCGCCATCGCGGGGCTCACCGAGACCCCGAGCCCGGCCTCCACCAGCTTCTTGATCGCCTCCTCGCTGCCGAGCTCCATCACCACGTGCGGTCGCGCGCCGCCCCGCCGGAACCACCCCTCGACCACGCGGCGAATGGTCCCGCCGCGCTCGTAGAGGATGAGCGGCACCCGCGCCAGCTCCGCCGGGGTGAGGGCGCCCGGGCCCGGCCAGCGGTGGCCGGGGGGAGCCACCGCCACCAGCGGATCCTGGCGGAACGTGGTCACCGCGAGCTGCCGGCCGGTGACCGGCAGCGTGACCAGGCCCACGTCGAGCTCGTTGGCCGCCACCGCGGCCGCGATCTCGGGGGCGTTGCCGGTCACCACGATCAGCTCCAGCTCCGGGTAGCGGTCCCGCAGCCGGCGCAGCAGCGGCGGCAGCAGGTGGATGCTCGCGGTGGCGCCGGTGCCGAGTCGCAGGCGGCCCGCCACCACCCCGCGGAGCTGGCGCAGCGCCTCCTGCGCCGCGTCGAGCTCGGCGAACGCGCGCCCCGCGTGCTCCAGCAGCACGGTGCCGGCGCGGGTGGGGAAGGCCCGCTTGCCCACCCGCTCGAGGAGCGCGGTGCCGCAGCGGGCCTCGAGCTGCCGGATGTGCAGGCTCACCGCGGGCTGGCTCAGACGCAAGCTTTCGGCCGCGCGTGAGAAGGACCCGTGCCGAGCAATCTCCCGGAGAGTCCGCACGTGGACCGGATTGAGGTCCATCTCCCCGAAGTATTCCTCATCGTTTGCATGAGAACAATCTATTTCCCTTATGACAGCCGGGGGTCGCACACTGCGAGACAGGAGGAGGACCCATGGCGGACGTCTCGATTCGCTCCGCGACGCCGGACGACGCGGCGGCGATCTGCACCATCTACAACCAGGGCATCGAGGACCGCATCGCGACCCTCGAGACCGAGCCGCGCACCCCCGAGGAGCGCCGGCAGTGGATGGCCGCGCGCGCCCCGCGTCACCCGGTGGTGGTGGCGGTGACCGGTGGCGTCGTGGTGGGGTGGGGCAGTCTCAACTCGTTCAACGCCCGGCCCGCCTACGACCACGTGGTGGACCTCTCGGTCTACGTGGAGCGCGCGTGGCGCGGGCGCGGGGTGGGCCGCGCGCTCCTGCAGCACCTGCTGGCGCTGGCCAGGCGCACCGGCTACCACAAGATGGTGCTGGCCACCTTTCCCTACAACGAGGCCGGCGTCACCCTCTACCGGAAGATGGGCTTCACCCCGGTCGGGGTCTACCACGAGCAGGGGATGCTCGACGGCAAATGGGTCGACGTGCTGATCATGGAGCGCCTGCTCTGAGCTACGGCTGGACCGTCGTCGCCACCCTCTGCGTCACCGAGATCGTGTCGTGGGGGATCATGTACTACGGCTTCCCGGTGTTCCTCGCCTCCATGGAGGCCGATCTCGGCGGCTCGCGGGTGGCGATCACCGGCGCGTTCACGGTGGGGATGGCGGTGGCCGCGCTCGCCGCGCTGCCGGTGGGCCGCTGGCTCGACCGGCGCGGCCCGTGGGGGCTGATGACGCTCGGCTCGTGCCTCGGCACCGCGCTGGTGATCGCCTGGTCGCAGGTCTCGAGCGTGGGCGGGCTCTACGCGGTCTGGGCGCTCATGGGCCTGGCCCTGGGGGCCACGCTCTACGAGCCCGCGTTCGGCGCGGTCGTCCGCTGGTTCCCCACCGAGCATCGCGACCGCGCGCTGACGGTGGTCACGCTGGCCGGCGCGCTCGCCAGCACCATCTTCATGCCGATCAGCGCGGGTCTGCTCCAGCACTGGGGCTGGCGCCCGGCCCTGCTGGGGCTGGCCACGATCCTGGCCGTCGTCACGATCCCGCTCCACGGCCTCGTGCTGCGTCGTCAGCCCCCTCATCTCGCGCGGCCGCGCGGGCGCGCGGCGGGCGTCGAGGCGCGCGGCCCGGGGGTGCCGCTCGCGGTGGCCGCGCGCGCGCCGATCTTCTGGGCCCTGTCGCTGGCGTTCGCGATCGGCAGCTTCGCCACCTCCGCGGTGACCCTGCACCTGATCCCCTACATGGTGGAGAACGGGCACCCGGCCACCGCGGTCGCCGTCGCCATCGGCTGGATGGGCGCGATGCAGATTCCCGGCCGCCTCGTCTTCATCGCGGTGGCCGGCCGCTTCGGCGCGCTCGGCGTCACCATGGCGGTGTTCCTGGCCCAGGCGCTCGGTCTCACCCTCGTCGCGCTCGCCCCCGGGCTGCCGGGCGGCCTGGTGCTCGTGATCGCGGTGCTGGGCGCGGCCAACGGCATGGCCACGCTCGCGCGCGCCACCACGCTCGCGGAGCTGTTCGGGCCCGCGCACTACGCCACCATCAGCGGTGCGGTCGCGCTCGGCGCCAACGGCGCCCGCGCTCTGGGGCCGGTGGGTGCGTCGCTGCTCTACGCGTGGCTCGGCGGCTACCGGGCGGTGTTCTGGTCGCTGGCCGGCGCGCTCGTGCTGGTGGGCGCCCTCGTGGCCGCGAACGGCTGGCGTGACGCGCGGGTCGCGGAGGCTGCCGGCCGCGCCTAGAGGGCGGGTCCCCTCGCGGTTTGGGTTACGATAGGACCCTATGCTCGCGGGCTGGGGTCGGTTCGTCCATCGCTTCCGGTTCGCGGTCATCGCGGTCTCGCTCCTGAGCGTGATCCCGTCCCTGTGGCTGATCGGCCACGGCGGCCGCCTGGCCACCACCGACGTGCCCACCACGACCGAGTCGGGGCGCGCGCTCGACCTGATCGGTCGCGAGCTGCCCGGGCGTCCGCCCTCGTTCAGCCTGATCTTCAGCAGCGACCGGCTCCGGGCGAACGATCCCCCGTTCCGTCGAGAAGTCGAGAAGGCGCTCGCCCCCCTGCGGCAGGACGACCGGGTGGCGCGGGTGGTGACCGCCTACGACCCGCCGGTCTACGACGCCTCGGTGCCGGCGGCGGAGATGATGTCGCGCGACGGCCACCGCGCCCTCGCGGTGGTCGAGCTGAAGGGCGAGGCCTCCGCGTTCTCGTCGCTCGAGTTCTCGGTGCTGCCGCCCGACGTGTATCCCTCCCTGCGGGGCAAGGTGAAGACCGACACCCTCGAGGTGCTGCCGGTCGGCAACATCCCCCTCAATCACGACTTCACCGAGGTGACCCGCTCCGACCTGCACCGGGCGGAGCTGGTGATCCTGCCCGTGGTGGTGATCCTCCTCCTGCTCGTGTTCGGCTCGGTGGTGGCCGCGATGCTGCCGCTGCTGGTGGGCGCGCTCTCGATGGCGGGCGCGATCGCGGGCACCCTGCTGATGGCCCGCTACACGTCGGTGTCGGTCTACGCACCCAACATCGTGACCATGATCGGCCTCGGAGTGGCCATCGACTACTCGCTGTTCATCGTGAGCCGCTTCCGGGAGGAGATCCGCCGGCGCCCCGGCCCGGAGGCCCTCGCGAGCACCATGGCCACCGCGGGCCGGGCCATCCTCTTCTCCGGCGTCACGGTGGCGATCGGGCTGCTGGGCATGGTCTTCCTCGGCCTCGGCAACATCGGCTCCATCGGCTGGGCCGGGACGGTGGTGGTCTCGCTCGCGGTGCTCTACGCGCTCACCCTGCTGCCGGCCCTGCTCGCGATCCTAGGCCCGCGGGTGAACGCGCTGCGGCTGCCCTTCGTGCACCCGGAGCGGTCGCGCAAGGGCCGGGGGCTCTGGCACTCGGTGGCGGTCACGGTGATGACGCATCCGTGGGCGGTGTTCCTCTCGGTCTCGGCGCTGCTGCTGATCCTGGGCGTCCCCTTCCTGCACCTGCAGGTGGGCTCGGGCGACGTCAACGCGCTCCCGCCCGAGGCCGCGTCCCGACGCGGCGACGAGTCGCTGCGCGATCACTTCGCGGGGGGCGACACCAACCGCGTCCTGGTGGTGGTGCGCTTTCCCGACGGGACCCCGCTCACCGCGGAGCGGGTGGGCGCCCTCTACGATCTGAGCCGATGGCTCGCCAAGCGGCCCCACGTGACCCGCGTGGAGAGCCTGGTCGACCTCGATCCGAGCGTGACCCGCGAGCAGTACCAGCAGCTCGCGACCGCTCCCGCCTCGATGCGGCCCCCCGGGGTGCAGCAGCTCGTGCGCCAGACCATCGGGGGCCGCCTCGCGCTCCTGGTGGTGGCCACGCCGCTCAAGCCGTCGAGCCCGGAGGCGCGCGCGCTGGTGGAGGAGATCCGCGCCTCCCATCCCGCGGTGGGCGGAGAGCTGCTGGTGACCGGGCAGACCGCGTTCGACCTCGACATCATCAACCTGGTCACCCGGCACGCCCCGCGCACGGTGGGGCTGGTGATGCTGGCGACCTACGTGGTGCTGTTCCTGCTCCTGGGCTCGGTCCTGCTGCCGCTCAAAGCGGTGATCATGAACCTGCTCTCGATCAGCGCCTCCTACGGGGCGCTGGTGTGGATCTTCCAGGACGGGCACCTGTCGAGCTGGCTCCACTTCACCCCGGGCCCCATCCAGACCGCGACCCCGCTCATCATGTTCTGCTTCGTGTTCGGCCTCTCGATGGACTACGAGGTGCTGCTGCTGAGCCGGGTGCGCGAGGAGTACGAGCGCCACGGCAACACCGCGCACGCGGTGGCCGACGCCCTCGAGTCGACGGGCCGCCTCATCACGGGCGCGGCCGCCATCATGGCCGCGGTGTTCTTCGGCTTCGCGACCGCGCGCTCGGTGATCATCCAGGCGGTGGGAATCGGCATCGGGCTGGCGGTGGTGATCGACGCCACCATCGTGCGGGCCCTGCTGGTGCCGGCCACCATGCGCCTGATGGGGCGGTGGAACTGGTGGGCGCCCGGGCCGCTGGCCTCGCTCTACCGCCGCCTGGGGCTGGCCGAGCGCAGCTCCGATGCCGAAGTCGTCCCCCGCTAGCCCGCCCCCGCTGATCCGGTATCGCCCCGAAAGCCCGGTCGCCACCGAGTACCGGGTCGGTCTCTGCGCGTGGCAGGACAGGAGCATGCTGGAGGACGGCTCCTTCTACCCCATCAAGAGCATGAAGGCGGAGGAGCGGCTCTGGTGGTACAGCCGCTTCTTCGACTGCGTGGAGGTCAACTCCACGTTCTACGCGCCACTGGCGGCCCAGAACGCGGTGCAGTGGGTGAAGCGGACCCCGCCCGGCTTCCTCTTCAGCGTGAAGGCCTACGCGCTGCTCACCGGCCACCATCTGGACGCGGCCCGGCTGCCGCCCGAGCTGGCGGCCCGGGTGCCCGCGCGGGCCCGCCCCGACGACCGGGGGCGGCTCGACAACGGCGTCTTCGGCGACGAGGCGCGAGAGTGGGCCTTTGCCGCCTTCCGCGAGGGCCTGCAGCCGCTGGCCGACGCGGGCAAGCTGGGCTACGTGCTGTTCCAGATGGCGCCGTGGGTGAAGTACGGCGAGGCGGCGCTCGAGTACCTCGCGAGCCTGCCCGCGCGGCTGCCCGGCGTCACCATCGCGGTGGAGTTCCGTGACGCCTCCTGGCTGCCCCGGCACACCGAGGAGACCCTCGCGTGGCTGCGCGACCACGGGCTGACCTACGTCTCGGTCGACGCCCCCCGCACCCCCGCCTCGGTCGACGACACGGTGGCGCTCACGTCGCCCACCGCGATCCTCCGCCTGCACGGCCGCAACCGCGAGGGCTTCATGAAGCAGCTGCGCGGGCAGGAGCCGAGCGTGGCCGAGAAGTACGGGTATCTGTACCAGCGGGAAGAGCTGGCCGGCATCGTGGTCCGTGGGCGCGCGCTGGAGGGGCGGGCCCGCCGCGTCTACTTCAAGCTCAACAACAACGTGGGCGACGCACCGGCCATCAACGGCGAGGATATCCGGGAGCTCCTGGGGCAGGAGACCGTGGATCGCGCGGAGGTGGAGCGGCAGTGGCGGGAGCGCCGCCGGAAGCGGCCCGGGGCGCCCTGAATCGTCCAGAATCTGCGTGCTAGAATGACGCATCTCAAGCGGGCGGAGGGCTGCCGGGTGCCGATCTACGAGTACGACTGCCAGGGGTGCCGACGCCGGGTCAGCCTGCTCATCCGTACCCTCCGAGGCGGCGAGGCCCCGCGATGTCCACGATGTGGTAGCTCCGAGCTCTCCCGCCTCATGTCCCGCTTCGCCACCGTGAAGTCCGAAGATGCCCGCCTCGACGCCATGTCCGACCCCGGAAGCTTCGGCGACCTCGACGAGAACGACCCCCGCAGCGTGGCCCAGTTCGTGAAGAAGATGGGCTCCGAGATGGGCGAGGACCTGGGCCCCGACCTGGACGAGGCGATGGACGAGGCCATGGCCGAGGGCGACGGCGACGCCCCGGGCGAGGAGCCGGCGATGGACGCGGGTGGTGGCGCCGCCGGCGACGACTCGGGGGCGCTCTGAGCGTGAAGGTCGAGGTCCACGCCGATCTGCAGGCGTTCGACGAGGCGCGCTGGAACGGGCTGCTCGACCGCGCGCGGCTGCCCTCGGTGTTCCTCACCTGGCAGTGGCAGACCGAGTGGAGCCGGGCCTTCGCGGCCGAGCGGCCCAAGCAGATCCTGGCCGCCACCGACGCGGCGGGCGAGCTCGCCGGGCTCCTGCCGCTCTACGAGGAGACGCCCGGCCGTTGGCGCATCCTCGGCGGCGTCGACGTCTCCGACTATCTCGACCTGATCGCCCCCGCCGGCCGCGAGGAGGAAGTCTGGGCCGCGCTGCTCGCCCACTGCGCCGCCCACCGGGCCGAGTGGGACCTGCACGGCATTCGCGCCGCCTCCGCGACCGCCACCGTGGTTCCCGCGCTGGCTCCCGCCGCCGGCCTCACCCCTACCGTGGAGCGCGAGGATCGCTGCCCGGTGCTGGCGCTGCCCAAGACGTGGGACGAGTACCTCGCGAAGCTTTCCGGCAAGGACCGGCACGAGCTGCGGCGGAAGATCCGCCGCCTCGAGCGCGAGCTGCCCGGCGCGAGCAGCCGCTCGCACGCCACGCTCGAGGGCTGGGACGAGGCCATGACCCGCTTTCTCACGCTGCACCGCCTCTCGAAGGTGGGCAAGGCGCGCTTCATGGACGAGCGCATGGAGCGCTTCTTTCGCTCCGCCACGGGGCGACTCGCCGCCGCGGGCTGGGCGCGGCTCTGGTTCCTCGAGTTCGAGGGCGAGGCGGTGGCCGCGTTCCTCTGCCTCGAGTACGCGGGCAGCGTCGGTCTGTACAACTCCGGCTTCGATCCCGCGCGCGCGGTGCTGGCCCCCGGCATCGTGCTGCTGGCCCACGTCATCCGCGATGCCATCGACCGCGGCTTCCCGATCTTCGACTTCCTCCGCGGCGAGGAGCCCTACAAGTACGGCTTCGGCCCCGCGCCGGAGGACGTGCTGAACGTGCGGGTGGCCCCGTGAAGCGTCCATGAAGCTCACCGTCGCGATGCTATCGGTCCACACCTGCCCCCTGGCCGCGCTCGGGGGCAAGGAGACGGGCGGCATGAACGTGTACGTGCGGCAGGTCGCGTGCGAGCTCGGGCGGATGGGCGTGCACGTCGACGTCTTCACCCGCTCCCAGAACCCCACCATCCCGCGGGTGGTCGAGCTGGGTCCGGGCGCGCGGGTGGTGCACCTGCCATCGGGGCCCGAGGCCCCGATGGCCCGCGAGGCGGTGCACGCGCACCTCGAGCAGTTCGCGACCGGGGTGGAGGAGTTCGCGCTCGATCAGGGCCTGGCCTACGATCTGATCCACTCGCACTACTGGCTCTCCGGCGTGGCCGGCCTGCGGTTGCGCGAGACGTGGGGCGCCCCACTCGTGCAGATGTTCCACACCCTGGGCCGCCTGAAGAACTCGGTGGCCCAGAGCGACGCGGAGCTCGAGCCCACCCTGCGCCTGGACGAGGAGGCGCGGATCGTGGCCCAGGCCGACCGGGTGGTGGCGGCCAACGTGGTGGAGCGGGCGCACCTGGTGTGGCACTACGGCGCCCGCACCGAGCGCATCGCGGTGATCCCGTGCGGGGTCGACACCGATCTCTTCCAGCCGATGGACCCGGCCAAGGCCAAGGATCTGCTGGAGCTGCCGCCGGATCCGATGCTCCTGTACGTCGGCCGGCTGCAGCCGATCAAGGGCCTCGACACGCTGCTGGAGGCGATGACGATGGTGCCCGAGCCGGCGCGCCTGCTGATCGTGGGCGGCGAGCGGGACGCGCGCGAGAGCGCGCACGGCGCGGCCCTGCGCGGGAGCCTCGCCGCGCTCGGTCTGGACCGGCGCGTGCACTTCCTGAGCGCCCAGCCCCAGCGGCGCCTGCGCCTCTTCTACGCCGCCGCCGACGCCACCGTGGTGCCCTCGCACTACGAGTCGTTCGGGATGGTGGCCCTGGAGGCGATGGCGTGCGGCAGCCCGGTGGTCGCCTCACGGGTGGGCGGCCTCACCACCACCGTGCAGGAGGGGGTGACCGGGCGCCTCGTGCCCGAGGGCGACGCCCCGGCGCTGGCTGCCGCCATCACCAGGCTGCTCCAGGGATCCGAGGGCCGTCGGCTCGGGCAGCAGGCCACGCGCTGGGCGGCCGAGCATCGCTGGCCCTGCGTGGCGGAGGCGGTGTGCCGCCTCTACTCGGAGCTGCGCACCGGGGCCCGCCAGCACCTCCTTCACGCGCGCTGCAGGAGCTGACCATGGCCACTCGACGCGGCGGAGCGGTGACCGTGAACGGCCGGTCGTACGCCTGGCCCGATCGTCCCCTGGTGGTGATGTGCATCGACGGGTGCGAGCCCGACTACGTGCGGCAGGCCATCACCGCGGGGGCGATGCCGTACCTCGCCCAGGCGCTGCCCGGCGGCACCGAGCGGCTGGCCGACTGCGTGGTGCCGAGCTTCACGAACCCCAACAACCTGTCGATCGTCACCGGGGTGCCGCCCGCGGTGCACGGCATCTGCGGCAACTACTTCTTCGACCGCGACGCGGGAGCGGAGGTCATGATGAACGACCCGCGCTACCTGCGCTGCGGCACGATCCTGGCCGCGTTCTCGCGCGAGGGCGCGCGGGTGGCGGTGGTGACCGCCAAGGACAAGCTGCGCGCGCTGCTCGGGCACGGGATGTCCGGCGTCTGCTTCTCGGCCGAGAAGGCGGACCGGACCACCGCGGCCGAGCACGGCGTCGCGGACGGCCTGGGGCTCGCGGGGATGCCGCTGCCCTCGGTGTACAGCGCCGAGCTGTCCGAGTTCGTGTTCGCGGCGGGGGTCAAGCTCCTGGAGTCGACGCGCCCCGAGATCATGTACCTCTCGACCACCGACTACGTGCAGCACAAGCACGCCCCGGGCTCGGCCGAGGCCAACGAGTTCTACGGCATGATGGACGGCTACCTGGCCAAGCTGGCCGGCCTCGGAGCCACGCTCGCCATCACCGCCGATCACGGCATGAACGCCAAGACCGACGCGACCGGCCATCCGCGGGTGATCTACCTCCAGGACGTGCTCGACGAGTGGCTCGGGCCCGCGCAGGCGCGGGTGATCCTTCCCATCACCGATCCCTACGTGGTGCACCACGGCGCCCTCGGCTCGTTCGCCACCGTGTACCTGCCGGCCGGCACCGACGCGGAGCAGATCCGCGAGCGCGTGTCCGCGCTGCCCGGCATGGAGGTGGTGCTGGGTCGCGAGGCGGGCTGCCGCCGCTTCGAGCTGCCGCCCGACCGGGTGGGTGACCTCATCGCGGTCTCCGAGCGTCACGTGGTCATCGGCACCAGCGGGGCGCGCCACGACCTGTCCGGGCTCGACGCCCCGCTCCGCTCCCACGGCGGCATCAGCGAGCAGCGCGTGCCGCTTCTCCTGAGCCGCCCGACCCCCGGCGTCCCCGCCGACCAGCGCCTCCGGAACTTCGACGTGTTCGATCTGGCGCTGAATCATGTCGCGTGAGAGCGGTTACCGCCTAGCCTCGGCTGACAACCGTTCCGGCGCGGTCGGGCCGTTTACTTCTTCAGGCTCTTTCATCTGCGGGGGCCCCGACATGGCCCCCGCACTCCCCCAGTGGCGGGCAACCGTCTAGCGTCCCGTGGCTACTAGTGCTCGCGTCGTCATCGTCGGCGGCGGGATCGTCGGCACGAGCGTCGCGTATCACCTGACGAAGCTCGGCTGGCGGGACGTG
>Ga0070661_100002030_pt1 | contig 13985 bp, 14 predicted proteins | sample KBSC43metaG_FD_64663 | JGI IMG/M metagenome (GOLD analysis project Ga0070661, IMG submission 64663) | Corn rhizosphere microbial communities from Kellogg Biological Station, Michigan, USA - KBS C4-3 metaG | ecosystem: Host-associated > Plants > Roots > Rhizosphere > Soil ...
AAATGCTTGTTACTTTCCTTTCCTCCGATATAGGTTTCATCAACCTCACAAATACCTTCTAATGCTTCTGGATCATTATCTGTCAGCATTTCCCGAATACGGTGATTTAAGAACCAAGCAGTTTTTTGCGTTACTCCCAGCATTTTACTTAACTGCAAACTGCTAATACCTTTACTATGCACACCCAAAATATAGGTAGCCAAGAACCACTTGGTCAAAGGAAGTTTCGTATTTTCATAGATAGTGCCGACAGTAACAGAAAATTTTTGTCTGCATTGTTTTTCCCTGCACTTAAAAATCTTTCCATTCGGGAAACGGCAAACGTTAACAGAACCACAAAACGGGCAAGCAGGTGTACCATTCCAACGTTGCTGTTCCAAATATTCACGACATTTTTCTTCTGTGCTAAATTCATTTTGAAACTCGAATATGTTCTTGAAGGTTCTCATTTTATTTTTTCTTTTTAGAAAGATCAACAAGTTTTCTAAGTTGGACACGAATAAAATCGGCCAATGTCCGGCTATCCAATTCTGCCATTTTTTGAAGTTCTTTCTTCAGGTCGGACTCTACCCTGAGAATTATTGTATCTGTTTTTGTATCCTGTGCCATGTATTACGTTTTTAATACACCAAATATACAATGTATTACAATAGATACCAAATATATTTTTAGTAATTTATACTAATTAATAGAAGGATCAATCCGCCCATACACTTGCCTTAAAAGCAATTGCCGACGTTCTAAAAGTTGACGTGGAAGACTTCATATAGTTTTGAAAATCAATAGTAAAAAAAGTGTGAATAGTGGATAACAATATTACTTATTCATTCACTATTGTGTAACTTTGACCCGAACCAGTTACCCCCTGCATTGGGGTTTGGCCGGTGGTTATTTTAAAATCTTGCCCCCATTTATTTGGGGGCTTTATTTTGGATAACACACGATACCAAATTCATTACTCGGGTTTGCAGATAGGTTTAATTTACCTTTTATTGTATTCAGGAGTTCCACTTCATCACTGTACTCTAGAACATTCAACGTTCTTCCCGCCCATCCTAATTGCGGGTGACAAATGTTTCTTTTGATATATAGGTTAACAATATATGAAACCGCATCAGCAATTTGAATAAATGGTGATTGTGACGATTCTTTAGGCAAAATGTCTTCAATTAAATTTTCTATTTCTTTTCTATATGAACCGCCAAAATGAGACTTTAGATAATTTACTCTTTGAATCTTTCTTGCCGTCTTTCTCATGCTGGGCAATCGTCCTTCGTCAGTAATCATTATGAATTTTGGCTTACTGATAAAGGTGTTTAGATCATTCTCTATTCTTTGTATGTTGTATTTAAGCGCATTTTCTAAAATCGGATAGTTTCCGTAAGATATCTTAGCCTTATTAATTGCACTATTAATTATTCTAACCTTTAGGGTCGGTATTAGTCTAAAAAACTCGTATAATATCTCCTTTCTTTGCTGATTTGTAAAAAGTCCGTGAAATGGTTTTTTGTCATTAATAAATCTCTCTGCATGAAATTCGTAAGATTGTAAAAAGCCGTATTGATCTCTAATACGTTTTCTAAACATTCTTATTATTTCATAGTTGCTTTTCCAAAATGTATGGTGAAAATATATTGTAGTCAGGATAAACAATGGAGAACCATTCCTGCCGTCATCGCCTGATTCATCGGCATAAGCCATATACATTGAGGGTATTGCCACCCTATTAAGATATAGAAAAAAAATAAGCCACTTTACTCTCATGGTCTAACTTGTATATAGTTACCTTTCAAGACAAAGAAAAGAATATTCTGCATGTTGTTCCCCGATTTCTGGCCCGGGACCTCGTGGGCTGATAAATAAAATACATTTGTGGTAGCCCATTAATAAAAAATCATGCGGTATATCTATTCTAGCATAGCCTTACTTTCACGTTCGGATACGTTGTTGCTTTCGCTTCAGTCATCCTTTATGACACTAGTTGCAATAATAGAACGCAACAGGATAGGTGGAATGAAGCACTGATTGATGCTAAACTCTCAGAAAATATGATCTATTTGCAATTGGACCGACAACCTGAAATCTTTTCATTCGGCGAAAAACAGGACAGCCTGGCAAAAAGAACCAGTGATGCCGCCTACCTGAAGGGCGAAAAAATTAATCTTGCAGATAGCAGCTCTTCGAAGTATAATAACTGTCGCGCCAGTTTGGTTCGGGACACGCTACTAATTAGTATTGGAATTGCCGATGGTTTTGCATTAGTTATTATAACAGGAATTTTTACACAGAACCCTACCACTGGACAGATGCAATGGATCCCTATGCGCCTAAACCAATCTATAGGATCGTATATCAAAATCTGACATTAAATAAGGCCGCTTATAGGGTTGGAGATAGCTTATATGGACAAATTGATTTTAAGGTAATTGAGACTAACCAAAACATGAACCCAATTGAACATTTCAAAAAGGGATACTTCAGGGCTAAGGTTGAGAGACCATTTAGACCGGGCATTCTCGAATAAACGAATTGATATGGGTATACAAAAACAAATTAATGCAGGAGACCTTTGCATTGCTTATGAAGAAAGTGGTAGTGCTGACGGAACGGCCGTCATACTTATGCACGGGTTTCCATACGACATAAGAGCTTATGATGAAGTAACCCAACTTCTATTACATGAAAACTGTCGCATTATCACTCCATACTTGCGCGGGTTTGGACCGACTAAATTTCTATCTTCTGAAACAATCCGTTCCGGTCAACAAGCCGCATTAGGCAATGACTTGATTGCATTAATGGATGCGCTTTCTATACAAAGAGCGATCGTTGGAGGGTATGACTGGGGCGGACGTGCCTGTTGCATCGTGTCTGCACTTTTTCCAGAACGTATCATCGGTCTTGTATCGATGGCGGGATATAACATTCAAAACATTCCAAACTATTCAGAGCCTGCTGCACCAGAAATTGAAATGCTAAATTGGTATCAATTTTACTTCCATAGCGAACGAGGCCGCCTGGGATTAACAAAATACCGCAAGGAATTGTGCAGGCTACTATGGAGCAACTGGTCGCCAACCTGGAAATTTGATGACAATACTTTCGAAGCAACAGCCGTTTCATTTAACAATCCTGATTTCGTAGATGTAGTAGTGCATTCATACCGCCATCGGTATGGATTAGCAAAGGGCGATCCCAATTTGGAATCTATAGAAGAGTCGTTGCAAAAACAGCCCGTTATAAAAGTTCCTGCCATAATCTTAGATGCCGACGCCGATGGTGTCGAACCATTTTCCGGGACAGGTAAGGATGCACATTATTTCAAAGGCGGTTATGAGAGAAGAATTGCTAAGGGAATAGGACACAATCTTCCCCAGGAGGCCCCTGCCGAATTTACCCGGGCAATTTCGACATTTATCAAATCATGAACGATACACACAGGATCAATGGATAGGTCAAACGGTTATGAAGGCATCGCGCAACTCTACATTAATGGTCGTGGACGAGCTCAACATGGAATAGGTTCCTCAACTGTTAGCAGTTGGGTTAAGACGATACCACCTAATTCCGTTGTACTCGATCTTGGTTGCGGAACCGGTCTTCCCATTTCCAAAATATTCATCGATGAAGGCATGACAGTTTATGGAATTGATGCGTCTCCCACCATGGTTAAAATGTTTCACCAGAATTTCCCGGACATGTCCATAGCGTGTGAAGCTGTGGAGGATTCTTTATTCTTCAATCGAACATTCGATGCCATTATCGCCTGGGGACTGATATTTCTCTTACCCGAAGAATCGCAAATAATGTTAATTAAAAAAACAGCAACTGCATTAAGATCCGGCGGAAAACTATTGTTTACTTCTCCCTCGCAAGCAATCGCTTGGAACGATGCAATGACGGAGCAGGGTTCAAGGTCCCTTGGCGCAGAGAAATATAAAGAACTAATCTTCGCATCGGGACTTTCCCTGATTAACGAGTTTGAAGACGAAGGTGAGAATCATTACTACAATGCCGTTAAAATTTGATAAACATACACGCTGACCGCGCTGGACCGCGGTTTACGTCTCGCTGGCATATGCATTTCCTTTCTTTGCTTGTGCAAAGAAAGGAACAAAGAAAGCACAGCCGATTTCGATGCGGTAGCTGTCGCAGCTTGGACATTCGCCCGACCGAAATCGGCGATTAGAAGCGGAACTTCCCCGAACACTTTCAGTTGAATATCGAGCAAGACGGTATGAATTGTTTATGTTGGACCCGCTATGCCGAGTGGGTGACCAAAACGAGTTAAGCGAGTGTTTTCGGTAGACCATTTATGCGCATTAATCGAATTCTCCAGCGCCTTCCCGACGCCCGTATGAAAGCCCACTCGCTAGAAGAAAAGCAAGGCGTCGGGACAGCGCCCGCAGTATGGTCAGCGCAGAGCCGTTTCTGTTCGAGAAAGCCGATTGGGTGAAGTGAAATAACATCGAAAGAGAAAATAGCTCAACAGAGATACACCATAACGAGTAGTAATGGAACTTGTGCGTAGGCAATGGCAAATCCAGCGGAGCATTTGGATTTGCCTTGATTTTTTTGTTACTTTTTTTATCAAGAAAAAAAGTAAATAAGAAAACCGCATGGAAATAAAAGCCTTCGTTAAAAAATCCTACATAGCACCTGACCGCTGTCTCTCAATTAAGATGGAGGCATATGGCTACAAGTCGAACTCAGTAATAAAGGGTTTGGGGAAATCAACACTCACCTCTTCACAGTGATCTATTTGTTTCGTTTGAAACATCTTGGCGTAATTCGCGGATGACAATATATTTGTAGGTAGCGGTCTTACGCTGAGGGCATATCGACGGCATTCGACGCTTAAATCGCCATTCAATATGATCAAGGAGAACTCCGGTAAATTCTTTCGATTTAAGCTGGACTTCAAGCTAGGTTATGGATTCGCCGAGGTCTATGATTTCACGGACATTCAGTCGTTCGATGGAACCATAGTTTTTGTTTTTAATCGTCTTGATAAGGAGATCCATACAAAATATGCAGTCGAAAACATTAGGTCTTCTGGAATTGCATTAGGACCGATCCGGTTATACAAGTATCCAAACACCAGGGGAATTGGCTCCTGGAAATATTTATTCAAGTCAGATAATTTTATAATAGAAGAACCTAACATCACAAAAAGCGCACAAGATCTTGCGCCTTGGATTTATGATTGGGATGGCCTCAAATGTTGGCATGCATCAAACTGGGATCTCAAACAAGCTCCTGATTATGTTCCCTACCATGAAGTCCGTTGCCTTGAAACTCGCATTTTAAACGCTAGCCAAGGGATCGTAAAGAAGTTTACGATGAGAATACTCATCGATTCCAGAAAGGACGTTTCTGATTTCTATGACCTGTCAGATATAGGAAACATCAACATGTTTACTCAATTAGTTAATACATATTATCCTCTCGAAAAGACAAAAGATCTGATCAAATTAATTCCGGTAAACTTCAAGACCGCCTAATATATCCATTCTTGAAAGCCCTGTAAACCTAAAAATGATTTGAAAAACTTGCTGGGCTAGAACAAGCGCAGTAATTTGGGTGTGACAACTACTACTATGAGACTTCAATCAATTTCATTTATATTAGTTCTAAGTGTTGTTGGATGCACAAGCAACCAATCGAAAGACAATGGTCAGGAATCGCCCAACGAATCGCTCGCGGTTTTTGATACGGCGTCGAGGAAGTATGCAGCATCGTCAACAGACCAAAAACTTATCGCAACCTGGGAATCCTTCAAACAAGCCATCCCTAAATCCGATTTCAACAAACTCACATCAATGTCATTCGACAGTGTTATATGTGATGATTGCATACCGCCGGAAGAGCATAGAGTCATTCCTGCGGACACATTTTATCAGAAGTATGCCAAACAGATATTTTCAAATTCATTTGTTTCACTTCTATCCGACAGCTCAAAGATCAGGTGTCGCTACGACTATGACAGCGTGCATTTCAAGGCTCACCCGTTTTTATCAGCCGTTTCAGATTTGAACAAGCCTAAAGTTGCACAGATCTTTGTTTCATTCGGTACGCCTACGACCGGCGAACCAGAAGGAAATTCTGCCATCATGTGCTTCATAGAAACAAAAGATGGTTATAAATTTGTTGAATACTCCACAGTCCCATAATGATGAAAAAAATTGCGATCATTTGCGGTTTAACATTAATTCTGCTGTCTTGCAGCAAGGACAGCAACAAGAGTAACGACTCGTGGAGCTTTACCTGGACGCATGAAAATGTTATTCACATGGCGACCGGGGCAGCTGCTTACGTCACCCAGGCTGGAGTGGGCTTGGGATCAAACCAAATAATAGCGACAATGGGTAACAGTTCACAACCCAGGGTTAGCATACAACTGTCGTCATTGAATCCGAACTCATATCCCGTTTCCGTTAGTACGAACAGATTTGACTATGTTGACGATGCGGGCAATGACCTGCGCGGCGCAGCAGGCACCGTAACAATTTCAGCAAACTCCGGCAATAAGCTTAGCGGAGATTTTTCGGTTAAACTAATCAATCCATCTTCTGACACGACGATGATCACAGGATCATTTACGGATATCAATGTTCATCCGTGAGAGCCGTGTACAATTCGACATTCACAATTCCTTTTAGCTTTGATCAAAAAGTTCTGTTCTTCGCAAATAATTCCTGGAGTATCATAGCACGACAGGCAACAATTATTAAAATCGAGTGATGTAATTCGAAACATCCGCGGAGCCCATTACGGTTTATCATAAGCTTATGTCAAACCCTCTATTTGTGCAGTGTTAACCTTTTGTATTGACAACAACTTCTCGGGCAAAAAAGTTTTGATCTCCAAAAAATTTTAACTGGCATCAAAATTTATTTTTATTGACATTTTTAATTCTTTCAATACAGGAGATTTGGCTATTCAGGCAATATTTTTGTAAACCTTAAGATCATTTCCCGCTCGAAAGTATTTCGTAAGCCACTCTAAAAAATTACAGCTATGTTGAATACTGCCGGCACGAGTTCACTTGTATTGGGTTTACAAGACATTGACAAAAGCAAACTCAGACTTGTTGGTGGTAAGGGGGCAAACCTGGGCGAACTTACCAGCATCGAAGAAATCAATGTGCCCGCCGGTTTTTGTATTTCTACTGAAGTTTACAAAAGGATCGTTCAAGAAACGCCTAACGTTAACGAATTGGTTGATCGGTTGTCACTTCTCACAATGGAAGATCGTGATGGGATCACCGAGATCGGCAGAATGATCCGAACCGTCATCGAAAGAATATTGATTCCCTGGGAGATTGATAAAGAGATTCTCTCAAAGCTTGATGAAGGAGATGCATATGCAGTACGATCCAGCGCAACTGCTGAGGACCTGCCGACTACCTCTTTCGCAGGTCAACAGGATACATACCTGAATATTATCGGCAGCGAGTCGATCATAGAGCATATTAGAAAATGCTGGGCATCGCTGTTTACTGATAAGGCCATCATCTACCGTCTTCAAAACGGCTTTGATCACCGAAAGGTCCAATTGGCTGTTGTGGTTCAGAAGATGGTATTTCCGCAAACTGCAGGAATAATGTTTACGGCCGATCCCCTTAGCTCCAACAGAAAAGTTTTATCCATTGACGCCAGTTTCGGGCTTGGTGAAGCTTTGGTCTCCGGCCTGGTGAATGCTGATAACTATAAAGTGCGTGATGGAAAAATTATTGACAAGGAAATATCCGCGAAAAAACTTGCTATCTATCCCTTACATGGTGGCGGTACAAAAGAACAGGAGATCGTGCCCGGGAAACAATATGAGCAAGCGCTGACTGACAAACAAATTTTGCAACTTGAACAAATCGGCAGGAAGATTGAAAAACATTTCGGTCGTCCGCAGGATATTGAATGGTGTTTTGTTAACGATACATTTTATATAGTGCAGAGCCGGCCGATCACAACTTTATTTCCGATACCGCAAGTCAACGATGGGGAAAATCATGTTTATGTTTCAGTGGGGCACCAGCAAATGATGACCGATGCTATAAAACCATTGGGAATATCTCTGTGGCAGTTAACAGCCGGCCGACCGATGTACGAGGCGGGTGGAAGATTGTTTGTCGATGTGGCAGCTGACCTGGCTTCACCAAGCAGGAGACAAATACTGGTAAATGTGCTTGGAAAATCTGATCCACTTATAAAAGATGCATTGACGATCATCCTGGCGCGTGAAGATTTTATAACGTCAACGACCGATGATCCTGCCGGTAAAAGTAATCAAGGTCCATCGCCGGCAGATTACCAGGCATTGAAGGATTATGATCCGGCAATTGTCATTGATTTGATCAAGCGTAGTGAAACATCGATAGAAGAATTAAAACAAAACATTCAAACGAAATCAGGATCGGAGCTGCTTGATTTTATTCCGAAAGACTTGCAACAATCAAGAAAGATTTTATCTGATCGGGAAAGTTTTGGTGTGATCATGACCGGCATGAATGCTTCATCATGGATCAATGAAAAAATAGAAGAATGGCTTGGTGAAAAGAATGTAGCAGACACCATTTCACAATCTGCACCAAACAATATCACTTCGGCAATGGGCCTGGCGCTACTTGATGTCGCAGATGTGATCCGTCCCTACCCGGAAGTAATTAATTATCTGCAACAAGTAAAAGATGATAATTTTTTGGATGAACTTGTAAAGTTCAATGGTGGAAAAGAAGCCCGGCATACTATCGATCTTTTTCTACATAAGTACGGAATGCGATGTGCCGGCGAAATTGATATTACCAAACCCCGTTGGAGTGAAAAACCATCTACACTTGTCCCGATCATTCTCACTAACTTCAAAAACTTTGAGGCAGGCGAAAGCAAGCGGAGATTTGAACAAGGATTGCAGGAAGCACTGAAAAAAGAACAAGAGTTGTTGGATCGATTAAAACAATTGCCGGATGGTGAAGAAAAAGCTAAAGAAACAAAACGAATGATCAGCCTTGTCCGAAATCTTATTGGTTATCGCGAATATCCAAAATATGGCATCGTTAGTCGCTACTTTATTTACAAGCAAGCTTTGTTGAAAGAAGCGGAGCAACTTGTAAAGGCCGGGCTTATTCATGAAAAAGAAGATATCTATTATTTAACTTTCGAAGAGCTTCGTGAAGTGACACGGACGCGGAAACTAAACGAAGAGATCATCAGCGAAAGAAAAGAAGAACACAAGTCGTATGAAAAATTGAATCCGTCTCGTGTTATCACATCTGACGGTGAGATCGTTGCTGGTAAATACAAACGTGAAAATCTTCCTCCCAGCGCTATTATTGGATTAGCAGTTTCCTCAGGAATCATAGTGGGGCGGGCACGAGTCATTTTAAATATGGAAGATGCTAACATCGAGGACGGTGATATATTAGTCACCTCGTTCACAGATCCAAGCTGGACACCATTGTTTGTATCGATAAAAGGCCTGGTCACTGAAGTTGGCGGACTGATGACTCACGGAGCAGTGATCGCACGTGAATATGGATTACCTGCAGTTGTCGGAATGGAGAATGCGACCAAGTTGATAAAAGACGGACAACGAATTCGCGTGAATGGAACGGAGGGGTATGTGGAGATCGTTGGATGAAAACAGGAGACAGTGACTTGGCAAACACACGAAGAGTAAAATCAAAGTGCGTAGCAACTGTACGGTTCGAAGCTCTATGTGAATCTATGTGCCTATCGTCCTATGTGGTGAATTTCTCACCTCCATCCAAAACGACAATACTTAATTGGATAACACAATTCCCGCCAGCATTGTTGTATTAAAAAAATATACTTTCAAAACCGGCTTTGCTTTGCTTATCATAGATATTTTTGGTCAACACCATCATCAAAACGCTGGTTTATGATCCCGCCAGACAAACAACCCGCCGTCACCAAAGCTTTACAAAAGGCTTTTAATACTGATACCGTCGAAGCCATCGAACAGTTAACAAGAGGTCTTTCCGGCGCGGTGGTTTTCAAAATCACCGTAAATGGAATGCCGTACCTATTACGGATCATTAACCATACGAGGGATAAACCTGAACATTACTTTGAATGTCTGCAGGCTGCAGCAAACGCCGGCATTGCGCCGCAGATACATTATTTAAATATTGATGATAAAATTTCAATCACAGCTTTTATAAAGGACCAGTTCTTTCCGATCAAGGAAGCGCGGCTGAAAATGGCTGATACGCTTCGGCATTTGCACGCGCTGCCGAAATTTTCTTACCAGATGAATTTCCTCGACGCTTCGGATATGTTTCTTCAAAAATTTCTGGCGGCCGATATCGTTCTGGCGAACAACATGAAAGATCTTGTTGAGTCCTATACTCGAATTGGAAATGTCTATCCACACAATGATCCCGATAATTTAGTTTCATGTCACAACGATGTGAAGCGTGACAATATTATTTTCGACGGCGTGCATCCCTGGCTGGTCGATTGGGAAGCCGCCCGTTTAAATGACAGGTACGTGGACCTGGCAGCCATCGCAAATTTTGTAGTGAAGAATGACGAAGATGAAACTGAATTTCTTAAAAGATATTTTGGAGGAACATTCGACGAATATAAACAGGCTCGCTTTTTTCTAATGAGCCAAGTAATTCACATGTTTTGTTTCACTATATGCTCCGTTTCAGGTTCAGGAGGTAAGCCACTAAATATAAATATGACGACGCCTGGTTTCAACGAATTTCATGACGGTCTCTGGAATTGCGAGGTCAACCTGGCTAACAATGAGGAAATACTGCAGTACGGTCTAGTTCATCTGAAAGAGTTCCGCGATAATATGCAAACGAAACGCTTTGAGGAATCGGTTCGAATTGTTGCCACCAGTAAACTGCAAAGACGTGAACAATAGGTTGTGCGATAAAAAAATAACTTTGCAGAAATAAAAGTAGCTACTACGAAAAGTACACTTAAAAGAGTTTTTAAAATTGTATCTCTGGCAGTTTTAACCGGCATCCTGACAATCGCTGTCATTATTTTATTTCCACAACGATTGTTTGCAAACAACATCACCTATAAAAAATTCTCGGTGTATGCAAATGGCAAGATCGACGATGCGATCAAAATTGTATTAGACAGTGCGCTCGTTCTCGTTCAGAAGTCCGAGTTATATGATCCAAACTATGAGTACAACATCATACTTTGTAACAATTCATTTTACAATAAAATCGATAATGAAATATTAGGCACAGGGCCTTCTGCAAGATCAAGACTTCATAATGTTATCATTAAAATTAGAATTGATCCAAAGAATAATTTGGCCTTTCCCACCTTTCATACAGCGTGTGAAGTAAATTTGACGGAGCTTCTAGCTCATGAGATGGTCCATTGCCTGCAAGCCCACAGGTATGGTATATTTAAATTTAATCCATTTAAACACCCCGAATTTTGGAAACTGGAAGGTTATCCTGAATATATTTCAAAGCAGAAAAAACTTTTGAGCAAAGAGTATAATTTGACCGCAGACATTGGCAGATACCTGACGCTTAAAAGTAAAGCAATGGATATTTGGATCTCATTAGAAGAAGGTAAATGTGAAGCCCCAGATTATTATTATAAAGGGAAGTTGATGATAGAGTATTTGATGGACGCAAGGCATTTATCTTACGACCAAATACTTAAAGACACAACTTCAGAACAGACCATTTTCGAGGACATGATCAGATGGAAAGACAGTATTCAAGCAAGTGAGAATTAGTGAAGGTCTCTAATAAAACATTCCTTCTGGAACTATGTGCTCCTATGTGCCTACTGTGCCTATGTGTTGAATTCTACACCTAAAGGTTTTTTTCTTCACCACATAAGGACCATAGGCATATAGATAAACATAGACCGTATTGCGCTCGCTGCTGAAAAATAAAATTATATTTGTTGTGGCTCGTCAAACCCTAAACGGTCTGCGCCGCTCCAAAACATGAGATCCTTAGTTATAGCGTTATTATCAGTTGGATTATTTTCATGCAACTCGGAAAATAAAAGCAACTCAGAAACTTCTGCAAGTCAACCACAAGAACTAGTGACTCCCGATTTTAATGTAGCGCTAAACTTTATAAATGACTATACGAAATTGTGCATACAGCCTCAGCGAACAAAGACGTCAGAATGGATCCGGCAGAATCCCTTGTTAACCGACAATTTTAAGAATCGATATACAACCCTTGTGGATTCCGCAGATAAGAAAGACCCTGAGCTGGGCCTTGGTTCCGACCCGATCTTTGACGCGCAGGATTTTCCTGAGAAGGGATTTTCAATACTAAAAATCGATACAGTTAACAGGTATGTTACAGTTGTCGGTAATGATTGGAAAGATTTTGAATTGGTTCTTAAACTGGACCAGGAAAATAATAAATGGCTTGTTGACGGCGCGGGTATAATAAACGTTCCTGGTGATAAACGGGCGAAAAGATAAACAGCCTGAGCTACGAACAAGCCGTCAAAACATTTAACGAAAAAAAACAGGTGACTTTCAATGAGAGGGATAACATCTAAAGAATAAAGCCGAGCGGGCGGGATGATAAAGCCCAACTAGAGTCATGATGGGCATTCGCTTTGCAACACGCACCTATGTTTTTTCCCAATGATATTCCAGAAGGTCGGCAAAAATTTCTGCGCGTTATCATATATTTATCCTGGCCACACTAAAACCGAAACTAATGAGACCTGGGAAAGTAATTGGCTGGCTGCTCAACATAGGAGCCTTCAATTTATTAAATTGACCAAACGCAATTATTACGTGATCACCGGGGGCCCCGGCGCTGGCAAAACTAGTCTGCTTGAAAATTTAGCGGCAAAAGGATATCATTATATTCCGGAAGCAGCACGAGAAATCATTAGAGAGCGGCTTTCACAAGGACTCACACCGAGACCGGGGCCAAAGATCTTTGCCAAACAGATCTTTGACCAGGACTGGAAAAACTTTATTTCAAATTCGGACTCATCCTCTGTAGTATTTTTTGACCGATCATTCATGGACAGCGCCTGCATGTTGTTTGATTCGGATCCGGATAGTCATGATATGATCAGTAACTTTCTTCTGTCGCACAGGTATAACAACAAAGTATTTATCACTCCGCCATGGAAAGAAATATATCGCAATGATGCGGAAAGAGACCAATCGTTTGAACAGTCAATTGAAGTTTACGAACGACTCGACAAGTGGTACAAACAACATGGTTATGATATTGTCGTGTTACCAAAAGATACACTCGAAAACAGGGTAAGGTTTATCCTGGATGAAATAGCTAGTTAATGGCCGGGACTTTTTTTCCAGGTAACCTCCTGAAGTGGTTTGATAAAGATAATCGTTCCTTAGAAAATCGTTTTAGACAATGTATATTCATGCATAACCACCACCATGCTTTCTCAAACATTTTTTGATCGCAATGACGCCGACCGACTCCAATCCGGTTATAAGAAATTTCGGCTAATATCATACCTGTTGTTGATCATCGGAATACCAGTAGAAGTCCTGATTGGATATGCTGCCTCCTTAAAATACCCGGTGATGTTCTGGCCGATGTCGCTGTTCGGACTCGCACTTCTCCTTTTTGGTTTTTATGCCGTTTTCTTTAAACGTTTAAAATCGATCCGGCAGGACCTTGCTGAACAGACTAAAATAGTGGGTATTCTCCAGGTAATTTCAAAATCAGAAAAAGATAAGCAGCTATTGATAGGGTTTGGGTCAAACTAATTGAATCAAATTGTACTTGCCAGGCCTGCCTTTGATAAGATAGATATTGGCGACAACCTATCAATCGAATTTTCCAGGTACTCCAAATATATTTTCAAAATTTCCAGGGGTAATGAAATAATTAAAGACACTTAGTATTCGCAAACTTTTTCCAGCAGGATCTGTTCTAAACTCATTTTAATTTATGACCGACAAGCATTTTTCCACCGAACGAGAAACAATAAGGCTAGAGATGTTTATTGATGCCATCC
>Ga0070661_100002036_pt1 | contig 13954 bp, 10 predicted proteins | sample KBSC43metaG_FD_64663 | JGI IMG/M metagenome (GOLD analysis project Ga0070661, IMG submission 64663) | Corn rhizosphere microbial communities from Kellogg Biological Station, Michigan, USA - KBS C4-3 metaG | ecosystem: Host-associated > Plants > Roots > Rhizosphere > Soil ...
GAGAAGCCCGGCCAGCTGTCCACCTTCCCGCTTGCCGACGCCCTGCGCGACGCCCGCAAGATGACGGCCCGCGAACTCGACGGCATCCGCATCGAGGGCGAACTGCCCGCCGACCTTGTCGTCAAGGGCCAGAAGACCCAGCTCACGCATCTGTTCATCAATCTCCTCAGCAACTCCGCCCGCGCGCTCCAGCAATCCCCGAACGGGGCGCCGAAGATCATCAGCGTGCGCGCCTCGGTCGCCGAGGAACTTGCCACCATCGAAGTGGCCGACAGCGGGCCGGGCATCCCGCCGGAAATCATCAATCGCGTGTTCGAGCCGTTTTTTACGACGCAGGAAGTGGGGCAGGGGATGGGCATGGGCCTCAGTGTCTGTCACACGATCATGGAATCGCACGGCGGAGGCATCCGCGCCGGGAACCGCAGCGAGGGCGGCGCCATCTTCACCATCCACATTCCAGTCGCCGAGAGGGCACCCAAATTATGCTAAATTCCGATTCCACCCCCCGCTGCGGTGTTCTCTACGTCGATGACGAAGAGAAGGCCCTCAAATATTTTCGAATGGCCTTCGAGAAGAAATTCGCGATTTTCACCGCGCCCACGGCCGCGGAAGGTCTGGAAATCCTGCGCCGCGAAAAAGGGCGCATCGGCATCGTCGTCTCCGACCAACGCATGCCGGAAATGCTGGGCGCGGAATTTCTCGGCCTGGTGCGCGAGGAGCATCCCTACGCGGTGCGAATTCTCGCCACGGCCTTCTCCGATCTCAAAAGCGCGATCCAGGCCGTCAACACCGGTCACATCTACCAATACGTCACGAAACCGTGGGACCCCGAAGAGTTCAGCATGGTCCTGCAGCGCGCCTGGGACTACTACCGCGTGCTCTCCGAGCGCAACGAGCTGCTCGCGCTCAAGCTCACCGCCCTCCAGCGCATCCTGTGCAGCGACCGCTTGAAGTGGCTGCTGCTGTGGAGCCGCTCGCTGCCGGAATCGGAACGCGCCGCCGCTCGCCGCGCCCTTTGCGCCTTCGTCGAGGCCATGCCGGACGATTCGAATCCGCTCGCCGCCGGCCGGGTCGCGGGCGGTCCCCGGCAATTCGAGATCGGCGATCTGCTTCGCTCCGAATACGCCAATGCTTCCAACTGCCTCGATGCCCTGGATGCGCTGCAAAACTCGATGACTCTCGACGCGGGGCCGTTGGACGCACTCGTGGCGCGGTTGACCGAGGACGGATTTACGCCCGGCGAGATCGGGGTCAGCGTCGGCGCGGACGCCGACTTCACGCTTGCCTTGACCCCGGCCGCGCCGGATTTCGACGTGGCGGCGTTTACGCGGCGGCTGTTTGGTCTTTTGATCGAGAAGAACGTGGCGCCCCTTTCGGTCTCCCTGTTCGCCACGCTCGTCTCCGTGGCCCGGAAAAGCGGCAGCCTGAATATTTCGGTGCAACCTGCCGGATCAGCCCAGGTGGCCCGGAGCTTTACTTTCCGGACGCCGGACGCCTCCGCCGAACCGAGCAACGTCATCGAGATGCTCTGCGAAAAATTTTCGACCTCCGATATCTCGCGATTGTAATCGCGTGTAATCAGGAGCAAGGTTGCCCTTCATATGGGAAGAAAAGGTGTGCTCTTAGTCGATGACGAGGCGATGGCCTTGAAATATTTTTCAAGGGCCTTTGCGCATCGATTTACCGTATTTTCAGCCACTTCCGCCGAGGAGGCCCTTCTCGTGCTCGAAGCGCATCATGAAGAGATCGGGGTCATTGTGACTGATCAACGCATGCCGGAGGCCACGGGGGTCGATTTGCTGAAGGTGGTGCGGAAACGCTACCCACGGACGGTTCGCATTCTCACGACCGCCTATTCCGACCTCGATCTGCTCATCGAGGCGATCAACACCGGCGCGGTTTATTCCTTCGTGGCGAAGCCCTGGCAGCTCGAGGATCTCGAGAACACGCTCTTCGCCGCGCTCGAGCACTACGAAAAAGAAGTGCGCGACCACCAGTTGCTCGAGCAGAAATTGGACGACCTCCGCGCCCGCATTCTCGAGAATCGCACCTACGATGTCGCCCTCATCGCCGCGAAGATCGGCCACTACGTGCACAACGCCCTCTGCCCGATCACGCTGCTCATCGATCAGCTCCTGAACGAGAGCGAAAGCCGGGCGAACCTCTCAAACGAATTCCTGCGGAGCGTGAACGCGCACATTCACGAGATCGCCACCACCCTCAAGGATCTCGCCCAGATCAGCGTGCCCCCGCGCTTCGAGGAGTTTGTGCCGCTCGATCTGCCGCGGCTGCTTGAGCATTCCATCGCCGGCACGGAAATCTTGCGCCAGGAAAAGGAATTGCGCATCGAGATGGAAGTGGCCCCGGGAATTCCGCCGATCCTGGGCGTGCCGGCGCAGATCGAAAAATTGCTGCGTTTCATGATCGCGGAGGAAGTCGTGTCGCTGCCGGCGGGCAGCGTCGTGCAGGTGCGTCTGCTTCCCCATATGGCCGACGGGGAGGCCCTGGGGGTCACCATGGAGTTTGAGGACTTCGAGCCGGTGGCGTCGGAGGCCGTGTCGGAACGCCTGCTTCACCCCTTCAATTTACGGGGGGCAAATCCCCGGGAATTCGGCGTTTTTCTGGCCTCGAGTTACTTCATTGCGCGCCATCATCACGGCGGTCTCACCGCGCGGGTGAAGCCGGACCGCGGATTGGTCTTCGCCTTCTTTCTTCCTTGTCATCCGGAAAAGGGTGGTGATACGAAGCTCGAAGGGGCGAAAGCTCAATTTGTAACTGGATGACCACGGATACTCATGCCCGCAAAGTGCTCGTCGTGGATGATGAGCCACTCGTTCGCGAGACGCTCAGTTTCATCCTGCGGGATGAATACGAGGTCACGGCCGTCGGCAGTGGCGAGGAGGCCATCGAGGCATCGATGCGCGAGTCCTTTCCGGTCGTCATTCTCGATCTTTGCATGCAGGGCCTCTCGGGCATCGAAACGCTCCAGCGCCTCAAGAAAATCCGGGAAAGCCAGAACGTCATCATTCTGACGGCCTACGAGAGCACGGAGACCGCCATCGCGGCGCTGAATCTCGGCGCGTTCAACTATCTCACGAAGCCCTTCGAGCGGGTGCTCCTCAAGCAGGTAATCTCCCGGGGATTCGCCGCCTATGAAAAGGGCGCGGGACGAAAGGAAGATCTCCAGCAGCGGCTGATGGGCGTGCATGACAGCTTCTTTTCGCTGCTCTGCCACGAGTTCAACACGCCGCTCAACGTGATTCTCGGCTTTTCCGACCTTCTCGCCACCAGCACGGATAATTCCGAGCACGCGGCCTGGGCCCGTCATATCGAGGAGTCCGGCACCCATTTGCACGACATCCTCATGGAGATCGTCGATTACATCGCCGCCTCGCACCTCGCCGTCGCGGGCGTCGAGAAGGTTTTCGTGCCCAGTGTGCTGTTGAAGCCGCTCGTCGAATCGTTTGGCGAAAAGGGAATCGTGGTCGAACTCAATGATCGGCTTTCCTCCGGTGGCAAGCTCGTGGGGCCGTCGGATGCGGTATTCATGATCGCGCGTAAGCTGGCGCGGCTCGCGTCGCAGCGTTCGAAGCGGGTGCAGATCGCCACGCGTCTCGAATCCATCGACGGCCCGCACCTCAGCATCACCGTGTCGGGCACCGGCATCCGCCTCGATTCCATCGCCGGCCAGGGCATCGAAACGCTTTTTTCGCCCTATCAGTTCACGCCTCCGGGGGAGTCCGCCTGCGCGATGAGTCTCGGCCTGGAACTGGCAACCTGCCGGAAGATCGCCGAATACGCCCACGCCTCCATCGAAGGCACCTTCAATCTCTCCGGCGAACTCGAAGTCACCGCCCGCATTCCGGTGCAGCTCATTCGCTAAAAACGCGTCCGCCTCGACGCAGGCGGGTGATCTGCTTCAAAGCACCGGGCCTCCAATGCCAGTCAGCCATGCAGGCGGCACGGTTGTTCGGCGATCACTCTATTCCCTCGATCGCCTCGTTGAGAATCCGCTGCACGACGCTTTGCGCAGGCTCGGGTAAGGGGTGATCGCGCTGGAGCATTTCCGCCTTCTCTTTGAACTCCGGGAGGATGTCCGGTCGCGCGACCTTCATCGTCCAAAACGTTTGTGCCATGAGCACGCGCAGGGAGACGCTGCCAGGATGGGCGATGCACTGCTGGACGTTCCCGTCGAGAATCTCCCGTTCCCCGCTGAGAAAGCTCTCGCCGTTTTGGCGGACGGTCATCGCCGCGCACCGCACGGCGAGGAGTTGCTCCAACCGCAAGAGGTAGTAGGGGAAATCATTTCCGCCGGGCACGGCATAGGCGGACGGCGGGGCCTGCTCGACGAGATCGGCTTCTTGGCGGAGCACGGCGAGCACCTGGCGTTGAAGCTTCACCAACCCCTCGGCCGGTTGTGAGGGTGTCAGGGGAGCTTCCGCCGTTCCGACGCAGGCTCCGTCGATCGTGCGGATGATGCGGGCCTGCGCAATCCAAGGTTCCTCACCCGCTTTGAGGTGCAGGCAAACGGCGAAGTCGTTCTTTGTTTCGCCCTGGCGCGCGGCGTGGGTGACTTGCTCGTCGCTCCACGGGGCTCCTGCCAGCACGAAGCCGCCGGGGCTGTTCGTTATCCAGGAGACGAGAGTTTGCGCGCGGGCGGTGGTGCCGAATTCGACCTGCTCGGTGAGAAAGAGGGGAATGGAGCGGCTGAGCCGGCCGCGGGTATCGGAGAGCTGGTGTTCGACCCGTTTGGAGTTCGTCGGCACTTCGACGCTGCCTCCCAGAAACGCGATCCGGACAGCCTCGGCCCCCTTCGTCGGGAAAAGTTCCGCGGCGGGCGAGGTCGGTTTCAACCACACCGGGCCGTCGATGACCAGCATCGCGACCTTCAGCTCGTCCGGCTTGACCTCCGGTGAGGTGCCGACGCGGGCCTTCGCCAGCTCGGTATCCCAAAACGCAAGCGTCTGCTTCCAGTCGGGGCGCTGGAGCGCGTAGAGCTGGTCGAGGATGGCCCGGGCGGCGTCGAGTTGGCCAAGGTCGAGATGCGCCTTGATGAGATTGTTGCCGACTTCCAGCCCGTGAAGAGTCGCCTGGAAACGAGGCGCGACGATTTCAAGCAACGGAACGAGATGCCCGGCGTTCCCCAAATCGCCGCTGATCTGCATGAGGGCACCCGCCGGGGCTGGATCGATGCGGGACAGCGACTCTCGATAGAAATCGAGAGCGCCGGCAAGGTCGCGATTCTCAAGGGCCTTGCGCGCGAGCCAGAGCTGCGCGCGCCAGCTTCCCGGCAAAGCGGCAATGCGTTGCAGGGCCGCGCGACTGGCCTCTTCGCCCCCGCGCTCGCGATGGATGACTTCATACCATCCGACTCCGTTGTCCTGATTCGGGTCGAGTTCCAGGGCGTGCCAGAGCACCGCCTCGGCCTTCGCGTCGTCCCCTTGCTTCGCATAAATCTTGGCGAGATTGGTCAGAACAACGCCATTCTCCCCGTGCTTCGCGACGTGCGCCTTGAAAACCGCCTCAGCTTCGTCGAGCCGGCCTTCCTCGTTCAGAACGATGCCCCAGACGCACGTTCCGCGAACGGGGTCGGGATCGATGTCGTGGAGATGCTGCGCGGCCTTGACGATGTCGGCGCGGAAGCCGTCGTTGAGCGCGCTGAGGATCATCCCGTAAAGCGCGTCGGGCTGATTCCAAGCCTTCTCGATGTTGCCGAGAAGCACCGAGTCGCGCCACTGCTCACGCGTAAGGAACAACTCGCGACCGTAGGCGTCGTGGACGCGAATCATGTTGGGGTCTTTGGCCGGATCGACGGGCGGTAGGGGAGGCGGGCTGGCCGGTGCTGGCTTGGGTGGCTCGTTTTTCGGACCAAAAAGTTTGCGGAACAGGTTCATGCGGCGAGGAAGGAATAGAGTTCATCGAACAACGCGGGCAATTGCTCGCCGAAAAGTTGGCGCGTTTTTCCAAGGTCATCGCGCTGGCGGATGGTCCGGTTCGAAGTCGTTCGGGTGCATGTTCCGGCTTGTGCCGATGGGTAGCCGTCCTCCGCCGCCGGCGTAACGCTCCGGGAAGCAATGGAAGTGCATTTTTCCACGGCAGCAAGCAGCGCGCCTCACCGCGCTGGTATTGGAACCAGAGATTTTAAAGGCAATCGTTTAATGCCTTTATTGCCTTAACTTAATAGACGAATAGGCGCCCGGAAACCTTCTGTTCATCAGTGTTTCCGGGGAGTCGGGCTGGCGGGATTCGAACCCACGACCTCTTGAACCCCATTCAAGCGCTCTACCAAGCTGAGCCACAGCCCGTTTCCGGTTGCCCGAGGGATCGGGCAGGGGAGGAAGTAAACGGCAGACGGGGAGGAAGGTCAAGCGTCGCAAGGAACTTTGCGATGCTTGCGAAGCGAGAGGCTCGCCGATAACTTCGCGCGATCATGATCACGAAGGTCGCCATCGTTGGCGCGAACGGCTACTCGGGCGAGGAGTTGTGCGCGTTGCTTGCCCGCCATCCTGGCGTTTACCTCGCGGCGGTGAGTTCGCGCACGCATGCGGGCCGCCCGATCGGCGACGTGCTGCCGCGGCTGACCGGCGTGCCCGGGGTGGCCGGCCTGAATTTTTGCGACTCGAAGATCGAGGCATTGCTCGCGAGCGAGGCGGAGTTTTTCTTCCTCGCCCTGCCGCACGGCCTTGCGACGGAATTCGCGCTGCCGTTGCTTGAAGCCGGCAAGCGGGTGATCGACCTGAGCGCGGATTTTCGGCTGCGCGACGCGGGCATTTACGAGGAATTCTACGGCGAGGGGCATCCCGCTCCCGCCATGCTGGCCGACGCCGTGTATGGCCTGCCGGAGCTGCATCGGAAGGCGATCCGCGACGCAAAGCTGGTGGCCTCCGCCGGATGCTATCCGACGAGCATTCTGCTGCCGCTCGTGCCGCTGCTGCGGGCGGGATTGATCGATCCCGACGACATCGCCGTCTCCAGCGCGAGCGGGGTGAGCGGCGCGGGACGCAAGGCCGATGTGTCGCTGCTCTACGCGGAATGCAACGAGAGCCTGCGCGCCTACGGTCTGCCGAAGCATCGGCATCTCTCCGAGATCGAGCAGGAATTGAGCGCCGCCGCCGCGCGGCCGGTGGCGATCACCTTCGTGCCGCATCTCGCGCCGATGACGCGCGGCATTCACACGACGATCTTCGCCCGACTGGCCGCCGGCGTCGCTCCGGCCCGCGTGGGCGTGGTGCTCGCCGAGGCTTACGCGGACGAGCCCTTCGTGCGGGTGCGCGAGGCGCTGCCGGATACGAAAAACGTGACCGGCACGAATTTCTGCGACCTCGCCGTGCGCTACGACGAGCGCGCGAAGCGGCTGATCCTGCTCAGCGCCGAGGACAATCTCGTCAAGGGCGCGGCCGGGCAGGCGGTGCAGAATTTCAATTTGATGGCCGGGTTCGACGAGACCACGGCGCTGCTTTCATGACGACACTTCGTAAAATCAAGGGCGGTGTGACCGCGCCGCAGGGCTTTCTCGCGGCGGCGATTTCCGCCGGAATCAAATATCCGGAAGGCTCGCGCGACGACCTCGCGCTCGTGGCCGGCACGGGACCCGTGCTCGCGGCGGCGACGTTCACCACCAATCGCGTGAAGGCGGCGCCGGTGCGCGTCTCGATGGCGCATCTCAAGGCGAAGACGGCGCGCGCGGTGATCCTCAACAGCGGCAACGCGAACGCCTGCACGGGCGGCCCCGGCCTCGCGGATGCCCGCCGCATGACCGTCGCGACCGCGCAGGCGCTGGGAGTTCGCCCCGAGGAAATTCTCGTTTGCTCCACGGGGCGCATTGGCGTGCCGCTGCCGATCGAGCGCATGGCCGCAAGAATTCCCGCGCTCGCGGCGCGGCTCGACGCGAAATCCAGTCTTCCGGTGGCGAAGGCGATCATGACGAGCGATACCGTGCCGAAGGAAGTTGCCTACGAGTTCGTCTCGGCCGGCAAAAAGTTTCGCATCGGCGGCATCGCGAAAGGCGCGGGCATGATCGATCCGAACATGGCGACGATGCTGAGCGTGATCACCACCGATGCCGCGCTCACCCGGGCCGGGCTGCGCGCCGCGCTCAAGACGGCGGTCGAACGGTCGTTCAATCGCATCACCATCGATGGCGACATGAGCACGAACGATACGGTGATCCTGCTTGCGAGCGGCACGGCCGGTCGGCCGGACCCAGCTGATTTTCTCGCGACGCTCGAGGCGGTCGCGCTCGATCTTGCGAAGAAGATCGTGCTCGATGGCGAAGGCGTGACGCGGTTCATCGAGGTCGAGGTGCGCGGGGCGAAGACGACGAAGGACGCGAGGCTGGCCGCAGAGGCGATCGCGAATTCCACGCTGACGAAATGCGCGTGGGCGGGAGGCGATCCGAACTGGGGCCGCATCTTCGACGCGGCGGGCTATTCCGGCGCGAAGTTCGACCCCGACCGGACGGACATCGATTACGACAAGGTTCCCGCCGTGCGCGGGGGCATGCCGGCGAAGACGCCGTTTGCCCGGCTGCAGGCCGTCGCGGCGAAAAAGGCATTCAAGGTGACGGTCGATCTGCACGCAGGCAAGGCGACGCACACCGTCTTCACGACCGACCTCACGGAGGCCTACGTCCGCTTCAATCTCGGAGAATAATTTTATGGCCCGTTTGCTCACTCCCGCCGCGCGTTCGGAAAGTCTCATCGAGGCGCTGCCCTACATCCAAAAATTTCGCGGACAAACGTTTGTCATCAAATACGGGGGCAGCGCGATGGAGGACGAGCAGCAGGTCGAGCGCCTGCTGCGCGACGTGGTCTTTCTCGAGGCGGTCGGGGTGAATCCCGTGATCGTCCACGGCGGCGGCAAGGCGATTTCCGCGAAGATGCGCGCGGCGGGGCTGACCCCGCAGTTCGTGAACGGCCTGCGGGTGACAGACGCGGCCTCGGTGAAAATCGTCGAGGAGACGCTCGACGGAGAGATCAATCCCGGGATCGTGCAAACGATTCACGAACACGGCGGCAAGGCGCTGGGTCTGTCGGGCAAGTCGGTTTTTGTCTCGCGCCGCCTGCCTTTGCAGCGGCTCGAGGACGGCACGGAGGCTGATATCGGCTTTGTCGGCGAGGCGATTGGCATTTCCAAGAAGGAAGTCGTCGCGGCGGTGAAGCATGAAATCGTCCCCGTGATTTCCCCGATCGGCGCGACGCCGGAAGGGCAGGTGCTCAACATCAATGCCGATGTCGCCGCCGCCGCGCTGGCCGCGGGCCTGCAGGCGAGCAAGCTGATCTTCGTGAGTGATGTGCCCGGCATCATGCGGGATCCCGCGCGGGCCGACTCGCTGATTCCCTCGGTGACGAGCGAGCAGACGGCTGCGTTGATCAAGCAAAAGGTGATCGACGGCGGAATGATCCCGAAGGTCGAATCCGCCGTGCGCGCGCTCCAGCAGGGCGTCGGCAAGATTCACCTCATCGGCGGCCAGATTCCGCACTGCCTGCTGCTGGAAATTTTTACGAACTCCGGCATCGGCACGGAGATCGTGCTATAAAAGCGGGCCCCGGCAAAGCTCGGCCGAAGGCACCGGTTGCTGGGAAAAATCCTGACCCCACGGAAAGGGAAATCCCCGATATTCAAGAAAAACGCGGGCGGCTAATCTGCGGGCCTTAACCAAACAAACCACCATATGAAAAAAACAAACATTGGTCGTGTCGTCCTATTGAGCATCCTGTCGCTGACTGCCATTTCCATGGCGCCAGTCCACGCGGGCACGGAAGCCAAATCCTTCAAGGATAAGGTTCCCGTCGTTGCCGAGGAATGCCGGTTCCGTGACATGGAGTTCCAACTCGACACCTTCTACACGGGCTTCTTCGGCTCCCATGGCAGCCGATTCCACACCGGCTCCGGCGGTGGATTTGGCCTGAACTTCTTCTTCGCGAAATACTTCGGCATCGGTTACGAGGCCGCATGGTATGACAACGGCGGCACGGCCGAGCATCTCCCGCTCGGCGGCAACTTCTTCTTCCGCTACCCGATCTGCTCGCTGAACCTGGCGCCTTACGTCATGGTCGGCGGCGGCGCGGCTTGGGACGGCACCTGCATCGGCTACGGCAATGTGGGCGGCGGTCTCGAATACCGCATCACCGACCACATCGGCATCTTCGCGGACGGCCGCTACTTCTACGGTGGCACCGGCAATGTCGGCAACGTGCGCGGCGGTCTCCGTTTCGCGTTCTAAACGAACTCCAACCCAAAAATTCAAAACGCCGTCCCGTTCACGCGGGGCGGCGTTTTTCTTTTGTTGAACGGGAGGAAAGGGAGGTAGCGGAGAATTCCTGACCTCCGTTTCCTCCCTTTCCTCCTGTAAATAGTTTTCCTTCGGCGCATTCCAGAGGAAGGATACACGCGGCATCGGACGACGCGCCGATGTAGAGGTGATGGACCTGCCTTTTTGGCCGGGAATTTCCCGGGCAGGGCAATTCCTCGCCCAGAAATGATCGCTCTTCCTCGCCCTCACTCGCCCCATCGGAATTTCTCGGGGCCCCCCGCCGCTGGTTCAAATGCGGGTCTCGCCGGCGGCCTTCTGGTTGCGCTTTCCGTGGCATGTTTCCTGACGGGTTGCTCGTCGCCTTTGAGTCGCTCCGGAAGTGTCTCGAAAGACCACGCGTTCATCACGTATTGGCCGCCGCCGGAGCACGACGGGCGCCTGCGCCTCGCCGTCAAGGATCTCATCGACATGAAAGGCCTGGTGACCACCGGCGGTTCGGAATCCCTGGCGAAGAGCCGTCCGCCCGCCGAGCGGGACGCGGAATGTCTGGAACTTGCCCGCGGCCGAAATGTCTGGATTGTCGGAAAAACCAACGCCGGCGAGCTGGGCACGGGCGTCTCGGGCGCGAACGATTTTTATGGCACGCCGATGAATCCGCTCAGTCGCAAATATCGCCTGGTGCCCGGCGGCTCTTCGAGCGGGTCGGCCGTTGCGGTCGCCACGGGGATGGCGGATGTGGCCCTTGGCACCGATACGGCCGGCTCAATTCGCATTCCGGCAGCGTCCTGCGGGGTGGCCGGCCTGAAGACGACCTTCGGGCTGATTTCCCTCAAGGGCGTGCTGCCGCTTTCACCGAAGCATCTCGATACGGTTGGACCAATGGCCCGGGATGTTGCCGGTCTCGTCCGCGGTATGGATTTGATCGATCCGGGATTTGCGGCCGAATACCGGAAGGCGACGGCGTCGCGTTCCTCGATCACCGTTGGCCGCCTGTATGTCCCGAATACGGCACCGGAGATCGACCGGGCCGTGGACGATGCACTGGCCGCGAGCGGTTTCCACGTGATCCGGCTGAACGATGCGTTTACGGCAAAGTGGGAGCAGGCCCAGGAGGACGGCAAAAAGGTGGCGGCGGCCGATGCGTGGCTGACGGACCGCGAATACCTCGGAGGAAAAGGGCTGAGCAACCTCACGCGAACGGCTCTCCGGCTGGGCGAGGTGGAATACCACACCAATTACGCGGACGCATTGAAGCGGAGGCCCGCCTGGAGGCGCGCGCTTCGCGATGTTTTTCAGAAAGTCGATTTCATCGCGACGCCGACCCTCCGCAAAATTCCGCCCCGCATCTCGCGCTTCGGCCGCACGGCGCTGTTGGAACTTCGCATGTTCGAGATTCAGAACGCCGTGGCGGTGAACCTCGCGGGCAATCCCGCCGTGGCGTTGCCCATTCCCATGGACGGAAAGATCGTCCACGTCACCAGCCTGCAATTGGTGGGGCCGCGATTCAGCGAGGCGGAGCTGCTGCACGCCGGCCAGCTCGTCGAATCCCGGTTGAAATGGTGAGGCGATGCGTGTGAGCCGTGAAAACGCTTTTCTCGATTCGAATTTCCGTGGCCGCATTCGCCCTGTTGATCGGCGGCGGCCAGCTGCGGGCGGAGTCCGCCGCCGACCTGATCCGGCAGGGCTACGCGCTCGATGTGAAGTTGAAGGCCGCCCAGGCGCTGGCGCTCTACCGGCGTGCGGAAAAATTGCAGTCGCGAAACGTCGTGATTCCCGTGCGAATCGCGCGCCAATATCGCCACCTCATGGCTGACGCATCGGACCCCGCGGAAAAACTTCGGCTGGCCCGCCTCGCGCTCGATTCCTCCGTGCGGGCGGTGACGCTCGATCCGAACGATTCCGACGCGCAGCTGGCGGTGGCAATCACGCTCGGGAAAATGCTGCCGCTCGAGAGCAGCGGCGAGCAGGTGCAAAGTTCGCGAAGGATCAAGGAGGCTGTGGACCGGGCATTGAAGCTCAATCCGCACAACGATCTCGCCTGGCACGTTCTGGGCCGCTGGCATCAGGGCTACGCCGAGCTCAGCTCGGTGCGGAGGACGCTCGGCGAGATGCTCTACGGCAAGCTCCCGACCTCGACGGAAGCGGACGCCGCGCGCTGCTTCGAAAAAGCTATCGCGGCAAATCCGAATCGGCTCATGCACTACATCGAGCTCGGCCGCACCTACGCGCGCATGGGCCGCACGGCCGAGGCCCGGCGCCTGATCGAGAAAGGGCTGGCCATGCCGAACGTCGAGAAGGACGATCCCGACGTGAAGCAGCGCGGCCGCGAGACGCTGAGCGGGCTGAATTGATCGACGCTCATTCCGCGAGCTTCGGCGGGGACCACGCGGGCAGATCCGCGAGCGTTCCGTCGATGAAAGTGTGATGCCAGAGCTGCGTGGCCACCACGGCCGCGAGCCCCATTTCGACGGAGAGCCGTGGCAGCGAGCCGACGCGCATTTCGCGGAAGGCCTTTCGCCAATGGCGCACCGACTCCACGTCGAAATACCCCGTGCGCTGCAGGGATTCCTCGCTGAGGAGTTGCCCGACGAAAGACGGCTCGGGGTCCATGTGAAAGCTGTCCAGCGGTGCGCGGAAAATGACCTTGCCGCGCTTGTAAACGGCCGGAGGCACCCAGCGTTCCGCGAGCAGACGCAGCAGATGCTTGTCGCGGAAGCCGCGCAGTTTCCAGCGCGGATGCAGCTCGGCGAGGAAGTCGAACACGTCCTCGTCGAGGAACGGATAGCGCACCTCGACGGATGAGTTCATCGCTACGCGGTCACCCTTGGCTTGGAGGAGGAGCCCCGCGAGGGTCACGCGGCCGGCGACCCAGATGCCGCGATTCAGCGGATGCCAGCGCCGCGCCCGGTCGAGGTCGAGGCCGAGTTCTCCCCAGGGATTGCTGCGCGCGAGCACGTCCCGCATCGGTTGCGCGTAGAAGCGCAATTTCGAGAGACCGAGCAGGCCGTAGGCGTCGATCCACGCGTTCGGCCCGCCGACGGCAGCCTCCGCGCGGCGCCGCATTTCCGCGGGAAATTGCGGCACGTGATTCAGTCGCAGATAGGCGCGCCGCGCGTGGTCGCTCAAATTCAGGCCGGGCACGAGGTCGAGGAAGCCGAGCGCCCGGGCGGCTTTATACCACGGATAGCCGACCAGCCACTCATCGGCGCCCTCGCCGGTGAGGACGACTTTCTGGCCATTGGCATGCACGCGACCCGCGAGCTGGAGAAGGGCGGCGCACGACGTGTCGATCACCGGCGCCTCGGCGGCGTGAATCAGGAGCGGGTAGGTGGCGAGCGCGTCGGCGGCGCGGAATTCCTGCACGATCGGCGGTTTCGTGCCGATGTGCCGCGCCACGAGGTTGGCGGCGTCGAGTTCGTCCAAGTCGGGTTCGTCCACGCGGACGGTGTAGGTGTTGATCGCCGGGCCTTTGATCTTGCAGGCCATGGCGACGATCATGCTCGAGTCCACGCCGCCGGAGAGATACGCGCCCACCGGCACGTCGGCGCGGAGCCTCTTCTCGACGGCGCGCAGCAGGACTTGCTCGAATTCATCCACCAACCGGCGAGGATCGCCGCCGGGGTCTTCGTCGCCCGCATCGGGAAAATCCATTTTCCAATAGGCGCGTTCCTCGAGCGTCGCCGAATCGCCGGCGGTGCC
>Ga0070661_100002048_pt1 | contig 13895 bp, 10 predicted proteins | sample KBSC43metaG_FD_64663 | JGI IMG/M metagenome (GOLD analysis project Ga0070661, IMG submission 64663) | Corn rhizosphere microbial communities from Kellogg Biological Station, Michigan, USA - KBS C4-3 metaG | ecosystem: Host-associated > Plants > Roots > Rhizosphere > Soil ...
TTCGACAGCCAGTCGTCGAGGACATCGACGAAGGTGCGCGGCAGGCGGCGATGCGCGAAATCGCCGAGCGAGGCCAGCTTGCCGAACCAGCCCGCAGACCCACCATCGTGGGTGCTCAAGCCGTCGAGCAGATCGCCGAACGCACCGTCGCTCACAGGCGCCCCGGGCAGCTGAAGTTCTGCAACTCCGGCAGGCGGAACGGGTTGCGCACGCTGCTGGCGGTCACGACGAACACCGCCTTGCGGCCGTCGATGGTGAACGTGGTCTTGAACCGCTCGGGCGAACCGGCGGGCTCGATCAGCTGGCGATCGAACAGCTTGAAGAGCGCCCACGGCCCCTCGTTGACAGCGCCCGACAGCCCTCCGTTCGTGGACACCGGCTGCAGCGCCAGCCGCACCTGTCCCGTGCCGCGCGGGCCCGGCCACTGCACGGTCATGGGGATCTGCGGGCCATGGGCGTACTTCACCACCTGGCCGTCGATGTCGAGCGTGAACTGGGTGATGGTGGCATCCATCTCCATGGGCTTGAAATCCAGACGCAGGCCCGGCGTGTTGCCGCCAGCGCGGAAGAAGGTGTCACGGATCACCGCGGCATTCTGGAACTGCGCGAGCGTGGCGGTGTCCCCACCCATCGACGCCCCATCGATCGATTTGAAGCTCCAGGGCTTCGTGTTGGTGTTGACGAAGTTCGCCAGGTTCTTCTGGAAGTAGGCATCGAAAAGCCCGCCCGGCGCAAAGACGCGCGCGAAGTCTTCCGTGGTGACATCGCGGGATGCATTGCGATCGAACGGATAGCGCCCGCTGATGGCCTGGCGGCAGAAGTCGCCCACCTCGGCACGCAGCGCGTTGCCGAGGTTGCTGCGCGTGCCATCGAGTGCAGCCCGCGTGCCGCTGACCGACAAGGTGTTCATCAGCGAGCGCGCCGGCTCGGGCAGCCGGGCCGCCTCGGCCTTCACCTTGTTCGGCACGTCCGAAGGCGGCGGAACGTTGCCCGCCTTCACCGCGGTGTCCGACGCATTGAGCTGCGTGTAGACCTCACCGATCAGGCTCACGGCGGAATCGATGGGTGCCGGGCCCTTGTCGCCTTGCGTGGTCACGAAATTGCGCAACGCAACGAAGCGATCGTCCACGATGCTCTCGATCTTGGCGCCCGGCGGCAGCGGGGAGGCGCTGGGCGCCCGGTTGTTGCCGATCAGGCGCAGCAGTTCCTCGCGTGAACGGTTCACCGCATCCCGCGCGGTGTTCTCGGCCTTCGCCGCCACATCGTTGTTCTCGGTGAGGGTGGTTTCATGGGACATGGCCCGCATCAGCGGCACGAGCGGGTTGTCCGGCGCCGACAGCACCCGGGACATCTGCACCGCCTGGGCGAGGTTGCTCGTGGGCAGCATGCGCACATCGCCGATGAACTGCTCCCAGGTGGCCGCGTAGTCGGTCAGGTACAGGCGCCGCACTTCGTTGGACAGCTGCTGCAACACCTCGGCGTTGCGCAGGGAACTCTGGCGGCCGGCATCGTTGACGCCCAGCACCCAGCCCTCCTCGTCCGCCAGTTGGCGCGCCACACGATCCACCTCGCGCTGGAAACCCTTGTGGTATCCCTCGTGCGTGAACAGGCCCGGCACGCCTTTCGTGAGCGGCTGGCCGCTTGCCCGGGTGAACACCAGCGCGGCGGCGGGGCCGGCGGCCTTGGCGATCGTGAAATCGGGCACGTCGGCCCCCACGCCCTGGCGCTTGAGGCGCCGGTAGATGCGTTCGGTGAGCGGCGAGGAAACGAGGCGCGCCCGAGTTTGCGCCACGAGCGCGCGATCCTCGGGCAGCGGCGACACGGCCTGACCTTCGTCCAGCAGCGCATCGAGGTGCGATTCGAGCGCGGCCCGCTGTTCGGTGGTGACCGACCTCGGCAGGTTCATTTCCCAATCGGCCAGCACGTACAGCTTCAGCGCCGCCGCGTCGAAGCGGGACGGGTCGTACAGCATCACGTAGGCCTTCAGCGCCTCATACTGCAGCTCGGGATTGTCCAGCCCGGTCTTCAGGCGCTCCTCGATGCCGAGTGCGATGCGCGGCAACACCGCATCGATCAGCATGCGGCGGTAAGCCTGTTGCGAGGCCGAATCGAGCTTGCGCCCCTGGTACAGGCCGAAGCCGTAAGAAACAGGCACCGAATCGCCGATTCCGGCGCGCGCCAGATCGCGCGTGGCCTCGAGCGCGGGCAGCAGCACCAGCACATCGGCCGACGCCCGGTTCGGCGTGGACTGCAGCAGCGTGCGCACATCGTTGACCGTGCGGCCCACTTTGGCGACGTAGTCCTGGTTGTTGACGTAGCTCGTGCTCCATGCGATGAGCGCGGCCACCGCGAACAGGCCGATGAACGCATACGCCCCCACCGCCAGCCAGCCGCGGCGACGCTCCCATTTGAGGTTGGTGCCGGCCAGGGCGCTTTCGGCGAACACCACGTCGCTCAGCAAGCGGCCGAGGAAGAAGCTGCGGCCGCTCGACTGGTTGGGCGGCACGACGGTGCGCTCGAGGCGGTACGTGCGCGCGATGCGCCCCAGCATGCGATCGATCGGCGTGCCTTCCTGCGTGCCGCTGACGAAATACACCCCGCGCAGCAGCGGATGGGCCTCGAACTGCGAAGGCGAGAACACCTGGTCCAGGTAGTCCTTGAGCAAACCGCGCAGCGCCTCGAACTGCTGCGGGAAGCCGTAGATGCGGGCGCGGCGCTGGGGATCGCGTTCCAGCTGCAGCCGGTCGATCAGCCCGTCGGTGAGGCGCTTCTCGAGCAGGTCGAACTCCGGGCCGAAGGCGCCCAGGTCGGTGCGCTGCTCGCGGTCGAGCTTGAACGTCATGCCCCAGGGCGTGGCCCGGGTGTCCTTGTCGACCTCGCCCAGCGTTTCCATGAACCCGGAGAGCAGGTCGCACTTGGTCACGAGCAGGTAGATGGGAAAGCGAATGCCCAGTTGCTGGTGCAGCTCCTGCACGCGCTGGCGCACCGCGGCGGCATGCTGCGCCCGTTCGGCCGCATTGCGCGTCAGCAGGTCCGTGACGGAGACGGTCACGAGCACCCCGTTGAGCGGTTGGCGCGGGCGGGCGTTCTTCAGCAGGTCGAGGAAACCTTCCCAGGCCTTGCTGTCTGCGGCCTTGTGGCTGTCCTGGGTGGTGTAGCGGCCGGCGGTGTCGATCAGCACGGCCTGGTCGGTGAACCACCAGTCGCAGTTGCGGGTGCCGCCCACGCCGCGCACAGCGTGCTCGCCCATCGATTCGGCCAGCGGGAACTTCAGGCCCGAGTTGACGAGGGCGGTGGTCTTGCCGGAGCCCGGCGCACCGATGATCACGTACCACGGCAGCTCGTACAGGTAGCGCTTGCCCACGCGCGAGGACAAGCCGCTCCAGGCCCCGGCCAGGCCGGTCTTGCCCTGGTCGAACTTGGCGCGCTTGAGGGTCTCCAGCGCGGTGGCGAAGCGCTCGCCGAGCGTTTTCAGTTCAGCATCTGCCGGGTCATTGGCCGCGGCCTTGGCCGGCGCGATCAGCTGGTCGACGACCTTGTCGTTGGCCTGACGGGCGCGCCAGAACTGCCACGCCTTGCGCAGCGCGACGATCAGCACGATGGCGCCGATCAGCAGCCAGCGCGAACCCTCGCTTTCGAGCGGACGCACCGTGCCGATGGCCACGAGCGGCCCTACGATCCAGATGACGATGGCCAGGGCCGCCAGGCCGAGCACCAGCAGCAGCCATGCGTTGAACAGCAGTGAGAAGATCTTTTTCATTGGGCGGCTCCCTGGGCCGCGGCAGCAGCGGACTGCGCGCCCGTGCGCGGCACGAACAGCGTGATCTCCACGCGCCGGTTCAGCGCGCGGTTGGCCGGGGTGTCGTTGCTGGCCACCGGCTCGCCGTCGGCACGGCCTTCGGCCCGCAGGCGGTCGGGCGTGACGCCATCGGCCTGCAGGATGTCCCGCACGGTTTTCGCCCGTTCCTCGGAAAGATGCCAGTTCGACGGGAACTGCGCGGTGTGGATGCGGATGTTGTCGGTGTGGCCCGTGACCACCACCGCGCCCGGCACCTTGGCGAGCGCATCGGCGATGCGCTTCATCAAGGCCTGGCGTTCAGGGGTCAGCGAGGCGCTCGCCGGAGCGAAGAGGCCGTCGCCACGGATCGTGACGACACTGCGGTCCACCTCATCGCGCACCGCGACGAGGTCGGCCTTGATCTCGTTGACCAGGAATTGCGCGAGCCGCGGGGTGGCCGCCGGAATCTTGACGGATGGCGTGGGCGGCAGCAGCCGCAATTCCTGGATCTGCGCGAACACCGGGTCGGAGGCCGCACTGAGGCGCGCGGAGAGGAACCAGTAGATGCCCAGCAGCAGCAGCGACACCACAGCGCCCGTGACCCACAGCGGCAGCCAGGTGAGCAGCGTGCGGCGCGGCGGTTTTTCCCCGCGCCAGTTCTGCGCGAGGGCGGGTGTGTAATCGCCGCGTTCGCGGCGCACGATCTGGGCAAGCCGCTCGCGCACGGCCTCGAGCTGCGCGCGGCCGCCGTCCACGACGCGGTAACGCCCTTCGAACCCCAGGCACAGGGCCGCGTAGATCAGTTCGAGCAGATCACGGTTCGCACCCGCGTTCTCCGCCAGCTTGGCCATCAACTGGAAGACCTTTTCGCCGCCGTTCGTCTCGTTGTGGAACATGGCGAGCAGGCTGTGGCGGCCCCACTGCCCGGAGGCGCCCCACGGCATGCTGGCGGCCACCTCGTCGAGCAACGTGCACAGCACGTAGCGTGCCGCGAGCACCCGCTCGGGCGCCACGTTGCGTGCGCGCGCCTGCGCTTCGAACTCGCGCAGGCCCTGGGCGATGGATTCACGCAGCGCCCCGGGGTCGGTCAGACGGGTGGTGGAACGGATCTGCGGCACCAGGGCCAGCAGCGGGTTGGCCAGCGCCACGAGTGCATTGAGCCCGGTCTCGGGCAGGCCGATGTCGGCCGCCACGTCGGGGCCCGTCGGAACCGCCTGGCGCGGCGCCGCCGTGGCGGGCACGGCGCCTCGCCCGCCCGGGGTGGGCATGATGAAGGTGCGCCCGTTGTCGTGCTCGGCAAACGGATCGTCCGGGGTCGATGTGCTCATGACTGGCTTTCAGGTCACCGGCGTCCAGCGGCCCCGCCGGACACCGTGTCGTCGTTCATTTGCGAATGGCCCACAGCTCGAGTTCCAGGCCCGGGAAATCGCCGGACACATGCATGGCCATGTTGCCGTTCTGCTCGATCTGCTTCCACAGGTCGGACGTGCCGTCGAGCTCGAAATAGAAGAAGCCCGCATGGAACGGCAGCTGGCGCGGTGCCACCGGCAGCGAACGCAGGGCAATGCCCGGCAGCTGCAGGTTGACGAGGTCGCGGATCTTGTCGACCGGCCCCATCTTCGTCTGCGCCGGGAAGCGTTGACGCAGCTGATCACCCGGCATCTGCGCGTTGACGGCCAGCACGAAGGTGCCGTTGCGAACGAGCTCCAGGTCGTTGACGACCGCCGTGCGCACGCCGTACTTGCGGTCCACGAGGTCGATCTGCAACGCGTTCTGTTCGAGCACCGAAGTCAGCATGCGCCGCAGTTGATCGAACACGGGCGTGAACGTGCCGCGCAGGTCGTCGTGCTTGTAGGGCGGGAACACGGGCGGGCGGCGCGTGTTGGTCGACAGCGTGGCCAGGTCCCCGGCCAGGCGCAGGCAGTCGCGGTGCAGTTCGCGCGGATGGGCGTTGGGCGTGGCGATGTGCTGGCTGAAGATGGGTTCGTTGCGGTTGAGCGTTTGCAGCATCAGGAAATCGGCCAGCTCCGACACCCCGCTGCTGAGCTGCCCCATGCGTGCGGCGAGCGCCTGTGCGCGCTGCAGCACGAGGCCATGCAGCAGCGAGGCACTGGCCGACAGCTGCGCGGTCGCATCGATACCCGTCTGCGGCGGGATGTAGAGCCGATCGAGCGTGACCTGGCCGTCGCTGCGGCGTTCGGCCACCAGCGCCACCCCCAGCAGCGCATAGGCCTCCGTCGCCTCCTTCGCGCGCACCAGGCGCAGTCGCAGGCGCCCCGTCTGGATGGTGGTGGGCTCGTCAGAGGCATCCGTGTTGTCGCGGACGTCTTCCTCCTCGGCCTCGAAGCGGCTCAATTCGCCGTCGCCCTGGCCCGTCCCGAAGTCCACCTCGTTGAGGCCTTCACGCTGCAGCGGGATGGCAAGGTAGATCACCTCGCCTTTGACGTCGGGGGAAATGTCCAGCGGCGGCGGCAGGGGGTCGAGCTGCGGCAGTGAGAACGGCGTGCCGTCGGGCAGCAGGCCGCTTGCCCGGGCCAGCCCGATCTTGCCCAGGGCAAGCAGGCCCTCGTCGAGCTCGAGCTCCGAGAACCCCCAGGCGAACGGCGACAGGCTGCGCACCCGCGCATCCACGAGCCGCTCGAGGTAGCGCGTTTCCTGCTGGAAGTGGTGGGGCTGCAGGAACATCCCCGAGGACCAGACGACTTTGGCGCGCCAGCTCATGTTGCAAAACCCTGGATTGCTTCGGAAAAAGGGAGGCGAAGGGGTGGCCGCAGGTCACTCATCGCGGGTGATCGTCACGTTGACATCGTCGATCTTGATCTTCATGGTGTTCGTCTTGTTGGTCACCACCGGGGCGGCCACGCGCCAGCGGGCGCGCTCCAGGTCACGGAATGCCGCCACCACGCCGATGTACTTGGCGTCCGAAGACAGCGTCTTGTTGACCGCCTTCACGTCGTCGGGCCGCAGCACGAATTCCTCACGCGACAGCAGCTCGGCGCCCAGCGCCGCCTGATCCTTGTCGAACAACGTGACGAAATCGGTGGATTCGAAGAGCGCCGTCGATTTCAGCTCGTACAACCGCACGATGACCGGCGACGGACGCTTGCGGCCATCGGGGTTCACATTGGAGCCCACGATGGTGGTGGAGACCAGCGTGGTCTTGGCCAGCGGCAACAGCGCCGGGACAGGCGCCGAGCCGCAGCCTGCCAGCGCGAGCGCCAGCAACGCCGCGGCCAGGCCGGCGGCACGCACACGGGTGGTTCGGGAGATGGCGGATCGGTGGAGGTGCATGTGAAGTGCGGGACCGGTTCGAAATCGAAGGCAGGCAGGCACGCCCCCGCCATGCGGCGGGCGTGATCGAGCCGGTTGGAGAATACCGGCGCCCCCAAGGGGCAGCGCGTGACTTAGGTAATGCCGTCCGGCCGGCGGCGCCGCAAACGCGTCCCACCCGCGGACGAATACCGATTTGCCCCCGTCGGTCGAGAGGCCACGCTACCATCGTTGTCGATGGACGCCCTCGCCCCCCTCCCCTTGCTCTCCCGTGCCGCAGGCCGTGTGCCTGGGCGTGTCGCCCCCCCCTTCTTCCCCTTCCCCGTGCAGCAGGCGGGAGGCACCCCGTGATCCCCTGGCTGCACGATGCCGGCGACCCCCTGCCCGAGCCCCGCACCGCCATGCCGGAAGGCTCGGAAGCCCCCGGCCTGCTGGCCGCCGGCGGCGAACTGTCTCCAAGCCGCTTGCGAGAGGCCTATGGCAAGGGCGTCTTCCCCTGGTACGGGGAGGACCAGCCCGTGCTCTGGTGGTCCCCCGATCCGCGCATGGTGCTCTATGTGGACGAGTTCCGCCTGTCGCATTCCCTGCGCAAGACCGTGCGCAAGTTCGCCCGCACGCCCGGCCGGGAGGTGCGCATCGACAGCGACTTTCGCGCCGTGATCACCGCCTGCGCCCGTGCGCCACGGGAGGGGCAGGCAGGCACCTGGATCGTGCCCGACATGATCGAGGCCTATTGCCGCTGGCACGAACTCGGCATGACCCACAGCGTGGAGACCTGGATCGACGACGAGCTGGTGGGTGGCCTGTACGTGGTCAACGTCGGGCGCATGGTGTTCGGCGAATCCATGTTCTCCCGCCGCACGGACGCCTCCAAGATCGCGTTCAGCGCCCTCGTGTGCTTTTGCCGTGCCCACGGCGTCGACCTGATCGACTGCCAGCAGCGGACCGGCCACCTCGCATCGCTCGGCGGCCGGGAGATTCCTCGCGCGCAATTCGAGCGTGAACTTCCCCCGCGCGTGGGAGGGGCGCCGATTCCGGATTGGTCCTATGATGCATCGATGTGGGACCTGCTGGACGGCCCCACCGACACGCACTCCGAGGACACCGGCCCGTGACCCACCCCAAGGAGCTCCCCCTCGCCTCGCTTCAGTTCTATGCGACGGCGCCCTACCCGTGCAGCTACCTGCCCGACCGCATGGCGCGCTCGCAAGTGGCCACGCCCAGCCATCTGATTCATGCCGATGCGTATTCGGGGCTCGTGGCCAATGGCTTTCGCCGCAGCGGCCTCTTCACATACCGCCCGTTCTGCGACGGGTGCAAGGCCTGCGTGCCGCTGCGCGTGCCGGTGAACACCTTCCAGCCCAACCGCAGCCAACGCCGCGCGTGGAAGGCCCACGCCCACCTCAAGGCCCGGGTGCTGCGGCTGTGCTTCGTGCCCGAGCACTACGACCTGTACCTGCGCTACCAGACCGGCCGTCACAGCGGCGGCGGGATGGACAACGACAGCGTGGACCAGTACACCCAGTTCCTGCTGCAAAGCCGCGTCAACTCGCGCCTCGTGGAATTCCGCGAACCGCCCGAGGACGGACGCGGCCTCGGCACGCTCAAGATGGTGTCCATCCTCGACATCCTCAACGACGGCCTCTCCGCGGTCTACACCTTCTACGAACCCGAGCCGCACAAGAGCTACGGCACCTACAACGTGCTGTGGCAGATCGAGCAGACCAGGCTGCTCAAGCTCCGCTACACCTACCTCGGCTACTGGATCCGCGAGAGCCACAAGATGGCCTACAAGGCCCAGTTCACACCGCATGAGCTGTTGGTGGATGACCGCTGGGTGGCGGCGACGCCCTGATGTGACAAATCGACGCGCAGCCGCCAGCAGCAGTGACGTCAACTCTCACTTGCGGGGCATCGGGAGGGTCGCAAACGACTCCCGATATCGAACGAAAGCCCGCCCTGGATTCGGGCTCGCTGTCACCGACAGCGGAGTGTCCTTGCCGGCCCGAGCGGGCCAGTCCTTCCAGACAAGCCACGCCTGCCTGTCGTCGTCCCAGGCGATCGTCATGTCCTTGTCAGTGAGCATCAGGACGCGATTCCCGATCACGCCGACATTGTTGACATGAGCCCTGCGCAGCTCGTTGCCCTTGATTTTCGGCAACTTGACCTTCGGCATGGGCGGGAGCTTTGTCCAGGCGGTGAACCGCCGGTCTGCCACCTCGGCCTGATAACCGTTTTCGTCGGACCTATTGACCAAGGACAGCTTGAAGATGCGCCCGTTGGCCAGCTTGAAGGCCTTGCCGCCTCCAAAGTTCGCAAAAGGCCCGGGCCTCCAGGCGGGAGCTGCCGGATTGGAATCGTCCAGCACCTCGGTCGAGCGCGCGGGCTGGAAGGGGCCGATGGAGACGAACTCATCCGGGCAGTCCAGGCAATCCTTTTCCAGCGCGACGCGTTCAAGCTGCGCATCTCCCCCGACGGCGATCAACCTGCCGTCGTTCAGCGTAATGAGCGTGCCCGAGGACCTGGCCTTGCGCAACTTCGCCACGTCCCGAGCAGCCTGCTCAGGATGGGCTGGCGACCAGGTCTTGAGCCACGAGACGCGCGGCCAATCCTCGCGGTCCTTGGTCTGCAGGAAATCCGCACTCTCAAGCCAGACGACATCACCGTTCGGACGCACAGTGATGTCGGCACGCGGCCATTGACTCACCAATTCGCTGTTGCCGGTTTGCCAATGCGGTCCCCAACTGAACGGGATCTTCAGTTGCGGAAGCGTCTCCCAGTGGTTGTCCTCAAACCAGTACCGCATGCTGGGAAGCCCGTTGCGATCTGCGCAGGCCCCGTCGCCAAAGTAGTAGCGCCCCGGTGAACAGCGAGGCGCAAGCCCGGCGAAGACGAGCACGCTGCCATCCTGCAAGGGCAAGCCCGACGGCGCCACCGGAACAGGCTGGCCTGCTGGAAACGGGCTGAGGGCGGTCGCCTGGCCTTTCGCCATGTCGACCAGCTCCACCGCGTCTGTCGGATACCACGAGTTTCCGGCGCCCAGAAGCATCATGCGCCCCCCGGGCAGCACGACCTCCCCGTAGAAGCTGTTTCTGGCGTCCAGCAGCTTTCCCGCGGGGGCGTTCCCGCTCGATGGCGTCATGACGCCCAACATGCCCTCATGCGGAGCGAAGGTTGGACGCAGCATGACCAGGGCTTGGCCGGAATGCAACGGCTCGACGCTGACGTATTCGCTGTCAGGAATGGATTCGATCGATCGCCGCCACGTCAACGTCGACACATCAAAGAATTCGATGACGTCGCTTTCGAAGCCGGTGGCGAAGACAGATTCGTCCTGGCCGACGCTATGCTGGACGTTGCCCCATCCCCGGTTGCTGGGAAGTCGCGTCCACCGGCGCGACGCAGGATCCCATAGCAGGGCCGACTGAATCTGACTGGAGTACCCTCGACTGGCGTCGAAGTAATCGATCTCTGGTACGAGGACTCGCCCGCCGGATAGAAAATAGGGCTTGATGAACGGGTTACGGGTCCGCGTCTCCTTGTTCAGGTACGGTGCAAGATCGCTTGGAGGATCCGCCAGTTCCCAGTTGCAGAGCGAGGTATCGTAGTAGACGGGCCTTCGCATGGCGTTGCCATCGGTCAGACTCAACGACCCGAACCCTGTCACGGTGCCCACGATGCCCGCCGCCACAAGTGACGCCCTCACGCGGGAGTCGCCTTCTGCAGCCCACTTGAGCGCCACGTCGGCCCCGTGCCCGACCAGTTGGGCGACCGATGCGCCTTCGCCGTAGTGACATACCAGGACGTTGTTGGCGTCGATCTGCAGCAGACGCTGAGAGCCCGTCTCGTTGGCGAGAGGCAGGCTCGTGGCAATCAACTGGGTCGCTGGATTCCACCAGAGCAGATGGCCCGACCGCGAGTCGCGGTTGACCCCGATGAACACCGTTCCTGGTGTGGCATTGCCGATTCCTTCAAGCCCGACCGGGCCCGCTGGCCCGCCGAGTCTCGCCCACATCTGAAGGCTAAAACCAAGATGTTCGATCCGAGGATCTCCTGCTGCAGCCGCCAATCGAGGTTCCTGAAACGTGCGCGTGGCAAAGTCCCACAGCTTCACGCCCTCCTTGGTGTCGAACAGAAAGCGATCGTCACCCACATTCACATACGAAGGGTTGAGGGGATCAACCCAATCGACGCGCGCGATGAACTTGATGGGATCATTCCACCTCGGCGCTGCTGCGGTCTGCGCCGAGGCCCATGAAAGGCTCAGGGAGGCCAGTACCGCGACACACACGGTCTTCTTCAGACGGGTCGTGAGGAATACTCGGCTCAGGATCATTCTGCAGCCTCGACGTCGGTCCCGACACTGAGCTCGGCTGCGGAGCCGACCAGGCTGTCGCCCTGGGCCAGGGTCGACAGCCACAGCTGAAGCCCTGGCTGCATGGCCTTCGGATCCATGCGCGTGATCAGATCGATCTTGCCGTCGCCGTCGAGGTCGCCGGCCCAGACCAGGACGTCTTTGGTGCTCACGCCGGATTGCACGGCCTTCACGGAGATGCGGCCAAGAGACTGGCGACGCATCTGGCCGTGCTGGTCCTTGGTCTCCAGGTAGACGGTCAGGAAGTCATCACTCTCCTTGGCATTCCAGCGGGGAACGATCTGCCACGTCGCCCGCCCAGGGCTCTGGATCGTCACACCCAGCGAACCACTGGCTGCATCCCGTGGCACGCGCGGTGTGCGCAAGGTGAACCAAGTGGGAATCGGCGCACCTGGGACCCTGGCAAAGCCATTGAGCAGCGCGATGGTGTACTCGCTCTTGACAGGCTTGCGCCTGACCGATGGGTGGAAGATGTGGAAATCTTCAGACTCGGCTGACTGGGCATACAGCACTCCGAGCGTGAGGGGACGCAGCTCGCAGCGCGCTGCCCGGCATACCAAGCCGACCCAGCCCTCGCGGCTAAAGTCCGGCAGCAGATCGTTGCGAAGCACAGAGGCGGGAAGGATGCCGAACCTCGGCGCGTCCTGAACCGCAGCTTCTGCAGCACAGGGTGCTTCGATGGCCGCCAGCATGAAAAGGGCGGCACCCGCGAGGGCGCCCGCGCGCTGTGAAAGACGCTTCATCACGACCTTTGGCTTCGAGAATCAGACTTCGTGCTGGAAATGATGCCATTCCTTGAACGGGGCCGATTAAGAATGAAGCAGGTCGTACACGCATGCCGCGATCAACGCGGCAATACTGCGCACGTGCGACGCGACGGCAGCGTCGACGAACGGGACGGAACACCACGGCCCTAAGGCGCAGCCAGGGCCACGGCCCGCGCCACCGCCGGTCGCGCCATCATCCGCTCCCGGTGCGCGAGCAGCTTCGGGAACTGCGCGGGATCCACGCCATCGCCCTCCATCCAGCCGACGATCGTGAACAGGTACGGATCGCAGATGGTGTACGCATCGCCCATCACCCACGGCCCTGCGAACATGCTCTGCTCGATCAGCGCAAAGCATTCCCGCATCGTCTGCGGCACCTTGCGGCGCATCGATGCCAGGGCCGCCTCGTCGTCGGCCCAGCGGAAACCCCGGTGCTTGTGCGCATGCGCCACGTGCACGGTGGAACAGAGGTAGCTGTTGAACGATTGCACCCGCGCGAACGCGAACGGGTCGTCGAGCGGCGCCAGACCGGCGCCCGGGAACGACTGCGCGATGAACGCAAGCAGCGCCGGCGTTTCGGTCAGGATGCCCCGCGGGGTGACGAGAGCGGGCACCCGCCCCTTCGGGTTGATCGCCAGGTACTCCGGCGAGCGCTGGGCGTTGGCTGCCGTGTCCACTCGGGTGATTTCATACTGGGCGTCGGCCTCTTCAAGTGCGATGTGCACGGCCAGGGCGCAGGTGTTGGGGGCGGTGAAAAATTCGTACATGCGCCGAGCATAGCCGTGCGAAGCACCCCGCGCAGGCGGGGCCGATGCATGCCCCGCCGGCGCCTTGTCCCATTCGGGTGGACAATGGCGGCCTCACCAGACCGACCGGGCCCCTGCCTGCAGGGGCCCGCGGCACGCCAGAGCACCCGTGGCATGCCGCGCGACACAACTCGAAAACCTTCCATGAGCACCCTTCCCAGCCTGGTTTCGTGCTGGCTGCCCACCGAACTCGGCGAATTCCAACTGCACGGCGCGGCCGACCCCGTGACCGGCCGCGAACATGCCGCCCTCACCATGGGCGACGTCGGCAATGGTGAGCCCGTGCTCACCCGCGTGCATTCCGAATGCCTCACCGGGGACACCCTGTTCAGCCTGAAATGCGATTGCGGACCGCAACTCCAAGGGGCCATCGAAGCCATCGCGAAGGAAGGCCGGGGCGCCCTGATCTACCTGCGTCAGGAGGGCCGGGGCATCGGCCTGGTCAACAAGATCCGCGCCTACGCGCTGCAGCAAGCCGGCGCCGACACGGTCGACGCCAACCGCCTGCTCGGCCTGCCCGACGACTCGCGCGACTACAAGATGGCCCACGATATCCTCCTCGCGCTGGGCATCAGCAGTGTGCGCCTGATGACGAACAACCCCGGCAAGGTCGATGCGCTGCGCAAGTTCGGCACGCTCGTCACCGAACGGGTGGAACTCAATGTGGGACGGAACCCCCACAACCACGGCTACCTCGACACCAAGGCGCGGCGCATGGGCCACCTCATCAGCACCCCGATGAACCTGCAAAAAAAATAGGCCCCCCAGTCGGCTGGCGCCTCCTGCCCCCAAGCAACTGTGTTCTGAGTCAAGCCGGCAGGCCGTGAAATTCGGGATTCCAGGCCTGTCCGGTGCGAGCCATGGCGTTGAGGATGCGAAGCAGCTTGTGTGAACATGCT
>Ga0070661_100002050_pt1 | contig 13889 bp, 10 predicted proteins | sample KBSC43metaG_FD_64663 | JGI IMG/M metagenome (GOLD analysis project Ga0070661, IMG submission 64663) | Corn rhizosphere microbial communities from Kellogg Biological Station, Michigan, USA - KBS C4-3 metaG | ecosystem: Host-associated > Plants > Roots > Rhizosphere > Soil ...
TGTCCGGTGCCCACATGACCGTATTTCCAAAAGTCCTGCAATTGATGAAGGAAAAAGAAATGAATGATGTGTTGCTTACAGGCGGAGGAATCATTCCTGACGAAGATGTCAAGAAATTGCAGTCAATGGGAGTTGGAAATTTATTTGCCCCGGGGGTACCCACTTCGAAGATCGCTGATTATATCAAAGACTGGGTAAAAGCAAACAGGAATTTTTAAAAGAACGCTATGTACAAAACATTGCTTGCTGAAATAGAAAACGGCACCTTCATCATAACAATTAATCGTCCGGATAAAATGAATGCCCTAAACAAAGAGGTATTCAGGGACCTGGATGAAGTTATCGATGAAATTTATCAAAATCGTGAAATAAAATCCGCATTGATCACCGGCGCAGGAAACAAAGCTTTTATAGCCGGCGCCGATATCAGCGAATTTTTAGAACTCGACTCATCTCAAGCAACCGAACTCGCGGCCAGAGGTCATAAGCTGTTTGATAAAATTGAAAACTCACCAAAACCTATTGTTGCGGCAGTAAATGGCTTTGCCCTGGGTGGTGGCTGTGAACTGGCACTTGCTTGTCATTTTATTTATGCAAGTGAGAATGCCAAATTCGGGCAACCAGAAGTAAACCTCGGACTGACACCGGGATATGGCGGTACACAGCGGTTAACCCAGTTAGTCGGAAGAAATCTTGCTATGGAATTATTAATGAGCGGAGTTATGATTTCTGCGAATGAAGCAATGGAACATGGTATAGTTAATAAAGTTTTTTCATCAGCAGAATTATTGCCAAAGACAAAGGAAATTCTTTCGCAGATACAAGGCAAAGCGCCGATCGCTGTCTCAAAGGTAATTGAGTGTGTAAACAATTTTGATCATACCCAACAAGGTTACGATCTTGAAATAAAAAAGTTCGGTGAATGCTTTGCTACCGAAGATGCTAAAGAAGGTGCTTCCGCTTTTTTAGAGAAAAGAAAGCCGAATTTCAAAGGCAAATAGTACCTCATTCCTTTTGGGCTCTGACATTAGTTTCTAAATAAAACCGAAGATGGTATGATCTGTGCAGTAAACCCAGGCCCTTTCCATTGAACTTGTAATGCATCACCGCCGCTTCTTTCAAAAAACAAAACTTTGATAGCATGATAGCCTTTCGCGAGAGGGATCTCGTTACTCTTGTCGACTATGCCATGCAATCCATCGTTATCAACTAATGTCTTGCCGTCAATGAGCAATTTGCTACCATCGTCAGAAGAGATATAAAAATTATAAATGCCGTCAGTTGGTGTCTTTATTAAACCATCGAAAACAAAACCATATCCATCACTTCCCTGCTTTGCACTGATGTCAAAATCTTTCACAATGCCAGATAAGGTTGGTTTCAAACTATCGAAGTCAGGTAGTTTTGACCATTCCCCTTCGTAAATGGCATAATTAATTCCGGGAGATGGAGAGGAAACATTTATGGCAGGTACGGGAGTTACCTTTTGAAAGCTTGCAGTAGCAGTTTCAGTTATCGGTTTGTTATACAAAAACGTCCTGGCCTTAACGGTCGTTGATCCTTTGAGTAATAAAGTTTTCATTGCAGCCGGCGAATTTGCTGTAGGCTCATCTCCGTTTGTTGTATATCGAATGACAGCATTGGGAATTTGGGTGTTGAATGTGACAGGCATCTGCTTAATAAAAATATTTGAAGAAGACTTTATCTGAGGTGCATCATAGATCACTGGTTTACCTTTTATGTCCATAACTATTACCGTGGCATATTGTTTTTCTTCTATACCTGAGATGTCGATCACATAATCACTGCCTTTCTTAATAGCCTTTAATTTCTTTTTATCAGCAAGCGAATAACAATTTGTTACCTGGCTGCCTAAATTCGGCACCATCAATTTTCCATTTGTGGGCCAATCAAAAACATGCAGATATAATCTTGTTCCTCCTGCGGTTGATTTTTGTGTACATCTTCCCCACGAAAGGTTTTTGAATGGGCTCGCCTTCGTTCCATAAATCGATTCATGATTTACACTCATCCAGGAACCAATATCTTTCAATCGCTCAATCGAAGCCTGGGGGAATAAGCCTTCAGCAGTGGGTCCGACATTCAATAAAAAATTTCCCCCCTTGGACGCAATGTCAATTAATTTCTGAACCAGGTCTTCGGAAGATTTCCAGTGATCGTCATGACTATTGTACCCCCAATTATTATTCATCGTCATGCAGCTTTCCCAATCTGAACCTGGAATTCCAGTGGCAGGAATTTCCTGTTCGGGTGTTCCAAAATCACCTGCAAATCCTGCCTTTGTCTGCCCGATGCTTTCTCTTCCTACATCAACGCGATTATTAATGATGATCGATGGCTGTAAGCTCCGGACATATTCATAAAGATCTTTCCCTCTTTCATGTGTCCATGTATTTTCCCATTGCCCATCAAACCAAAGAACCCCGACCCTTCCATAGTTGGTAAGTAACTCTCTTAACTGATTTTTCATGTACGAAACATAGGCATCGAAATCAGTTCCAGTTCCTGGTCTGTCTTTTTCCCATTCCCTTCGCGGAAAGTAATATGGCTGGTGCCAGTCCATAATGGAATGATAAAAACAAAGCCGGATGCCTTCTTTTTTGCAGGCTGCAGCTAATTCCTTCATCACATCACGGTGAAAGGGTGTGGACATGATATCAAAATCGGTTTGCTTTGTATCGAACATACAGAAGCCATCATGATGCTTGGTAGTAATGACAATATATTTCATCCCGGCAGCCTTCGCCAGCTTCACCCATTCTTCCGCATTGAATTTCTCCGGATCAAATTGCTGAACAAATCTTTCATACTCTTTTAAAGGTATCTGCGCTGTAGTTCTTATCCATTCGGCATGCGTGGTATCGCCTTTCCATTCTCCGGCGGGGACTGAATACAAACCCCAATGAATAAACAAACCAAATCTTGCATCCTCCCACCATTTCATTCTTTGTTCTTTTTGCGCCCTGGTTTCTGAAAGAAAATTTTTCCCTTTCTTTTCCTGGCTGAAAGATGTGAAATTGAGAATAAAAAATATGAGTAAAAGCAAGACATAAGTAAGTTTGGTTTCACGCAAAGATGCAAAGTTTGCAAAGGCGCTAAGATGTTGTGTATTCTTTGCGCTTCCCTGCCTGCCGGCAGGTAAGGTTTGCACCTTCGCGTGAAATATTTTTCTCATGATCATTGTTCGATCAGACTTTCATCAATTAAATAGGCAGCGATTCCGGCAATCATAACCTTTCTTTTGCTATTTGAAAAATAAATGTACAAATGATCAGTGCTGACTTCAGGAAATGTGATTATTCTTTTTCTTCCTATCGTGGTTGTGTGACCCTCTATTCTTTCATTGCTACCCATCCTCACTGAAAATTCTTCAACTGACTGACCGTTCTTTATCTCTTCCCTGAGGACGATGCAATTCATCTTTCTGGTGTCGTTGAAATGCATCTGCAAGACTGACTTGATACTATCTCCCCCAGAAATAAAAAATCTTTCATTCTTTAAAAGATCTTTTTTAAAACTCTCATCTCTCAACTTTCTAAACCCGACCAATGCTATTGAATCTTTTTCGGTGATTCTTCCACTCCTGTCCGGCGGTACATTCAACAGCAAATTGGCTCCGCGCCCAACGGATTTTAAATACAATTGAAACAACTCTTCAGGAGTCTTTACTTTCTCGTCTTCTTCTTTATGATAAAACCAGCCGGGACGAATGCTGACATCACATTCAGCAGGTATCCAGTTTTTTCCATTCAAATTCCCATGGTTGAGCGTATCAACAGGAGGAGCTCCGGCACCAGGTGCAAATCCAACAGTGTCCAGCAAATTCCAGTTGGTTTCGCCAGCAATTCCTTTTTCATTTCCACACCACCGAATGTCGGGACCCACATCACTGAAGACAACAGTATTTGGTGATAATTGATGAACTGTCTTTTTAAACCGATCCCAGTCATACACCTGTCTTTTTCCGTTCGGGCCTTCGCCATTCGCTCCATCCCACCACAATTCCCAGATCGGTCCGTAGTTGGTAAAGATCTCTTTCATCATATTTACAAATACGTCATTATACGCCGATGTTCCATATTTCGGATGATTGCGATCCCAGGGAGAAATATAAACCCCGAATTTTAACCCATATTCCCTACAAGCCCGCGATAACTCTTTCAGCACATCACCCTTGCCATTTTTCCATTTGCTTTCACGAACAGTATGCTTGGAATATTTGCTGGGCCATAAACAAAATCCATCGTGATGCTTTGCTGTAATGATGATCCCCTTTGCGCCCGCAGCTTTCGCAATGCGACACCATTGGCGACAGTCTAAATTGCTTGGGTTAAAGATGTCTTCGGGTTCGGTTCCTTCACCCCATTCTTTATCTGTAAAAGTATTGGGGCCAAAATGGGTAAAAAGATAAAACTCCATTTCATGCCACGCCAATTGTTGTTTAGTTGGAACTGGGTTTTCGAAACTCTTTGCTTGCGAAAAACTAATTATTGAAATAAGAAGAAACGGGAAGAGTAAACATCTCATTGCTTATTGTTTTGTCTTTGGCGGTTTTACTTCCATCGTATCGTTTGGCAAAAAGGGAACTGTATATCCGCCTGAATCGATAAATGTTTTCGGAAATGCTTTTTTAAGATCATTCCACTCCGATTTTTTCACCATGGTTTGATAAAGATATATGGATCGGAGGCTTTTTAGATCCTTTAACTGTAAAACCCCTTTTTCCGTTACGGCTGTACCAACTAAATTAAGGTACCTTAGATTTTGTAAGGCTGTTAAATTTGCCAGGCCTTTATCAGTGACCTTTGTGTAACCCAGCTGCAGTCTCATTAAATTTTTGAATTGGGCAATGACCAGCAAAGCCGAATCTGAGATGGAAGAGCTGCCTAGTTTCAGTTCGATCAACTGCTCCTTTAATGGCAACAGCAACTGAACTTCTTTGTTGCCGGGATCTCTGACGGTCACAAAATTGGCTGACAAGTAATTTGTATTCTGTGCTACCTGTTCAACGACTGCTCCGATGTCTTTCAATTTTTTTATGGCACCGTCGTTTGCCTTCGAAATCGGCTGGGAAGGAAGATCCGGAATAATGACCTTTTTCACATCCACTTTTTGCAGAGCAAGCAAGGCCGGTTTTAATTCTTCAGGTTGCTCCAGTTGTTTCACCTTTTTATCAAAGGGCGCACCGGATGCGATCCACCAATGGATCAACGCGATTTCCTGCTCGGTGGGTTGTGGTTTTTCTTTTGGCGGCATATGATCATCGTCGTCACGTGGCAATGACAGCCGTTTTGCCATCTCACTTTTTTCAGCGTTGCCAGGTATGATCACCGGTCCGTCTTTGCCCCCTTTCATCAATCTCAAACTATCATCCATCCGCAATTTTCCCTTCTGTTTATTTTTTCCATGACAGGAATAGCATCTCGATTGTAACACTGGTTGAATAATATCTGAATAAACCATTGCCTCCTGAACGTTGGGAATTGGCTTTCGCTGGGCAACAGTATCCGACGAAAGATTCCATGACTTAGTAAGATAATCTGAACCGTGGGTCAGTGATCCGCCAAGATGACCCGTGATAATGATCAGGACAAATAACAAAATACTGATCGAAACCTTTGTTTTAAATGGTGCAGATTTGCTATGATAATAAAACATCGCGATACTTACAGCAGCCACGCTGATCCCAAACCATTGATGAGTGATCACCAAACCTTCGTCATAGTCGCCGCTGAATGACAATAAATAACCCGTCAATGCCGAAAGAATAGCGCAAATCATTCCGATCATTAACGCAATGGTGGTGGCCGTATGCAACGAAGCAAATTTTGGCCTCGTTTCTAACCATTGAAATACACAAGCAAGCAATAAAATGCCGATGGGCAGGTGAACGAGAACAACGTGGAAGTGACCGAAGAATTCTGACATAGTTTGCTGCAAGCTTTATGCTGTAAGCTACAAGTTTACAGATTAAGTCTGTGTTGAAATCCAGTTAACATCCTTTGCTCATCAGCAACTTCCATTTTTAAATCCTGCAACAACTGCTGATTGCCTTTATTCAACTTTTCTGCAATGATAATTTGTGTTTCCAATTCAAAGGCTGAACCAAGGGAAATTTCAATAAACCGGAAATAGTCTTTTTCACTTTTTCGGCTACTGCCTTCTGCAATATTTGAAATAGATACGCTCGCCTTTGTCATTTGTTGCACGATGGCGTACTTATCTTCTTTGGATAAAGTCTCAGCGAATTGATAAGTTTTTATCGCAATATCAATTGCCTTCTGCCAAATCTTAAGTTCTTTAAAATTTCTCATAATTATAGTTTGAATTTTAAGGATGAGGCTTGTAGCGTGAGGCTAGTAGCTTGTAGCTACACATATCTTTTCTTCAACAACTCCATCATGTGCACATTGATAGCCCATTGATCGGCCAATGGCTGTTGTGTGTAGGGAAGTGTAGGCATATAGGTAGGAGGACCAAACTCAGTTAGTATTGTTAAACGATCGCCCTGCTGTTTTTTTAATTCAACGATTTTGTCCCACCAGGCAAAATGGGCCTTCATGGTTTCATCCCACTCAGGTGCTCTCGGATCGTTCACCTGCGGTCCCTCGGGATGGCCGATACGTGCATGAATATGATCTACCCGCTGCAAAGCAATATTAACAGTTTCAGGCTGATCCTGCAATAAGCTTTCGCTCACATTGCACCAATGCGAAACATCGTAGGTGATCCTCAATTCAGGGATCTTATCAAAGTATTGCCTTGCAACAGGCGCAGCAAATAAAATTCTGGATCGGTGTGTTTCGTGACAAATTTTTATTCCTGTCTCCTTTGCCAGCTGGATGGTGTGATCAATGAAAGTTTTATTTTGCTCGAAGGAGAAATAATCTCTTCCAGAGTGACAGTTAATATATAAAGGTCTTTGAAACGTATTCTTTGCAGCAGCATTCACCATGTTTTTAAATGTATTGAAGTGTTGGTCATAATTGCTCTCATGGCCTGCTGTTAGAAAACCTACCTCCAGATTATTTTTTTTCAGGGCTGCAAACAATGCGTCCTGGTCTTTTTTTTCTGACGGCCACCAGATCTCAATACCATCATAACCATCATGCTTTACCCTGGAACAATATTCATCAACTGTTCCTGCAAAGCCCCAATTGGTTGCTAAAATTTTTAATTCAAAATTTTTACTCATGGTAAATGCAGGTTTATTTGTGGAAGAAAATGCATCAAGAGATGAAAACATTAGCGCAGCTGTTGATGACGCGCCCAGCTCTAAGAAATTTCTGCGGTTCAAAGTTTATTTTTTATGCGCCTGATAACTTGTCAGGATAAGGATATTAGTTATTGGATATTAATGATATTAAGATATTGGGCAATAAGAAAGCCTATTTAATTTGCGAGTATTTGAATGTCCTGGTATAATACCTAATCTCTGCCTTGCGTTACGCTAATATCTCCTCGATCACCTTTCCTGCCACATCAGTCAATCTGAATGGTCGCCCCTGGAACTGATAAGTAAATTTTTCATGATCAAATCCTAATTGGTTCAAAACGGTAGCCTGTATATCGAATGAATCCACTTTGCCACTAATGGCACTGTACCCGATTTCATCGGTTTCGCCGTAGCTTCCGCCCTTTTTTATTCCTGCTCCAGCCATCCAGATCGTAAATGCCTCAATATGATGGTCTCTGCCTTTGAAAATATTTTGTTTGCCTTCGCGGTTTTCCTGCATGGGCGTTCTACCAAATTCCCCGCCCCATACTACCAACGTTTCTTCGAGCAATCCCCTTTGCTTCAGATCGAGGATCAACGCCGTCATTGCTTTGTCAACCTGGCGGCATTTATTAATGAACCCTACATCAATAGCAAGACTCGCATCTGTGCCATGGCTATCCCAGCCCCAGTCAAACAATTGCACAAACCGAACACCTTTTTCGACTAATTTTCTTGCCAGCAAAACATTATTCGCAAAGCAGGCCACATTTGGCTTTGTACCATACATCTCGTGGATATAATCCGGCTCATCATTTATATTCATCACTTCGGGCACAGAGACCTGCATACGATAAGCCATTTCATATTGCGAGATGCGTGAAAGAATTTCGGGGTCTTTGTATTCTTCGTATTCCTTTTTATTGATCTCATTAATGGCATCGATCGAGGCCTTGCGCAGATCACGATCCATTCCTTCGGGGTCCTTAATAAATAAGACAGGATCTCCCTCGCTTCTGCATTGCACTCCCTGGTAGACCGAAGGCAAAAACCCACTGCCCCAAACACTTTTGCCGGCGTCAGGAAATTTTCCGCCTGAAGTTAACACAACAAATCCCGGCAAATTTTGATTTTCCGTTCCCAAACCGTACGTAACCCAAGATCCGATACTTGGCCGACCGAGTCTTGGCGAGCCTGTATGCACAAGCAGTTGTGCAGGAGCATGATTAAATTGATCAGTTGTGACCGCTTTCAAAAAACTTACTTCGTCAACGATCGTAGAGAAATGTGGCAGGTGTTCACTTACCCATGCACGACTTTCACCGTGCTGTGCAAATTTGGCCTGGGGTCCCAACATCTTGGGGACGCCACGAATAAATGCAAATCGTTTTCCTTCCAGCAATGATTGCGGGCAATCTTGTCCGTCCAATTTAATCAGGGCGGGCTTGTAATCGAACAATTCCAATTGTGATGGTGCTCCGGCCATGTGCAGATAGATCACCGCTTTTGCTTTTCCGGGGAATGGCGGAAGTTTCGGCGCTAATGGATGTGCAGGATCAAATAAAATATTCGATGCATCGGACGACCGCGAACGACATCCTAGCAATGAACCTAACGCCAGTGCACCTAATCCCATTGCACTCTCCTTCAAAAAATGCCTTCGAGTATGAAAATGAAGATGCGCATGGGTCGCTTCTTCAACCAATTTCTGACTATGTAGATCTTTTTTTGTCATTAAATTTTATTGGTAGCCAGCTTCAGTAATTCTATTAGTCATTTGTTGCGTCGCACTCTTGTACGTGCTGTTTGCGATTCAACACCCACCCCCTTGTTTTTTAGATTATATGGTATTATCTGCTGTCTCACTCTTCACAATCCAAAAGGTCTAATTTTTCGTGATCACCTCATCCAAATTCAATATCGCATTTGCCACCACCACCATTGCCGCCGTTTCAGGATTATTATGCTCGTTGTCTACTCCGATCATTTCGCATGTCTTGTCTTTATCTTTTTTAAACTTTTGCAATGATTCGTCATACAATTTCATCAGTACAGCTAATTTTTCAGCCGAAATTGTCTTGTACAAAGCCATTTCATACCCTTTACTTATTTGCTGTTTCACTTCTTTTCCGGCGTCCTGCATTTTGTATGCAAAATATCTTGACATATCAATATACGCCTCGTCATTTAATGTAACCAATGCCTGAAGAGGCGTATTGGTGCGGATCCGCCTGGCAGTACAAACTTCTCTCGCCACTCCGTCAAAGGTCATCATAGAGGGATAGGGTGCTGTTCTTTTCCAATAAGTGTACAGGGCACGTCGATACTGCTCATTACCTTCACTCTTCACCCAATCTGCACCATTCCATGGCGATAACCAAATTCCTTTTGGTTGGTAGGGAAAGACACTCGGGCCATACATTTTTTCATAAAGTTGACCGCTTATGCATAATCCCTGGTCACGCACTTGCTCTGCCGATAATCTTACCCTTGCACCCCGACCATATAATTTATTTGCGGGGTCCTTTTCAAGAGACTCAGGTGTCAGCTTTGAATCCTGCTTGTATGTTGCAGACATTATGATTTCCTTCAACAATGTTTTTGTGCTCCACTTATAATCATTCATGAATTTCCACGAAAGCCAATTAAGTAATTCCTGGTGAGTAGGAGGAATGCCTTGTGTCCCCAGGTCTTCCAATGTCTCTGCCAGTCCGTTTCCAAAGAGTTGCTCCCACACACGATTCACCATTGTTCTCGCGGTCAATGGGTTTTCCTTATCTGTCAACCACATCGCCAAACCAAGGCGATTGTTAGGCGCATTCTTTGGCAGTGGATTCAAAGCATGCGGAACCGCAGCAGTGACTACATCGCCTTTTACAAGCCAGTTCCCTCTTTCAAAAACATTAGTTGGACGATGCATGTCCGACGGATTATCTACCATGATCGGCGTAGTTGGAACCTTTGCAGTAAGAAGTGACCAGAAGATCTTTTTATTTGTTTCGTATCCCGGTTTGCCTTTGCCCGGAAATTCCTGGGTAAAATAAAACCAGTCCATTTGCTGCCCGTTATCAACCGCATTCTTCAAATGGGGGTTGTAATACGTAAAATAGATATCGTGTATGCCAGTGCCTAAGGGAATTTGAGTTGCCACGATCTTCCACTCCTTTGTGGTATCAGGCGAAATGGTCTTCAGTATGGGTCCATTGGGACTGTCTAAATGGATCGTCCAGTGTCCATCCTTTCGCCAACACATATAGCGGTAGATAAGCAAATTTTTGTTTTCGAGATCCACATGTTTTAACCTGGCAACGGCATGGTTACGAAATATGAGAAATTTCGTATCCGCTAACTCACTATTGACGAACTGGTCAGCCGTTAGCGAGTTAATTGTGGGCTCCCATGTTCTGAGAAAGCGGTTTATTTCTTTTGCCTTTTCTGTTGAAACATTTTCCTGCAGCCACTCGGTCAATGAGTTTAGTTTCTGGTGCATCGTGTCATTAAAATGTCGCAACAGCGGATAGTCATCATAAGTATCCTCATCACGGGTATCATTGTAAAAAGCCATAAACTTGTAATACTCATCGTGGGTAAATGGATCGTATGGATGAGTATGACATTGTACACAACCAAATGTGGTCCCCAACAATGCCTGCCAGGTTGTATTCACCCGATCAATCACAGCAGCCGTTCTGAATTCTTCATTATCGGTTCCACCTTCATCGTTGGTCATAGTATTCCTTTGAAACGCTGTCGCGACGTATTGATCATCCGTGGGATTTGGCAACAGGTCTCCCGCTATTTGTTCAGTTAAGAACTGATCATAAGGTTGGTCCCTGTTAAAGGCTTTGATAAGCCAGTCACGATAGCGCCATATACTTCTGCTGTCATCTCTCTCATAACCCTTTGTGTCTGCGTAGCGGGCGAGGTCGAGCCACATAGAAGCCCATTTTTCACCAAAATGACCTGATGCCAGCAGCGAATCAACTAAAGTTTCGTATGCTTTTGGAGAATTGTCATTCAGAAATTGGTCAGCAATCTTTTTTGAAGGCAGCATGCCGATAAGATCAAGACTAGCCCTTCGAAGTAAAGTAGGCTTATCTGCTTCTGCCGAGGGTTTCAATTTTTCTTCATCAAGCTTTCTATAAATAAACCGGTCGATCTCATTCTTCGCCCAATCAGTCTTTACTTCGGGAACCTCAACAGGTTTTACAGAAACATAAGCCCAATGATCACCCCATTTTGCACCCTGTTTAATCCATTTGCGCAAAACTTCAATTTCGTCTTTGCTTAGTGGATCATGTTTATAAGGCATTCGTTCATCTGGATCATTAAGCGTTAGTCTCCTGATCATTTCGCTATGATCCGGATCACCCGGGATGATCGCAGGCTTCCCCGATTTATTTTTTGCAAGGGCATCCACCCGAAACAGTAAGCTGAAATTGGATTTTCGCCTTACTCCTCCGTGACAAGCGATACACTTCTTGTTAAATATGGGTTTAACCTGGGTATTAAAATCAATGGTTTTTTGGCGGGAGCTCAAAACAAAAAAAATGACGACCGCGACGATGGGGACAAGCACAAAAACTATCTTCTTCGAAAGGAAATTCATCAGCAATTGTTAGCTGTTAAAGTTACAATTATTCATGTTTCTTAAATAAAGAAATCCTGCGCAAACGTTAGTGTAAGCAGGTTTTCTTCTGTTGAAAGTTATTTGCTGATTACCTTTGCATTTCAAAAAAATCTATTATGAAGTTTAGAATAGAAAAGGATACAATGGGAGAAGTAAAGGTTCCTGAAAATGCATACTATGGAGCGCAAACGCAACGCAGCATTGATAACTTCAAAATTGCCCAGGATATAGACCGAATGCCTAAAGAGATCATTCGTGCCTTTGCTTATCTTAAGAAGGCAGCCGCGATTACCAATTACGAAGCGGGGATTTTATCAAAAGAAAAATATGACCTCATTGCAAAAGTTTGTGAGGAGATCGTGGAAGGAAAACTCGATGATTATTTTCCACTCGTCGTATGGCAGACAGGAAGCGGAACACAAAGTAATATGAACGTGAATGAGGTAATCGCTTACCGGGGCCATGTGATAAATGGAGGCCAACTTAATGACAAGGAAAAATATTTGCATCCGAATGATGACGCGAACAAATCGCAATCGTCCAATGATACGTTTCCAACTGCCATGCATATTGCTGCTTATAAAATTTTAATTGAAACAACAATTCCCGGAATTGAAAGATTAAGAGATACACTGTCCAAGAAAAGCAAGCAATTCATGAAAGTGGTGAAAATTGGTCGCACACATTTTATGGATGCAACACCACTTACACTCGGCCAGGAGTTCAGCGGTTACGCCTCACAATTAGAACACGGATTGAAAGCGATAAAAAATGCTTTACCTCACCTCAGCGAATTGGCCCTGGGAGGAACTGCTGTTGGAACGGGTATCAACACTCCACCAAATTATTCGGAGAATGTCGCCAGGCACATTTCTTCATTAACCGGTCTACCATTCATTACGGCTGAAAATAAATTTGAGGCATTGGCCTCACACGATGCTATTGTGGAAGCACATGGGGCATTAAAAACTGTTGCTGTCAGCCTTATGAAGATCGCGAACGATATCAGGATGCTTTCTTCAGGACCCAGAAGTGGGATCGGTGAAATTCATATTCCCGACAATGAACCAGGATCATCTATCATGCCAGGCAAAGTGAATCCAACTCAATGTGAAGCATTGACAATGATCGCAGCGCAGGTGATGGGAAATGACGTGGCCATTAACATTGGCGGCGCCACGGGTCATTTTGAATTGAACGTTTTCAAACCAGTAATGATTTATAATTTCCTCCACAGTGCCAGGTTGATCGGAGATGGTTGCGTTTCTTTTAATGACAAATGCGCGGTAGGTATTGAACCGATCGAGGCGAATATTAAAAAGCATCTTGACAATTCACTGATGCTTGTTACTGCCCTCAATACAAAGATTGGCTACTATAAAGCGGCTGAAATTGCTCAAAAAGCACACAAAGAAGGAACCACCCTGAAAGAAATGGCTGTTAAACTTGGGTACCTGACACCTGAACAATTTGACGAATGGGTAATACCAGAGAAGATGGTGGGAAAAATCGGCAACTGAGTCCGTAAACTTACGAATCACTGCGTAGGAGTAAACGAATGACCTGCTTTTTATTCGTTAAACATTTGCTGTGTACAGCATAATTTTTCTATTTTGTCGTTCCAATATTGTATGAATTCCGAACTCAAAAATCTGGTACCATGAAAATAAGTGTAAAGTCTGAACCTTACTTTTCGGCTTATTCGTTAAAAGCACTGAATTCGTCTTCTACTAAAAGCCGTAACAAACAATTTTCTCGAGTTATCAATCGGATGAGGATTTCGCCGACGAACAATTCTTACCTAAAAACAACTTCGATTAACAAAATAACCATACCAGCAGCCGTGCAACCCGGCGACAAAAACTGGTTTATTAGTTACGAATGAGAAACCTTGAGTAATAAAAATGAAAAAATCTCCTTTTACAGGAGATTTTTTTATGCTCACTATTGAAAGTTAAAATACTTCAGACCGGGTTATTTCCTGCAAATAACTGGTTCCACTTCCGGAACTATCAACAAAAT
>Ga0070661_100002059_pt1 | contig 13863 bp, 15 predicted proteins | sample KBSC43metaG_FD_64663 | JGI IMG/M metagenome (GOLD analysis project Ga0070661, IMG submission 64663) | Corn rhizosphere microbial communities from Kellogg Biological Station, Michigan, USA - KBS C4-3 metaG | ecosystem: Host-associated > Plants > Roots > Rhizosphere > Soil ...
GATGCATGGCAAACGGCCCACTTAAGCCGCCCGCGCTGCTGCCGCAAGATGCCTCCACTGCATGACGCCAACAGGGAGGCCACCATGAAGTCCGAACAGCTGCTCGACGAAATCCGCGACGCGAACCTTTCGTACCTGATCCTGGCTCAGCACCTGATCCGCCAGGACAAGGCCGAAGCCCTCTACCGGCTGGGAATCAGCGAGGAGGTCGCCGACGTCCTCGAAGGCCTGTCGACCGGCCAGATCCTGAAGATCGCCGCCGGCAACATGCTGATGTGCCGGTTCCGCTTCGACGACGCGACCGTGTGGAACCTGCTGCGCAACCACACCCGCGAGCGTGGCGTCGCCGGCGCCCATGCGGCCATCCTGATGGCCCAGGCGCTGCCCGAAGCCGCCTGACGCGACACGGACGAGACGGGGGAACCGACATGCGACTGTCCAGTGTGGTCGACGATGCGGCGGAAGTGCGCCGCGCCTCGTCGCTGATCGAGCTCGGCGCGCGGCTGCAGGTGCTCGAGTCCGAGACGCGGCTGTCCCGCGAGCGCCTGCTCAAGCTGTACAAGGAGATCCAGGGCAAGTCGCCCCCGAAGGGGATGCTGCCGTTCTCCACCGACTGGTTCGTCACGTGGATGCCCAATATCCACGCGTCGCTGTTCATGGCGATCTACAACACGATGATCAAGTCGAGCGCGCTCGACGACATCGAGGCGATCGTCAAGTCGTACCGCCTCTACCTCGAGCAGTGCAAGGCCAACGATCTCGGCATCGAGCTCTCGATCACCCGCGCCTGGCGCCTGGTCCGGTTCATCGACACCGGCATGCTGAAGATGACCGCGTGCACCAAGTGCAGCGGCCGCTTCATCGTGCGCGACCACGACCTGACGCGCCATTACGTCTGCGGCCTGTGCCACATGCCGTCCCGCGCCGGCCACACGAAGGACCCCGCGACCCGCCTCGCGCACTAAAGAAACGCCGGCCCCTGCCGAAAATCTCCTTGTCCGGCCGCGTGGAGTCCCTCACCCCCAGAGGGCCCGCGCGGTCGGGCACCTTCATTCCGGGGCTCGAAGCGCGATGCTGGTCATCATCGGTTACGTGATCGTCTTGGCGTCCGTGTTCGGCGGCTTCGCGCTGGCCGGCGGACATCTCGGGGCCCTGCTGCAGCCCGTCGAGGTGCTGATGATCGTCGGCGCCGCGTTCGGCGCCTTCGTGTGCGGCAACTCCGTCAAGTCGGTCAAGGCCACCCTCGGGGCGCTGCCGGGCCTGCTCAAGGGCTCCAAGTACACCAAGTCGCTGTACATGGAGCTGATGTCGCTGCTCTACGAGATCCTGAACAAGGTGCGCAAGGAAGGGCTGATGTCGATCGAGCGCGACATCGAGAACCCGAAGGAGAGCGCGCTGTTCGCCAAGTACCCGAAGGTGGCGAGCGACCACCACCTGCTCGAGTTCATGACCGACTACCTGCGGCTGATGGTGAGCGGCAACATGAACGCGTTCGAGATCGAGAACCTGATGGACCACGAGATCGAGACGCACCACCACGAGGCCGAGGAGCCCGGGCACATCATCCAGAAGATCGCCGACGGACTGCCCGCGTTCGGCATCGTCGCCGCGGTGATGGGCGTCGTGCACACGATGGCCTCCGTCGGCCTGCCGCCCGCCGAGCTCGGCAAGCTGATCGCCAATGCGCTGGTCGGCACGTTCCTCGGCATCCTGCTCGCGTACGGCGTCGTCGGCCCGCTCGCGAGCCTGCTCGAGCAGAAGGCCGCCGAGTCGCGCAAGATCCTCGAGTGCATCAAGGTGACGCTGCTCGCGACGCTGTCCGGTTACGCGCCGGCGATCGCGATCGAATTCGGCCGCAAGGTACTGTTCTCGTCCGACCGGCCGGGCTTCGCCGAGCTCGAGTCGCACGTCAAGAAGAAGTAGGGCCGCGCGATGAGCGACAGCGAGCGGCCGATCGTCATCAAGCGGGTGAAGAAGAAGGGCCACGGCGCGCACGCCGCGGCCTGGAAGATCGCCTATGCCGACTTCGTCACGGCGATGATGGCGTTCTTCCTCCTGATGTGGCTGCTCGGCTCGACGACCAAGGGTGATCTGCAGGGCATCGCCGAATACTTCCGCACGCCGCTCAAGGTCGCGCTCGAGGGCGGCAGCGGCAGCGGCGACAGCGCGTCGATCATCAAGGGCGGCGGCACCGACCTGACGCGCACGAACGGCCAGCAGGCGAAGAGCGACATGCCCGTCGCGAAGAAGACGATCGACCTTCAGGAAGCCAAGGCGGAGCTCGAGCGCCGCGAGGCCGAGCGCCTCAAGGACCTGAAGGCGAAGATCGAGGCGGCGATCGAGGCGAGCCCGACGCTGAAGGCGTTCCGCAAGCAGCTGCGCGTCGACCTGACGCCCGACGGCCTGCGCATCCAGCTCATCGACGAGCAGAACCGGCCGATGTTCGACTCGGGCAGCGCCGCGCTGCGCGACTACACGCGCGAGATCCTGCGCGAGATCGCCACCGTGCTGAACGGCGTTCCCAACCGCATCTCGCTGTCCGGGCACACCGACGCCGCGCCGTACGCGTCCGGCGAGCGCGCCTACAGCAACTGGGAGCTCTCCGCCGATCGCGCCAACGCGTCGCGCCGCGAGCTCATCGCCGGCGGCATCGAGGAGAACAAGATCATTCGCGTCGTCGGACTGGGGCCCGCCGTGATGTTCGACGCGTCCAACCCGCTCAACCCCGCCAACCGGCGGATCAGCATCGTCGTGTTGAACCAGCGCGCCGAGCGCCGCATCCTCGGCAACGACGACGCCGAGATCAGCGCCGAGGCGGTGACCGCGGCGGCGGGCTCGGGCACCGACCTCGCGGCTGGCGCGGAAGGCGCGCCGCCGCCGGCAGCGGCGCCCATCGCCGCACCGGTCGCGCCGGCAGCAGCGTCCCCCGCGACTTCCGGCGTGACATCGCCCACCGCAGACCATCAACCCTAACGCGCGCCATGCGCTGCGCGCCGTGACGGGTACGCCCGCTTCCGCTTCATACAGCAGGCGCTCCACCGGGCGTACCCGTCCCGCCGCGCACGGAGTGGCAGTTCGTAACCGCAAGGCGCGAGCTGCGAAGTGACCCCCGCATGACGCTCAGCGTCATCGGGCGAGGGGTATGCCCGCCGGAGCGCCTGCTGTATGAAGCGGAGGCGGGCATACCCCTCGCCCGATGACACTCGCAAGACGCGCAAAGGGGGTGCCGGCTCGGGGCGTCAGAGCTCGATGACCGCATTCGCGGGAATCACGAGGTGCGCGGCGAATTGCGCGCAAAACCTCCCGCTGTTCGCCCTAATGCCGCGGCGGCCTCGCGCCGACAATGGCCCATCGCTCGATGACCCATGGCGATGGCCGACCACAACGACCAGGAACGCAACTACCCGGCAACCGCACGGCGCCTCGAGCAGGCGCGCGAGCGCGGCCAGGTCGCGCGCTCGCGCGAGCTGACCGCCGCCGCGGTGACGTTCGCCGCGGCCATCGCGCTGACGTTCGCCGGCGGCAACCTGTGGTCGCGTGCCGCCGATGCCTTCGCGCATGGACTGCGCCTCGAGCGCGCCGACGCATTCGACAGCTCGCGGATGGCGGCTGCGCTGGTCGAGCAGGGCGGGGCGATGCTGCTGGCGCTCGCGCCGCTCTTCGTGCTCGTGCTCGCCGCCACGCTCGCCGCGCCGCTCCTGATGTCCGGCTGGATCTTCTCCGCCAGGGCGCTCACCCCCGACTTCGCGCGCCTCAACCCGCGCAACGGCCTTTCCAACCTGTGGTCGAAGAAGGCGCTCGCCGAGCTCGGCAAGGCGCTTCTCAAATGCGCGCTGCTCGGCACGATCGGCGGCGCCGTGCTCTGGTATCACCGCGCCGAGATCATCGGGCTCGTTTCGCAGGAGGCGGCCGCCGGCAGCGCGGCGCTCGCCGCGATCGCGCGCACCGGCCTGTACGCGCTCGCCGGCGCGCTCGCGCTGATTGCCGCGGTCGACGTGCCGCTCGCGCTGTGGCGCCACTACTCGGCGCTGCGGATGACGCGCGAGGAGCTCCGCGAGGAGATGCGCGAGATGGAAGGCGATCCGCAGCAGAAGGCGCGCGTGCGCAGCATCCAGCGCAGCACGGCGCGCAAGCGAATGATGGCGGCCGTGCCGACGGCGTCGGTGGTCGTCACCAACCCGACGCACTACGCGGTGGCGCTCGAGTACACCGAGGCGATGCGCGCGCCGCGCGTGGTCGCCAAGGGCGCGGGCGCGATCGCGCAGAAGATCCGCGAGATCGCCGATGCGCATGGCGTGCCGCGCCTCGAGGCGCCGCCGCTCGCGCGTGCGCTCTACCGCCACGCCGAAGTCGGCGACGATATCCCGCCGGCGCTCTACACGGTGGTCGCGCAGGTGCTGGCCTACGTCTACCGCGTGCGCGAATGGCGCCGCAGCGGCGGCCGGATGCCGTCGGCGCCGGACGACCTCGCGGTGCCGCGAGGCCTCGATCCGGCTGAAGGGAAGCCCGCATGACCGCGCTCGCCGCACGGATGGGCGTCACCTCGGAGTCGATGACACGGGTCGCCGGCCCGCTCGTCATCGTGATGATCCTCGCGATGATGGTGCTGCCGCTGCCGCCCTTCGTGCTGGATCTCCTGTTCACGTTCAACATCGCGCTCGGCATCATCGTGCTCCTGACGGCGATGTACGCGGTGAAGCCGCTCGACTTCGCGGCATTCCCGACGGTGCTCCTGCTCACCACGCTGTTTCGCCTGTCGCTCAACGTCGCCTCGACGCGCGTCGTGCTGTTGCGCGGCCACACGGGCCCCGACGCCGCCGGCAAGGTGATCGAGTCGTTCGCCGAGTTCCTCGTGGGTGGCAACTTCGCCGTCGGCATCGTCGTGTTCGCGATCCTCGTCGTCATCAACTTCGTGGTGATCACCAAGGGCGCGGGACGCATCGCCGAGGTGAGCGCGCGGTTCGCCCTCGACGCGATGCCAGGCAAGCAGATGGCGATCGACGCCGATCTCAACGCCGGCATGATCGGCGAGGAGGAAGCGCGTCGCCGGCGCGCCGAGATCGCCACGGAAGCCGATTTCTACGGCGCGATGGACGGCGCGTCGAAATTCGTCCGCGGCGACGCGATCGCCGCGATCCTGATCCTCTTCATCAACATCGTGTTCGGCCTCGCGATCGGCGTGCTCCAGCATGACCTCTCGGTCGCCGCCGCCGCGCACGATTACGTGCTGCTCGCGATCGGCGACGGCCTCGTCGCGCAGATCCCCGCGCTCGTCATCTCGACGGCTGCGGGCCTGATGGTCTCGCGCGTCGGCAAGACCGAGGCGGCGGGCCCGCAGATCGTCTCGCAGGTGCTGCGCCAGCCGCAGAGCGTGGCGATCGCCGGCATCGTGCTCGCGACGCTCGGCCTCGTGCCGTCGATGCCGCACGTCGCGTTCCTGCTGCTCGCCGGCGGCCTCGGCCTCGGCGCGCGCTCGCTGTACCGTCGCCGGCGCGCGCAGGGCAACGCTGCGACGATCGATGCTGCGCCGGTCACGCACGAGCCCGCCGAAGTGGGCTGGGACGACGTCACGCCGGTCGACGTGCTCGGCCTCGAGGTCGGCTATCGCCTGATCCCGCTCGTCGACAAGGGCGTCGATGGCGAGCTCCTGCGTCGCATCCGCGCGATCCGCCGCAAGTTCGCGCAGGACATCGGCTTCCTGCCGCCCGCCGTGCACATCCGCGACAACCTCGAGCTCGCGCCAAACGCGTACCGCATCCTGCTGAAAGGCGTGACGCTCGCGCAGGGCGAATGCCGGCCGGGCGCGTTCCTCGCGATCGACCCGGGCGGCGCCAGCGGCTCGATCGGCGGCCAGCCGACCACCGATCCCGCGTTCGGCCTGCCGGCGCAATGGATCGACGGCGCGCAGCGCGATCCGGCGCGCGCGATGGGCTACACGGTCGTCGACGCCGGCACCGTCGTCGCCACGCACCTGTCGACGCTCGTCAACCGCCACGCCGCGCAGCTCCTCGGCCGTGCGGAGGTGCAGGGCATGCTCGACCGCGTCGCGACGACGCAGGCCAAGCTCGTCGAGGACGTAACGCCGAAGCTGCTGCCGCTCGCGAGCGTACAGCGCGTGCTGCAGAACCTGCTCGACGAGGGCGTCGCGCTGCGCGATATCCGCACGATCCTCGAGACGCTCGCCGACCACGCGCCGCGCACGCAGGACCCGCAGGAGCTCACCGCCGCGGTGCGCGTGGCACTCGGGCCGGCGATCGTGCAGAACCTGTTCGGCCAGGGCGGCGAGCTCGCGGTCATCACGCTCGACGGCGAGCTCGAGCGCGTGCTGACGCAGGTGCTCGCGGGCGTCGCCGCGGAAGGCGGCGGCATCGAGCCCGACCTCGCCGAGACGATCATCCGCGAGCTCGGCAATGCCGCGCGCCAGCAGGACGCGGCCGGCCTGCCGCCGGTGCTCGTCACGTCCGATCGCCTGCGTGCGCCGCTCGCGCGCCTGGTGCGGCGCGGCGCGCCCGAGTTGCGCGTCCTCGCGCATAGTGAAATCCCGTCGTCCCGTGCGCTGCGCGCACGCATCGTCATCGGAGGCAAGTCATGAAGCTCAAGCGCTTTTTCGGTCTCACCTCGCGTGCCGTCCTCGAGCAGGTCAGGAGCGAGCTCGGCCCCGACGCCCTGATCATCGCCAACCGCTCCACCGCCGAAGGCGTCGAGGTCGACGCGCTCGCCGGCGATGCGATGACGCTCCTCACGGCCGGCGATGCGTCCCCGAAGGGTCGCGACGCGCCGGCCCGTGCGCCCGCACGCGAGGCCGACAACTCGCCACTGCTGACGCGCGCCGAGGCCAACGCCTCGTCGCCGCCGCGCGCGCCCGAGTCGCCCCCGCAAGACGCCGGGCTCAACCAGGTCCGCGAGGACGTCGCCGGCCTGCGCGCGCTGCTCGAGACGCAGCTCTCGCAGCTCGCGTGGACCGACACGCTGCGGCGCAATCCGCAGCGCGCCAAGCTGATGCGCGATCTTTTGACGGCCGGCTACAGCCCGGCGCTCGCACGCGAGCTCACGCAGGCCGTCGATGGCCGCGGCGACCCGGCCGCGGCGTTCGACGCGCTGACGCGCGCGCTCGCGAGCCGGCTCGACTGCTCGCAGGCGGTCGACGACGTAGTCACGCGCGGCGGCGTCTACGCGCTCGTCGGGCCGACCGGCGTCGGCAAGACGACGACCACCGCCAAGCTCGCCGCGCGCTGCGCGGTGCGCTACGGCGCCGGCAAGCTGGCGCTCCTCACCACCGACAGCTACCGCGTCGGCGCGCAGGACCAGCTGCGGATCTACGCACGCATCCTCGGCGTCGCCGTGCACACCGTGTCGGATCGCCAGGACCTGCGCCAGGCGCTCGACTCGCTGCGCGGCAAGCACCTCGTGCTGATCGACACCGTCGGCATGGGACAGCGCGACACCAAGCTCGGCGAGCAGACCGCGCTTCTCGCGCAGCCCGAGGTGCAGCGGCTCCTGCTGCTCAACGCCGCGGCGCAAGCGCAGACGCTCGAGGAGGTGGTGCGCATCTATCGCCGCCAGCCCGAGCACGGCACGCCGATTCGAGACGCGGGCTGCATCGTCACCAAGCTCGACGAGGCGGTGCAGATCGCGCCGGCGCTCGACGTCGCGATCCGCCACGCGCTGCCGCTCGCTTACATTTCCGCCGGCCAGCGCGTGCCCGAGGACCTGCACGCGCCGAACAGCGCCTACCTCGTGCACCGCTCGCTGCGCGCCCGCGCCGCTGGCGCGTTCACGCTCGAGGACGACGAGGCCTGCCTCGTCGACGGCACCGGAGCGCTGTGTGCCTGACATGAGCGCGCAGGGCCGCCCCAAGCGCCGGGCCTGCCAATTGCGAGCCCCGCAGCGCGCAGCGCGGAGGGTCAGCCAATGACCGCGCGCGACGACCAGGCCACCGGCCTGCGGCGCCTTTTCGCGCGTGGCGCGACACCCGTGGGCGCCATCGCCGGCACCGATGCCGACGCCGCGACGGTCGCGCTCGCACGCGCCTGCGCCGACGTGGGCGAGCGCGTGCTGATCCTCGACCGCAGCCGTGGCGCGGTCGCCGCGCACGCCGGCACCCGCGCGCGCCACGAGCTCTGGCACGTGCTCGAGGGCGACGCCACCGCCGAGATGGCGCTGCTCCGCATTGCCGACGACGTGACGCTGTTGCCCGCGGCGCGCGGCCTCGATCTCCTCGCCGCCGGTCGAGACGACTGGCGCGACGGGGTGGCCGCCGCGCTCGGCCGCTTCGCCGCGACGTTCGACACCTGGATCGTGCACGGCCTGCCGCCGGCCGCGACCGGCTGCGCGCGGCCGATCTTCATGGTCAATCCCACGCGCGCCGGCGTCACCGACGCGTACGCGCGGATCAAGGCGCTCGCCGCGTCGCAAGGCCGCAGCCGCTTCGGCATCGTCGCCGCGCGCGTTGCCGAATCGCGCGCCGGCGAGGCGATGTTCGCGAGCCTCGCCGCCACGGCGAAGCGCTTCCTCGGCGTCGAGCTCGCGCTGTGCGGGCAGTGGCCCGCCGATGGCGCCGCGCTCGACCGCCTGCGCGCGGCGCTGGCGGTGACCGATGGCGACGACCATGCCGCCGCCGCGTGACGCGATGTACGCGACCGACCGCAGCGACCGCATCCGCGAGTTCGCGCCGCTGGTGAAGCGCCTCGCGCATCATCTCGCCGCGCGGCTGCCCGCCAGCGTCGAGATCGACGACATCATCCAGGCCGGCATGATCGGCCTCATGGATGCGGCGTCGCGCTACGAGGAAGGCCACGGCACGCAGTTCGAGACGTTCGCCTCGCAGCGGATCAAGGGCGCGATGCTCGACGAGCTGCGCCAGAACGACTGGATGCCGCGCAGCGTGCGCAAGACGCTGCGGCGCGTCGAGCAGGCAGTGTCGCGCCTCGAGCAGCGCCACGCGCGGCCGCCGACCGAGGACGAGATCGCGCGAGAGCTCGGAATGACGCTCGCCGCGTACCAGTCGGAGCTCGGCGACGCGCGCGGCATGGAGCTCGTGCTGTTCGACGACCTGCACACCGCCGGCGGCGACGAGTACCTCGAACGACATGTACCCGACAACCGCGAGAACCCGAGCGAGCGCCTGACGGACCGGCGCTTTCGCGAGGCGCTGGTCCGCGGCATCGACGCGCTGCCCGAGCGCGAAAAGCTCCTTTTGTCGCTTTATTACGAGCAGGAGCTCAATTTCAAGGAAATCGCCGCCGTTCTGGAGGTTTCCGAGTCGCGCGTCTGCCAGCTCCATGGCCAGGCGGTCGCGCGGCTGCGCAGCCGGATGAAGGACTGGTAGCCGGTTTCACCCTGCGCAGCCGCGCCGCGCTGCCGATATCCATGGAGACTTCCCTCGGTCTCGCGCATGGATATCCTGAGCATCCTGGGCCTCGTCGTCGCCTTCGGTGCGATCGTCGGGGGCCAATGGCTGGAGGGCGGCAGCATCGGCTCGATGCTGCAGCTCGCGGCCTTTCTCATCGTCATCGGCGGCACCCTCGGTGCCGTGATGCTGCAGACACCCCTGCGGACTTTCCGCGAGGGACTGCTGCTCGCGCGCTTCGTGCTGATGCCGCCCAAGCGCGACGACGCTGCCGCGATCGCGGAGATCGCGCAATGGGCCGAGGTCGCGCGCCGCGAAGGCATGCTGGCGCTGGAACGCCAGCTCGACGCGTTGCCGGCGGGCTTCGCCCGCAACGGCCTGCAGATGCTCGTCGACGGCTTCGAGCCCGAGCGGATCCGCGAGGCAATGGAAGTGGAGATCGACGCCAAGGCCGATCGCCAGCGCGCCGCCGCCAAGATCTGGGAAGCGGCGGGCGGCTATGCGCCGACGATCGGCATCCTGGGCGCCGTGCTGGGCCTGATCCATGTGATGGAGAACCTGACCGATCCCGCGAAGCTTGGCGGCGGCATCGCCGTCGCCTTCGTGGCGACGATCTACGGCGTCGCGGCGGCGAACCTCCTGTTCCTGCCGATCGCGAGCAAGCTGAAGGGCATCATCGCCGCCGAGGTGCGCCATCGCGACCTCGTGCTCGACGGCCTCCTCGGCATCGCCAACGGCGAGAACCCGAAGCTCATCGCCGCGCGCCTCGAAGGCTACCTCGCCTGAGGGGCCCGCGATGGCGCGCCGACGTCACGAGGAGGAGCACGAGAACCACGAGCGCTGGCTCGTGTCGTACGCTGACTTCATCACGCTGCTGTTCTCGTTCTTCGTCGTGATGTATGCGATCTCGACGCTCTCCGAGAGCAAGTACAAGGTGCTGTCGGATTCGCTGTTGCAGGCGTTCCGCCACGACCGCGTGGTCACCGCGCAGACCACGGGGCTCGCGCCGATGAACCGCACCACGCCGGGTCCGCCGCGCAAGGTCCCGCGCGCCGTCAACGTCGTGCGCATCCAGCAGGAGCAGAAGCTCCTGTCGATCGCGCAGAAGATCACCGACGCGCTCCGCGCGTTGATGCAGTCGGGGCAGGTCAAGCTGACGCAGCTGCCGCACGGCCTCGCCGTCGAGATCAACGCAAGCGTGCTGTTCGCGCCGGGCCAGGCGGCGCTGCAGCCCGACGTCGTGCCGAGCCTCGTCGATGTCGCGCACACGCTCGCCGGCGTCGACAACGTCGTTCACATCGAGGGGCATACCGACAACCTGCCGATCCAGACGCCGCTGTACCCCTCGAACTGGGAGCTCTCCGGAGCGCGCGCGAGCTCGGTGGTGCGGCTCTTCGCCGCCAACGGCGTCGATCCCGCCCGCTTGCGCGCCGTGGGCTTCGCCGAAAACCATCCGGTCGACACCAACGACACCGCCGAGGGCCGCCAGCGCAATCGCCGCGTGACGCTCCTGATCCTCGCCGACGTGCCGAACGGCGATTCCGCCGCCCATCCGGTTGCACCGAAGGAGGCGCCGCTGTCGCCGCAGGACGCGGCGGCGCCGGCGACGATCGTGCCGGTCGCGAGCACGCCGCCTGCGGCGGCGCCGGGGACGGCGACACTGCCTGCCGCGTCGGTACCGCCGATTTCCGCGGCGCCTCCCGGAAAGTCGCCGCGCAACGGATGAGCTATGCTCGCCGCGTCGACATTCCGCGAGCGTCGCAGGATGAATCCCGCCATGCCGGCCGGCCCGGAAGGGACGGTGCAATGGATCGCGGTGGCGGCGGATGCCGTCATCGCGGCCGCCTATTTCGCGCTGCCCGCGGCGCTCGTGTATTTCGCGCGGCGGCGTCCGGACCTCACGCTGCGGCCGATGTTCTGGCTGCTCGGCACGTTCATCGTCGCCGCCGGCCTCACCAACGTGATGGACATCGTCACGACGTTCTGGCCCGAGTACCGGATCGAGAACGCGATCAAGGTGCTGACCGCGTGCGTCGGCGTGTCGACGGCGATCGCCGTGTGGCCGATGATGCCGCGCGCGCTGGCGCTGCCGTCGACGCGCTCGCTCGAGGAGGTCAACGCGTTCCTGCGCGAGGAGAACGCACGCCGGCGTGACGCCGAGCGCGCGGCCAACGAGGCGCGCGCTTCGCTCGAGCAGCGCGTCGTCGAGCGCACCACCGAGCTCGCGCAGTCGAACGTCAAGCTGGAAATGGAGGTCCAGGACCGGCTGCGCACGGAGCAGGCGCTGCGCTACAGCGAGACGCTGCTGCGCCGCCTGCACGACGAGCTCGAGCAGCACATCACCGAGCGCACCGAGGAGCTGACGCGCACGATCGACGAGCTGCAGGCATTCACCTACACGATCTCGCACGACCTGCGCGCGCCGCTGCGCGCCATCAACGGCTTCGCCGCGATCATGCGCGAGGAGGAGGTGGCGCGGCTGTCGCCCGACGGCAACGCGCTGCTCGAGAAAATCGAGCGCAACGCCGCGCGCATGGGACGCCTGATCGACGGCCTGCTCGAGTTCTCGCGGCTGGCGCGCGCCGAGTCCGCGCGCGACGACGTCGACATGGCGGCGCTCGCCAAGAGCGCGGTCGCCGAGGTCGCCGAGGAATACGGCCCGCGCGCGCCGGACGTGACGTTCGACGCGCTGCCGCCGGTCCGCGGCGACGCGGCGATGCTGCGCCAGACGTGGATCAACCTCGTGTCGAACGCATTCAAGTTCTCGTCGCGCGAGGCGGCGCCGCGGGTGTGGATCGGCGCGAGCGACGGCGACGGCGAGATCACCTACCACGTGCGCGACAACGGCGTAGGCTTCGACATGGCCGACGCGGCGAACCTGTTCGGCGTGTTCAGCCGCCTGCACGCGAACGAGAGCTACCCGGGCGTCGGTGTCGGTCTCGCGATCGTGCGGCGGATCGTCGAGCGCCACGGCGGCCGCGTGCGCGCCGAGTCGTGGCCGGGCGAGGGTACGACATTCCATTTCACGCTGCCCAAGGCGGCGCCCGCACCGCTGCGGGCGCTCGAGGCATGAGCGACGACGCCATCGACGTGCTGCTCGTCGAGGACAACCCCGACGACGCGGAGTTCACGCTGCGCGCGCTGCGCAAGGCCAACGTCGCGCTCAACGTCGCGCACGTCGACAACGGCGTCGTCGCGCTCGACTTCATGTTCGGCACCGGCAGCTACGCCGGCCGCGGCGACGCCGCGCTGCCGCGCGTGGTGCTGCTCGACCTCAAGATCCCGCGCGTCGACGGCCACGAGGTGCTGCGCAGGATCAAGGGCGACATGCGCACGCGCCTGCAGCCGGTCGTCGTGCTGACGTCGTCGCGCGAGCGGCGCGACATCGAGGCGAGCTACGCCGCCGGCGCCAACAGCTACATCGTCAAGCCGGTCGAGTACGGCGAGCTGATCGGCACGCTGTCGGCGCTGGTGCGCTACTGGCTGCAGCTCAACGAGCGGCCGCAGCGGCACGCGTGAGCGTCGTCAGGCGAGGGCGCGCGGGCGTGACGTCGTCGCGAGCGGCGACTGGCCGTCCGGACCGTAGACGGCGGCGCCGCCGGCCGCGCCGCGCAGCGCCGCGAGCGAGCGCGCCACGTACTGCTGGTGGCGATCGATCAGCCGGCCGTTGAGCGCGTTGACGCGGCTGGCTTCGGCAGCGCAGGCGACCAGCGCCGCGAGCAAGGGCGCGGCCGTCGCGCGATCGGACAGGCGCGCGGTTAGCGCGCGGCGCGTGGCGCTCAGACGCTCGATGTCGCGGACGAGATCGAGCTTGCGCGCCGCGGTGCGCTCGACCGCTTCGACGTCGCAGGCGCACAGCGCCGCGGTTTCCTCGGCGAGCACGGCCGCGAGCGCGTCGATGCCGGCCGCTTCGGCCGCGATCGCGTCGTCGAGCGCGCGGTCGGTCATCAGGAGGTCTTGCCGAGCCACGCCGCGGCCGCGGCGAGCATCTTGTCGGCGACCGCGGCCGAGTCCACCGACAGGCGCCCGTCGAGGATCGCCTGGCGGATCGCCTCGACCTTGCCCGCGTCGACCTCGCCGTGCGTGGCGAGGCTCGCCTCGAGGGCGGCGAGCTCCGACGACAGCGGGGAGAGCGTGATCGAGTCCTGCTCGGTGCCCTTGCCGGCGGTAGCCGGCGACCCGGAGGCGGACTTGCGGTCGGCCGCGGCCGGCGCCTGGCCGGTGGCTTCGCTGCGCGTACCGCTGGACGACGATGTGATCTTCATGACGGGCTCCGCATGCCTCGGGTTCGTTGGGCGGGCGCGCCAACGACGCCCCTGACGGTCATATCGGCCGTCAACGGCAAAACTGTAGCGTGCGGCGCGCGGGGCGTCACTTGACCTCGACCGTACCGCCCTGGTGCGCGACGCCGGAGACCATTCGACCGCCGCCCAGCGCGACCTGCACCGTCTGGCCGTCGCTGCCCATCGTCAGCGCCTTGCCGTCCGCGGTGATGCGAAAACCGCGCCCGCCGA
>Ga0070661_100002064_pt1 | contig 13829 bp, 9 predicted proteins | sample KBSC43metaG_FD_64663 | JGI IMG/M metagenome (GOLD analysis project Ga0070661, IMG submission 64663) | Corn rhizosphere microbial communities from Kellogg Biological Station, Michigan, USA - KBS C4-3 metaG | ecosystem: Host-associated > Plants > Roots > Rhizosphere > Soil ...
GTCGGACTGCAGCAGGCAGCGGTCGATGTCGAGCACCGCGTCGTAGCGCTCGGTCTCGTGGAGCCCGACCACCAGACCGCCGCGCGCGCTGTCCGCCTCGGTCCCCGCCCCTCGGCGGGGGCGCGCCACCGTGAATTCCATCTTGTTGCGGTAGCCGAAGATCTCCTCCGCCCCGATGATGGGGCGGAGCGGCACGTCGCGGAGGCCGCCGAGCCGCTCCAGCGCGTCCGCGACCTGCTTCGTCTTGTAGGCGAGCTGGGCCGGGTAGGCCACGTGCTGGAGGCGACAGCCGCCGCAGCGCCCGAAGTAGGGGCACGGGGCCTCGACCCGCTGGGGGGAGGGCTCGATCACCGCCTCGATCGCGCCGCGCCCGAAGCGCGAGCGGGCCTGCACGAGCCGGACCTGGAGGCGATCGCCCGGCAGCCCGCCGGGCACGAACACCACGTAACCGTCGGCGCGCCCGACGCCCTCGCCGCCGTAGGCCAGGTCGTCGATCGTCAGGGACAGAATCTCCCCGCGCTTGGGTCTGGCCATGGTAGCGACACTATAAATGCCCGTCCCATTGGAGTCAATTTGACCTCCGCGCGTCACGCGTCGTCGCAGAAATCAACGAGTCGAAGGTAGCCACCAGATGCTCGGTCGCGTATCATGGGTACGCGATGCGGAGCGCTTCTCGCTCTCACTCTCCCGTTCGCGTAAGCGACGTCCTGATCGCGGCCCTTCCCGCTCTCGAGGAGCGGCTGCTCGCCGAGCGCATCCGGCTGGGCTGGCGCGCCGCGGTGGGCGCCGAGCTCGCGCGGCGCTCCCGACCGGGCGAGCTGAAGGCGGGCACGCTCACGGTCGCGGTCGACAATTCACCCTGGCTCCAGGAGCTCTCCATGCGATCCGCGGAAGTCCTCGACGCGGTCCGTGCCCGCTTCGGCCCCTCTGTCACCGCGCTACGCCTGAGCCTCGCCGGCCCGGCGCCCGCGGCGGAGCGGTCGGCGCCCCGGCGTGCGACCCGATTCACCGGTTCCCTTCGCCTCGACCCCGACGAGACCGCGCTCGTGGAGAGCGCGCTGGCCCCCGTCGCCGACCGCGAGCTGGCCTCGACGGTGCGGCGCCTCGTCTCCAAGGACCTCGTCGCGCGACGGGCGCGCTCGCTCGCGATCCTCGTCCTGACCGGCGGCGCGCTGGCCGCCACCTTCGCGGGCTGCGCCACCGCCGGCGGCGGCGAGACCGAGTCGACCCCTCCCGCGATCATCGCGGTCACCCCCGCCGCGCGCCGGCCCATCGGGGCCCAGGGCGAAGCCTACGACCACTACGTGATCGCCCAGATGGAGGCGCGGGCCGGCCGCCTGCCCCAGGCCATCGCGCAGCTGAAGGAAGCGATCAAGACCGATCCCGACAGCGGGATCCTCTGGATCCAGCTCTCCCAGTGGCTGGTGCGCCTCAACGACCTCCCGGGCGCGTTCACCGCGGCCCAGAAGGCGATCGCGCTCGAGCCGGGCAACGCGAGCGCCTACATGACGCTGGCCGACCTCTACAAGCGACAGAAGAAGCTGCCGGAGGCGGAGGCCGCGCTGGAGAAGGCGGTCGCGCTGGACCCCAAGACGCCGGACGGCTACCTCGCGCTGGCCCAGCTCCACTTCGAGCAGAAGAACTACGACAAGGCGCGGGCGGTGCTGGGGCGGCTGGTGGCCGCGCGACCGAACCTCTCGCAGGGCTACTACCTGCTCGGGCGCATCGGCATCGAGAACGAGCAGTGGGACGAGGCGATCAAGAACCTCCGGCGCGCGGTGGACCTCGATCCCGATCACGACGGGGCGTGGTCCGCCCTGGGCTTCGTCTACGAGGCGCAGAACAAGCTGGAGGAGGCGGTCGCGGTCTACAAGGAGGCGCTCAAGGCCAACCCGGAGAACGCGGCCTTCGTGGAGCGCCTGGGCGACCTGCTGGTCAAGCTCGGCCGCTACGGCGAGGCCCAGAGCGAGATGGAGACGCTGGTGGAGTCCCTCCCGCGCGACCCGCGGGTGTGGCTCAAGCTCGGCGCCGTCCACTACGAGCAGAAGCAGTACGACCGGGCGGTGGCGGCCTTCCGCCAGGCGGTGGCGCTGGAGCCCGGCAACATGCGCACGCGCTACTACCTGGCCACCGCGCTGATGGACGCGGGCAAGGACGACGAGGCGCGCGCCGAGCTGGAGAAGATCCTCCAGGCCGATCCCCGCTCGGTCGACGCGCGGGTGCAGCTCGGCTTCCTCTACGGCCGGGCCAAGAAGTACGACCAGGCGGTGGCGGCCCTGCAGGAAGCGGTGAACATCGAGCCGAAGCGGCCCGAGCTATTCCTCTACCTCGGCACCGCGCTCCAGCGCGCCAACCAGTACGACCGCGCCGCCAACGTGCTCCGCGAGGGGCTGTCGGTGGACGACAAGAACAAGGACCTCCACTTCCAGCTCGGGGTGGTCGAGGAGAAGCAGCAGCGCTTCGACGACGCGATCCGGTCGTTCCGGCGCGTGCTCGCCCTCGATTCCAAGCACGCCGAGTCCTACAACTACATCGGCTACATGTACGCCGAGCGGGGCACGAACCTCAGCGAGGCGATCCAGCTCATCCAGCAGGCCCTGGCGCTCGAGCCCGAGAACGGCTACTTCATCGACAGCCTGGGCTGGGCGTACTACCAGCAGGGCCGCTATCCCGAGGCCCTGCGCGAGCTGAAGCGCGCGGTGAGCCTCGCCAAGGAAGATCCCGTCCTCTACGAGCACCTGGGCGACGCCTACCTCAAGAACAACCTGACCAACGAGGCGATCGAGGCGTGGGAGAAGTCGCTCAAGACGGATCCCGACGGCCCCACCGCCGGCCAGGTCCGCACCAAGATCAAGGAGACGCGGGAGAACCAGACCCGGGCCAAGGGTGCGCCCAAGGCCCAGCAGAAGTAGCCGCCTCGCGGCGCTGATCCTGGCCGGCGTCGTGGGGGGCTGCGCCACCGCGGCTCCGCCCCCGGCGCCCATGCCGGTCTCCGAGGAGGCGCGCGCCGCGCTGGCGCGCATCGAGCAGCACCGGCGGTCGCTGCAGGACCTTCGCTCGCTGACCGACATCACGATCCGCCGCAGCAACCGGAGTCAGCGGCTCTCCGGCGTGCTGCTGCTCCTGGGCGACCCCGCGTCCCTCCGCTTCGAGGCGCTGTCCCCGTTCGGCACCCCGGTGCTGATCGTGGCCGGCGACCCGAAGAGCGTCACGCTCTGGGAAGTGCTCGACAACCGGGCCTACATCGCCCCCGCCTCGCCCGAGGCCAACCGCCGATGGCTGGGTCTGGCCCTGGGGGGCGAGGACCTGGTGGCGCTGCTCGCGGGCCGGGTGCGACCGATGCCGGACCCGGCCGCCGTCGAGCTGCTGGCCGCCGACTCGATCGGCCCCTCGCTCCGCCTCGCGGGCGCCACCGGCGAGCAGCGCATCTGGTTCGATCCCGACAGCGGCCAGGCCCGACAGGTGGAGTGGACCGGCAAGAACCCGGCGCGGGTGACGTTCGCGCCGACCGCACCCGACGGACCGCCGGCCGGGCTCCAGCTGGAGACGCCGGACGGCGCGCTGCAGGTGCGCGTGGCCTACCGCAACCCCCAGATGAACTCCGGCCTCGATCCCTCCCTGCTGACGCTGACTGTACCGGAACACGTTAGAATTCAAGACTTCCGTTGACACTCAGCGGCGGCACATGGTAGCGTGTGCTGCCTTGTCGAAGCGGTTACGGGGTAGCCAGGGGCTTGTCCTCCGCACCTCGGCCAAAGTGAACTTGGCCCTCGAGGTGCTGGGGAAGCGGGGCGACGGCTACCATGAGATCGCGACGGTGCTGCAAGCGGTGGACCTCTTCGATCGCCTGACCGTGGACCCGGACGAGACCCTGTCGCTGCACACCGATGACCCGGAGCTGCCCACCGATGACGGCAATCTCGTGATGCGGGCCGCGCGCCTGCTCCAGAAGGCCGCCGGCGTCGATCGGGGAGCACGGCTGCGGCTGCACAAGCGCATCCCGGTGGCGGCGGGTCTGGGCGGCGGCTCGAGCGACGCGGCGGCCGCGCTCACCGGGCTCAACCGGCTCTGGGGGCTCAGGTGGCCCCGGCCCCGGCTGCAGGAGCTGGCGGTCGAGCTCGGCATGGACGTGCCCTTCTTCCTGGGCACCGGCCGGGCGGTGGCCCGGGGACGGGGCGAGCAGCTCGCGGCCCTGCCCGGTGGCGGAGGCTACGCCCTGGTGCTGGTGAACCCGCGCACGCCGCTCTCGACCAAGGAGGTGTATGGCCGGGTGCCGGTGGGCTGGCACGCGGAGCCGACCGGCACCGAGCGCGTGATCGAGGCCCTGCGACGCCGCAACGTGGGCGTGCTGGCCGCCGCGCTGACCAACAACCTGGAGCGGGTGGTCGAGCCGGTGCTCCCGGTCATCGGCCGCATGAAGGCGGCCCTCTTGGCAGCGGGAGCGCTCGGGGCGATCATGTCGGGCAGCGGCCCGACGGTGTTCGGGCTCGCGCGGTCCCTCGACCACGCGCGTCAGATCCGCTCGCGGATCAGCCGGGCCGGCTGGGCGTGCTGGGCGGTCAGGACCAATTCGGGACCGGCGATCCGGGTGAGCCGATGACGGCACTGGGGCGTCGTTCAGTGGTAGGACTCGGGGCTTTGGACCCCGCAATGGAGGTTCGATTCCTCCCGCCCCAGCCACTTTGGTATCCGCTCGGCTCGCCTTCGGCTGCACCTCGCCAAGCAACTGCGGCGCTGCGTGAAAGGGAAGCAAGGGTGGCACGAGCAAACCGGATAGCCGCAATGGCCTTACGGGAGACACCATGGCCTACGAGCTGAAGCTGTTCTCGGGCAACGCGAACCGGCCCCTGGCCGAGGAGATCGCCAAGACCCTCCAGCTCCCCCTGGGTGACGCGGACGTCTCGCGGTTCTCGGACGGCGAGATCTACGTGCAGATCAACGAGAACGTCCGCGGCGAGGACGTGTTCGTGGTCCAGCCCACCTGCCCGCCGGTGAACGATCACCTGATGGAGCTGCTGGTGATGATCGACGCCTTCAAGCGGGCCTCGGCGCGTCGCATCACCGCGGTGCTCCCCTACTACGGCTACGGCCGGCAGGACCGCAAGGTGCAGCCGCGGGTTCCGATCACGGCCAAGCTGGTGGCCGACCTGCTCACCGCGGCGGGCGCGCACCGGCTGCTCGCGGTGGACCTGCACGCGGGCCAGATCCAGGGCTTCTTCAACATCCCGGTGGACCACCTGTTCGCGCTGCCGCCGATCATCGTCGACCACCTGGTCAAGATGGACCTGCACGATCCGGTGCTGGTCTCCCCCGACGCGGGCGGCGTGGAGCGGGCCCGCGCGGTGGCCAAGCGCCTCAAGGCGGGCCTGGCCATCATCGACAAGCGGCGCGACGGCAATAACGTCGCGGTCTTCATGCACCTGATCGGCGACGTCAAGGGCCGGGACGCGGTGATCATCGACGACATGATCGACACCGCGGGCACCCTGGTCCAGGCGGTCGACGCGCTCAAGCGCGAGGGAGCCCGCCGCATCGTGGCGTGTGCGGTGCACGGCGTGCTGTCAGGCCCCGCGATCGCCCGCATCGAGGAGTCGGCGCTCGAGGAGGTCATCATCACCAACTCCATCGCGCTGACCCCCGAGCACCAGGTGCCGAAGATCCGCGTCCTCTCGGTCGCCCCCCTGCTGGCGGAGGCGATCCGTCGCATCCACGACGAGGAGTCGGTGTCGACCCTCTTCGTGTAGAGACCATTCACCAAGGAGCAACGAGTCATGGACATGCGTGAGCTGACCATCACGAAGCGCGAGGGCGTCGGCAAGGGCCCGGCCAAGCGGCTGCGCCGCGACGGCCGCGTCCCGGCGATTCTCTACGGCGGCGCCACCCCGATGAACATCGCGGTGGCCCCCAAGGACATCCTGCGTCTCATCCACGGCCACGAGGGCAGCACCCAGCTCTTCCGGATCGCCTTCGACGGCGGCACCGACGCCCGGATGGCCATCATCCGCGACCTCCAGTTCGATCCGGTCACCGAGAACCTGATCCACGTCGACCTGCAGGAAGTGGCGATGGACCGGGCCATCCAGGTCTCGGTGGCCATCCACCACGTGGGCGAGTCGATCGGGGTGAAAGACTCGGCGGGCATCCTCGAGATGGTGCTGCGCGAGGTGCGGGTCTCCTGCCTGCCCGGCAACATCCCCGAGTACCTCGAGGCCGACGTCACCAACCTGAACATCCACGACGTGTTCACCGTGAAGGACCTCAAGGTCCCCGAGGGCGTGCGCGTCCTGAACGATCCCAATCAGGCGGTGGTGACGGTGGCCCCGCCGGCCGCGGAGGAAGTCGCGGCGGTGGCGGCGGTGCCGACCGAGGCCACGGCGGCGGAGCCCGAGGTGCTCACCGAGCGCAAGCCGAAGGAAGAGGCGGGCGAGGCGGACAAGGCCGGAGGCGAGAAGAAGAAGTAGGTGGCCCAGGCCGTCGTCGGACTGGGGAACCCGGGGCCGGAGTATCGCAACACCAGACACAACGTGGGCCAGCGTGTGGTGGACGCGCTGGCCCACCGTATTCATGCGCGCTTCGAGCGGGACGGCGGCCACGCCGTCGCGACGGGGCGCTGGCAAGGCGAGACGCTGTACCTCATCAAGCCGGGCAGCTTCATGAACGTGACCGGGCCGCCGGTGGCGCGCCTCGCCCGGAAGCTACACCTCGGTCCCGCCGACCTGGTGATCGTCTTCGACGACATCGATCTCCCCCTCGGCAAGGTCCGCGTGCGCCCGCAGGGCAGCGCGGGCGGCCACAACGGGGTGCGCTCGTTGATCGCGGCCTTCGGCACCGACGCCCTCCGGCGGGTCAAGATCGGCGTCGGCCGGCCCGGCCGCCCCGGCGAGGACCGCGAGCGGGTGGCCGACCACGTGCTCTCCGCCTTCACTCCGGACGAGACGGAGGCGATCGCGAGGGCGTGCGAGGAAGCCGCGGAGCAGGCCATGAAGCTCGTGGAGAGCCGCTGACGGCGGCGCGGGCATGAGCACGCCGCCGGACGCGATCCGGCTCTCCACCGGGAGCGGCGGGCTCGAGTGGCCCGAGGTGCTAGACCTGCTGGCCCGCGAGGCCCGCACCCCGATGGGGCGCGAGCGGGCGCGGGCGGCCGCGCCGCGGACCGACCTGGGCCGCATCCGCGCGGCGCTCGCCGAGACCGGCCAGGCGCGCGCCGCCCTCGGCCAGACCGGCGCGCCGCCCTGGGACGGAGTGATCGACGTGCGCCCCACGCTGGAGGCCGCGCGCGTCCCCGGCTCGGTGGCGGAGGCCGCGGACCTGGCCGCGCTGATCCCGCTGCTGGAGGCGGCGGGGCGCCTCCGCGCCTACGGGCGCGCCATCGCCCCGGTGGCGCCCGCGCTGGCGGAGTCCCTGGCCGGGTTCCCGGCGCAGAAGGAGCTCGCCGAGCTGCTCACCCGCTCGATCGACGCCGACGGCCAGGTGCGCGACGAGGCCTCCCCCGCCCTGCGCCGCGGGCGCGGCCGCATCCGGGACCTGCGGCGCGAGCTCGTGAAGCGGCTCGAGGCCTACTTCGGCGCACCCGGCGCGGAGGCCACCTTCCAGGAGCGCTACGTCACGATCCGCCACGGCCGCTACGTGTTGCCGATCCGCGCCGAGGCCAAGAGCCGGCTGCGCGGCATCGTCCACGACCGCTCCCAGAGCGGGGCGACCCTCTTCGTCGAGCCGGAGGCGATGGTGGAGGGCAACAACGAGCTGGTGCAGGCGGTGCGCGAGGAGGAGATCGAGATCGTCCGCATCCTCGCCGCCCTCACCGACGCGGTGCGAGAGGCGCTGCCCGAGCTGGACGCGCTGGTGGCCGGCATCGGCGACGTCGACCTCGTCTTCGCCCGCGGCGCCCTCGCGGAGCGCATGGAGGCGGTCGAGCCCACGGTCGACGAGGCGCGCGAGGTCTTCCTCCCCGGCGCCCGCAACCCCTTGCTGCTAGCCCAGTCGTGGAGAGCCGCCAGGCCCGCCGAGGGAAGACCGCCCGAAGCCCGCTTGTCTGGCGCAGTTGCTAGGCGAGGTGCAGCCGAAGGCGAGCCGAGCGCATTCGACAGATCAGCCGAAGGCGAGCCGAGCGGATCGGTCATCCCCATGGACCTCGAGATCCACGCCGAGCGTCCCCTGCTCGTCATCACCGGCCCCAACGCGGGCGGCAAGACGGTGGCGCTCAAGACCCTGGGCCTGCTCGCGCTGATGGCCCAGGCGGGCTGCCACGTCCCGGCCCGCGCGGGCGCGCGCCTGCCGGTGTTCTCGCAGTGCTTCGCGATCGTGGGCGACGACCAGAGCGTGGCCGAGAACCTCTCGACCTTCTCCGCGTTCGTCAAGCAGCTGCGCCTGGTGCTGGAGCGCGTCGACGACCGCTCGCTGGTGCTGCTCGACGAGCTGGGCGCGGGCACCGATCCCGACGACGGCGCCGCGCTGGCCCAGGCGGTGCTCGAGGACCTGGGCGAGCGGGGCGCGGTGGTGGCGGCCTCCACCCACCTCGAGCCGCTCAAGGGCTTCGCCTCGACGCACCCGCGCGCGCGCAACGCCTCGGTGGAGTTCGACGCCGAGCGCCTCGCCCCCACGTTCCGCCTCGTCTACGACCGGCCGGGGCAGAGCTACGCGCTCTCCATCGGCGCGCGCCTCGGCCTGCCGCCGGCCCTGATCGCGCGCGCCCACGCCCACCGCTCCACCCAGCAGCGGCAGCTGCAGGAGCTGCTCGCGCGCCTCGACGATCGGGACCGGCGCGACGCGGAGCGCGCGGCCGAGCTCGAGCGGCGCGAGGCGGAGAGCGCGGGCCTGCTGACCCGGGCCCAGGCCGAGCTGGAGGCGGCGCGGGCCACCGCGCGCGAGGCGGTGGCGCGCGCCCGCGCGGAGGCCCAGCGCCTCGTGACCGAGGTGCGCCGCTCGGTGAACGACGAGTGGGATCGACTCAAGCGCGCCGAGAAGACCCGCCCCGAGCTCGAGCGCGCGCGCAAGCGCCTGGTCGAGACCGCGCAGCACGTGGAGCGGGCCGCGGGTCCCGCCGCCGCGCCCGGGCCGGACGCGGGGGGCCCCGCCGCGGCGGGCGACCGCGTCGAGGTCCCGCACCTCGGGCTCCGGGGCCAGGTGCTGGCCGTCGACGGCGAGACCGCGACCGTGCAGGCGGGCGCGGTCACCGTGAAGGTGCCGCTGCAGGCGCTCGCGGTGGTCGCCCGGGGCGACGCCGCGCGCGGCGATGTGGCGCGCGGCGAGGGAGTCCTGTATTCTCGCCCCCGGATGGGGACGGGAGCGGGCGCGAAGGCCGGGGATCGACAGGGTAATCGGGGGACGGTGGCGGTGCCCGGCAAGAGCGGGGTGCCGGGCGAGCTGCATCTCATCGGGCGCACCACCGACGAGGCGCGGGATCTCCTCGAGAAGTACCTCGACGACGCGTTCCTGGCCGGCCTCTCCACCGTCCGCATCGTCCACGGCAAGGGCACCGGCGCCCTGCGCCGCGCGGTCGAGGACCTCCTCGACGGCCATCCCCTGATCGCCGAGCACCGTCCGGGCGCGCCCTCCGAGGGCGGTGCCGGCGCGACGGTGGCCACGCTCACCCAGAGCTAGAGACAGGACCTCCATGCCCGGCGGCTTCACCCAGCAGCATCTCGACGAGATCCGGTCCCGGGTCGACATCGTCGAGATCGTCGGCCAGGTGGTGAAGCTCAAGCGGGCGGGCGAGAACTGGAAGGGCCTCTGTCCCTTCCACACCGAGAAGACCGCGTCGTTCACCGTGAACCCGAAGCGGAACATCTACCACTGCTTCGGCTGCGGCGCGGGAGGCGACGCCTTCAGCTTCCTGATGCGCCAGGAGCGCGTCGCCTTCCCGGAGGCGGTGCGCAGCCTCGCCGAGCGCGCGGGCGTCACGCTGCCCGAAGCCGGCGGGCGGAGCCCCGAGACCGACAACAAGCTCGAGGCCCTGCGCCGGGTGATGGCGCTGGCCGCCGAGTTCTACGTGGGCGCGCTCTGGGAGCGCGGCGGCGAGAAGGGCCGCACCTACCTCGAGCAGCGCGGGGTCGACCCGGAGATGGCGCGCCGCTTCGGGCTGGGCTACGCCCCCGAGGGCTGGAACAGCCTGCTCTCGGCGATGGCGCGCCAGGGGATCGGCGAGGACCTCGTGGTGCAGGCCGGCCTCGCGCTGCCGCGGCAGAACCAGCCCGGCTTCTACGACCGCTTCCGGGGACGCCTGCTGTTCTCGATCCGCGACGTGCAGGGCCGGGTGGTGGCCTTCGGCGGGCGCGCGCTCGCGGGCGAGGAGCCGAAGTACCTCAACTCGCCGGAGACCGCGCTCTACGTCAAGGGCCAGATGCTCTACGCGCTCGACGTGGCCCGCACCGGCATGCGCGAGCGCGGGCGGGCCATCCTCGTGGAGGGCTATCTCGACTGCCTGATGGCGCACCAGCACGGCTTCGGCGAGACGGTCGCCGCCCTCGGCACCGCGTTCACCCCCGCCCAGCTGGGGCTGCTGCGTCGATACGCTGACGAGGTGATCGCGCTGTTCGACGCCGACGCGGCGGGCCAGAAGGCCTCGACCCGGCTCGAGGAGATGATGAACGACGTGATGGACGTGCAGAACCTGGGCTGGTCCGTCGCCCGCACAGGGGACTTCGAGAAGCTCGGCCACCTGCCCATCCGGGTCGCCCTCCTGCCCGCCGGCCACGATCCCGACAGCCTGCTCCGCGCCGAGGGGGCGGCGGCCCTCACCGCCCGGCTCGAGGCGGCCCGTCCCCTGCTGTCCTTCGTGCTCGAGAAGGCGCTCGGCGACGAGGACCTGACCACCGCCCGCGGCCGCGCCAACGCGCACGCGCGGGTGGCCCTGATCCTCTCCAAGGTGGCGGGCGCCGAGGAGGCCACCGCCCTGGCCCGCGAGGCGTCCCGGAAGCTGGGCGTGGACTCGACCCAGCTCTGGATCGAGGCCCAGCAGCTCCAGGGCGCGCGGGCCCGGAGCCATCGGCCCCACACGCCCTCACCGGCCGCCTCTACGGACGATCCCGCGGGAGCGGCCTGGCCGCAGCCGGTGTCCTTCGAGCGCGATCTTGTGGCCCTCCTCTTGCAAGTTGACGAGGCTCGTGCGGATCTTCTTTCCGTCCTCGAAGAGGAGGACGTGGTCCACCCCGGTCTCCGGCAGATCCTGGCCGCACTGCGGCGAGCCCCCGGCGGCGCCCCCGAGGCCCTCATGGCGGAGATGACCGGCGACCGGGAGCGTGGTCTGCTGGCGGCCCTCCTCGTCGAGGAGCGCAAGTGGGTCGATACACATAGTCACGTGGCAGAGCTGAAGAGGCGGTACCATATCCGCCATCGTAAACTTCGGGTGAGCCAGGTGACTCGGGCGATCATCGACGCCCAGGCCAGCGGTGACCCGGCGCTGCCCGCGCTCGAGGACGAGCTCAGAGCGCTGCAGCGGGACTTGCAGAGGGAGGCGGAGGCCGTCAGGGAGCTGGCCCTGGCGCGCCCGGGGTTTCCGGGCCACGGTCCGGAGGACTCCCCGCGCCAGACAGGGACACCCTAACCCCCACCCAGGAGAGCGGCACAGCATGGCGAACGAGTCGAAGATGGCGGACGAACCGAAGATCGAGGAGCTGGACAAGCTCATCGCGAAGGGCAAGCAGAAGGGCTTCCTCACCTATGACGAGGTGAACGACGCCCTGCCCTCCGATCTCGTCACCCTCGATCAGCTCGACGACATCATGATGATGTTCGGCTCGATGGACATCGAGCTCGTCGACTCCACCAAGGCCGCGCGCCTGCCGTCGGAGATGGCCTCCCAGGCCGCCGACCCCGAGCCGGACGACGAGGAGCCGGAGCCGCGCCGCATCGACCTGACCCCGGGCCCGGTCGGCCGCACCGAGGATCCGGTCCGCCTCTACCTGCGCGAGATGGGCAAGGTCGCCCTGCTCACCCGCGAGGGCGAGATCACGCTCGCCAAGCGCATCGAGGAGGGCAAGGACGAGGCGACCGCGGCCATCCTCTCCACCAGCCTCGCGGTCGAGAAGATCCGCGCGCTCCGCGAGGAGCTGCGCCGCGACGAGGCCCCGATCAAGGACGTGGTCGACTTCCCGGAGGAGGAGTCCACCGAGGAGAAGGAGGAGGCGCTCCGCCGCTCGGTGATCCGCGAGCTCGGCAACGTGGACCGCCTCCTGCGGGAGCGCGAGCGCCTCACGCACCAGTGGCGACGGCTCAAGGCCAAGGCGGGCGGCCGCAAGCGCGGCAAGGCCGAGCCGGCCTGGAAGCGCGTCGAGACCCAGGCCGAAGCCAAGAAGGGCAAGGTCCTCTCGATCCTCCGCGGGCTCAACCTCCAGCAGTCCCTCCTCGACATGTGGGGCGCCGATCTCAAGAAGCTGGTCGAGAAGATCCACCGGGCCGAGCGTGAGATCGCGCTCTGGTCCGACGGCAAGCGCCCGGCCCCCACCGCGGTGGATGCGTTCCTCTCCTCGCTGGCCGACGACGACCGCGACGAGGGCGACCGCGACCTCTACCAGAAGGCGGCCGCCAAGTACCCCTCGATCAAGGACCGGCTGGTGTGGGTGGCCCAGCAGAAGATCAAGCGGGCCGAGGAGCTGGCCGACGCGCGGGCGGAAGAGCTGAAGAACATCGTCAAGGTCATCAAGCAGGGCGAGGCCAAGGCCGCGCGGGCCAAGAAGGAGATGGTGGAGGCCAACCTCCGGCTCGTCATCTCGATCGCCAAGAAGTACACCAACCGCGGGCTGCAGTTCCTCGACCTGATCCAGGAAGGCAACATCGGCCTGATGAAGGCGGTCGACAAGTTCGAGTACCGCCGGGGCTACAAGTTCTCGACCTACGCCACCTGGTGGATCCGGCAGGCGATCACGCGCGCCATCGCGGACCAGGCCCGCACCATCCGGATCCCGGTGCACATGATCGAGACCATCAACAAGCTCATCCGGACCTCCAGGCAGCTGGTCCAGGAGCTGGGGCGCGAGCCCACCCCGGAGGAGATCGCGGTGAAGATGGAGGTCCCGGTCGACAAGGTCCGCAAGGTCCTCAAGATCGCGCAGGAGCCCATCTCGCTCGAGACCCCGATCGGCGAGGAAGAGGACAGCCACCTGGGGGACTTCATCGAGGACAAGCAGGTGGGCTCGCCGGTGGAGAGCATGATCGGGCTCTCGCTGCGGGAGCAGACCAACAAGGTCCTGAACTCCCTCACCCCGCGAGAGGAGAAGGTGCTGCGCCTGCGCTTCGGCCTCTCCGACGGCTGCGAGCACACGCTGGAGGAGGTCGGCCAGGACTTCGCGGTCACCCGCGAGCGCATCCGGCAGATCGAGGCCAAGGCCCTGCGCAAGCTGCGCCATCCCTCGCGCTCCAAGAAGCTGCGGAGCTTCCTGGAGTCGTGATTCCCGGTGGTATCATGAGCGGCGGGCCCATAGCTCAATTGGCAGAGCCCCCGGCTCATAACCGGTCCGGTCTTGGTTCGAGTCCAAGTGGGCCCACCAATATGCACCCTCTCCCCTCCGGGGAGGGGGCGGACGAGCGGCGACCGAGACATTGATCGAGAGAGGGTAAGTGGACGTCCAGCTCCAGACGCTGATCAATCTGCAGGCGATCGACACGCGGATCGCCGGTCTCGAGGCCGACGCCGCTCGGCTCCCCCGGGAGATCGCCGCCATCCACGCCGCGGTCGAGGCCGCCAAGAAGGACGCCGAGCAGGCCAAGGCCCGCCTCGACGCCGCCAAGAAGGACCAGCGGGCCAAGGAGAAGGATCTCGAGGTCGTCCAGGGCAAGCGGGCCAAGAACGAGGCACGCCTCTACGAGGTGAAGACCAACAAGGAGTACTCCGC